>Ga0116190_1003168_pt1 | contig 12353 bp, 11 predicted proteins | sample AD_JPNTR4_MetaG_FD_89808 | JGI IMG/M metagenome (GOLD analysis project Ga0116190, IMG submission 89808) | Active sludge microbial communities of municipal wastewater-treating anaerobic digesters from Japan - AD_JPNTR4_MetaG | ecosystem: Engineered > Bioreactor > Anaerobic > Digestate | place... | reverse complement strand
CACACAACAAGCGAATCGGTGGCCCAATCCCGTATGACCTTGAATGTGCCGAGATACCGATTAGCGGCAGAGCAAATCATTATATCACCATCAGAGTAGGCATATGATGAATAATACTTCTTATACCATGCCTGATTCCCTGTATGTACCTGGGTCAATAGTTGAGTACTTGCATTATATGTAGCAATCAGAATATACCACATATCAACTGAACCGTAAGACAGATGCTCCGTGATATTGCCCTGGTAAAACTCGTATGTAAATGCCCCAAGCGCATCAAAGTATATAATCAGGTATATATTCCCATCAATAGCGGGTAATTCGGTCTTTGGTATCTCCATCTGTAAGGGGAATGGATTATCAAAACCAGTAAATTCTTCAAAAAATACAATACCTGCATTTTCTCGCTCTATATCCTTACCATGGCAAATATAAATAGCCGCAGAAGGCTCCGGCAATGGGTCTGGGGGCGGGTCTGCTACTGATGCTGTACCCAATACGGCTAAAAATGCGTTATCATAGGCAGTAGGCCAGTCCGTAATACATATGTCGCCGGTTCAATGTATCTGTGTGAGTGTTTTATTGTAAGCATTGTATCTGCCTATTCTGGCTCGATATACGTTACCATTAAGAGGTACGGCGGCTCCCACACTATAGGTTAATCCAGTAGAGGGATTCCATACGACATTTAAGTATATATCGCCATCTACTAGGGGTAATTCCGTTTTTAAGACATGCAGTGCAGTAGCGCGTTTAACTACCGTAACAACCCCGGCCTCATCATCTTCTACATCTGCCCCTTGAACTAACAAAATACAAGGCTCTGGTACAAATGGAGGTGCTTCTGGGTCTGGGGGTATATTTGGGTCTGGCTCTGGTTCGGTAGTCATTCCAAAAATCAACTTAAATGATGACTTATAACTTGAATCTACATTATCCTCCTGCACCTGATTCATGGCTACTGGGCTATTCTGCACTACAGCATGGGCTTTCATCCCGGTAAGCCCCTTTGTCCACTTAACCGTATCTGTATCGATCGGTTGCAGAGAATCCAATTCCTTATAGACAGCCCCCAGTACCTCAGAAAGACTGCTATACACCTTTTTTTTCAGCCATTTTAACATTACATCAAATCTCCATCCACGTAATCATGATTCCAGTAATACCCCTTAAGTCCAGCCAAAGTCTGCGTCACCTTAGTCCAGATTTTTCCCTTATTATCCGTAACTTCCTCGGCAGAAAGATTGGTGGTCTTATAGCTGGTAATATCCCTCAACTCCAAAGCATCCGTGGCATCTTCAAAGAACTTATGCTCCTTCTTTCTCAATACCGTGGATACCTTGCCCTTATAGTATCTCCCAACAGTACATTCAACGACGGGGATGCTCTTGCCTATCCAGCTTTTCTTCATGGCTATATCATTTCCATTGCTGTCCTTCGGGTAGCTGTCACGGTAGCCTTTATGCCTGAAAATCAAAGCACTGTCTTTTGCCTTCCACGGTATGAAGTAAATATTACGGATGCTTTTGCCATTGGATGTCTTATGGCTTGGCTGGGCATAAACATAATCAGTCAATCGAATGGTGCCGATTTGACTGGTAGAAGTAATCGCGCTAATTTGAGCATCGGTTAACTGGGTACCGTCTTTGTCATATACCTTGGACACTCTTGAGAATCCAATCTTCCTTGCTCTTACTGCTGCCACTATAGCCGCTTCAGTCCACCCATCATTCATTTCAGCCAAGGTACTCGGTTCCATATCAAAGCCAAATCGTGTACGGGGTGGATTGTTTATATTAATCCACTCCATATCACTTAATCCTCGGGCATATCCTAAGTGACTTGCCTCCAACACAATCTCAGAGTAATTGATGCTGATTTCGACCTGATTTTCCAAGTAGTTCTGATTGTTCTGGAAGTGTTTTCTCGGATTGGGCGTATAGTTGTCATCCGTAAGCTCAATCGTGACTTCATAATCCCCTCTGCCGCTCTCTGAGATAGTGACATCGGATACCGTCATGCCGGGATAACCGTAACTGTTTGCCTCATCCCCAATAATATCCTCATAGTCCGCAATATCCTCTTCTGTGGCTTGCTTTACGATGGTTACGCTCTTTTCCGTGGCGGCTGCAGATTCAAAGGCATAATCCGTATTGAGGCTGAATTTGCGGTCTGTCTTTACCACTACATCGGCTACATACTTGGCATCGATCTGCACCGTATAGCCAAGAAGTCCATCCGGCTCACATGACACCCCGCTAATCAGATAACCGGAATTGGCACTCAATCCAAGCCAAGTGGAGGCATCATCGCCGGATTCAGGAATTGCCAAAGCGGCAAAAGAATCCGCACTATATCTCCAACTGACACTGGCGGTCTTTTGATTGAATTCGTTTTTGCTGTACTTCGGCTTGCCGATCATCATCACAGCCATATCTTTAAGCGTGACATCAATCGAATATCGCGTCTTATTGATGGCGGTCATGTTTACGCTTTCAATCAGACAAACATGCTCATCAAAGATTGTCCGGGAAGTGCCTGGCACATCAAACAGAGTAGCCAATTCAGAGTAGTCACCTGTACTTAAATCCACCTGGTAATGTAAAGTCATGGTCTTTTGATTTACATTATCTATCTGCACATCAATATTGCCGATCTTGGTGACTTTGGATAGATTCTGCTCTGCATTGAACGTGACCTCATAAGTAAACCGGTCTGGGCAGTCAATGTTAATGGATGTTACCCGGAACAACGTGCTTTCAGTATAGGTACTGCACTCACGGCCATTTGTGTCCTGCACCGGCTCTTTCCACTTATCGCCAATCGATCCAGCCCAAGCGGTTACCGTGGATTCAAATGCCCTCCAGCTTGTGTAGGCATTGGTAACCCCGGTCTGTATCAGTATCCATGTGGCGGATTTTGTCATCAGTCCATCTTTGTCAATGGAAGTCGTAACCCCGCCCTTGAGCATGGTTTTATATGTAGGGTCTGCCATAATGATTACCTCAAAACGATTGCATTGTTTTTACTGATAAAGTCGTAAATCTTGGTTACGGTTTTTCCGACATTGGCCTGTTCGTACTTCTGGCTCATCAGGTAGGAATCCATCGTAGCCGCCAATGACTGCTGTGCCTTTTGTGCCTTACCCAGCGTAAAGGGGTCTTGCATACTCATTGTAGGGGCTGTAAGACGCGCAAGCAGGGCAGGCCCCCCGGCTATACCCAAAATGTTCGCCGCATGATATAAAGTACTCCTATTACCGCCCTGAGCCATATCCCTGACTGAATCAAAAGCCCCCTCACGTAAGGCTCTGCCACTGTCCAGCACCGCCTTCCTGTGCTCTTTAAGGGCTATGTTTACTTCAAGAATCTGTTTTTGGTATTCCCTATGCTGATTGTCTGTAGTCTTAAAAGAATCCCTCATCTTTTTCAGGGCCGCTATCTGTGCTTCATAGAAAATAATCATCCTGCGGGAATAATCTGATGCGCCGATAGTACCTAATTCTTTCTGATACCCGATAATGGCCTGTCTTGTCTGTAAGTCTTGTATCTTTTTCTGGAAAACCTCACTCTGTGCCGCCTTAGTTGCTTCGAGATTGGTCAGATAGCGTTTAAAGTAATCAGCCCCGGCAACACGTAGACTTCGCATAGCCTTGTCTTTCTCTTCCGGGGTCAGCTTACTGAATTCAGGGGAATCTCCCAGCTCTGTAATCTTTGCCTGAATGCCATCAAAAATGGACTTGAGGACATCTGTTTCTGCTGCTTTAAGTGATGCCCTGCGCTCTTCCACAACAGACGAATCCATGCCTTCAGTTATTGCTTTTAGCACCTCATCCGACCGAGCCGCCAGCATTGTATCCCTTGCCTGTGCCTCTTTCTTTTTTGCTTCCTCAATGGCTGTACCAGTAAGAACATTTGCCTCTCTCATACGCACATCAGACTCAAGACCAGACAATACAGCCAAGTCCACATCAGACACCCCAATGCGGGTACTAAGAATCCCGACAATCTTTTTGAAATCCTCTTCCGAAATGATAAAATTATCATCCCGTGTAAACTCTTTCCGCAATTCTTCTTCTGTCCTTCGTTTTCTGTCTGTGGAGAGCTTTGATAGGATTTCTGCAACATCATGAGTATAATCAGCATCTACTCTACGTGGAGGATAATCAGCATCTACTATACGTTGATGATATGCTATAGCCGCATCTTCTGGAGAAATGCTACCATCACTCATACGCGAATAGATACCGAGGTCACGTACAGGTCGAGTAAGTCCCTTAACTGCACGTATGCCGGCATCTACCAAACTGGTGCGTATTGCTCCTAATTCTTCATCTGTATATTCTGCACTATCGGCACTTTCCCGCTTTTTCCTAATACGCTCTGCCTGCTCTTCATACGCCTTTTTTGCAGCTTCCACCGCCTTATTAAGGGATTTAATCGCATCACTATAAGAATCGGTAGCTGTTTTAGTGGCTTCGGTTATCTCCTCAAGCGTATCATTCAATACCCGGAGTTTACGCACACCCTCTCCACCCCCTGTGGCATATGCAGCATATACAGCGTTCATTAGGCGATTATACCGATTGGCATCAATTTTTTTGGCTTCCCACAGGGCCTTGATTCTCTGAGTTGCACTTGCCCCCATCCGAGTCACATTGTATACTCCAATCTCTTCTTCCTCTTTACGTGTACTCCCTGGGGATTTCCCAACCACGGCATCCGCTATAGCCTGGTACAACCTGCTCTCGGAAAACTTAAACTTCTCTGCAATCTGAGTCCCAATCGACCAGCCAATCTGAATCGCGGATATAGCCCCAAATACACCCATACCGACTTTAGCCACGCGTAAAAAAGCATTACCTATCTTAGTAAAGGCGGTTTTCCCCATATTTACTACTTTATCGGCCTTATCGGACAGCTTTTTAATAAAGCCCTTGCCGCCATTAAGTCCGGTATCTGCATAATCCTCTTTGGGAACAACAGATGCAATTCGACGCTGGAAGGGGGTTCTCATTTTCTGCCAACCGGTATTATCATACAGAGCAGGATTAAGAAGCCCAGCGAGGCCACGGCCCATTGCTCTACTGACCATCTGCTGTATATTTCTGTAATCCGCGCCAGACATACGAGAACTAAAATTACCGGGGGTGTTGCTGAATTGATCGTTATAGGGAGGAGGAAATTCTGTAGGAACCAGCGGAAATACCCCACCCAGATTACCATAATACTGTGACCCCTGTTGCTGTAATTTTTGAAGTTTGGCAAAATCTGCCTTACTTACAGATGGGAGTACCGGATTCCCATTTTGTCCAGCATTTTGTGGTAACAGCAATCCGCGATTTAATGCGTGAAATGTTGTTCTCTCTGACAGCCCCACAGCAGAAAGCGCATCTCGCCTATTTCGCATAGCGGCTCGAATTACATCAGCACTTGGACGATTATATTCTTCGGCAATCTTAGCCGGGTTGCGCATGAACCAATCATTGTCTCTGCGTATGAACCAATCATTGTCAGGGATTCTTTTTTCTGATATAGAATTCGTGGATTGGCCTTTCCTCGTAAACATTGTACCTGGCCCAAGTCCAGTTGGCCCATCAGTCAATGCTCTATCTATATATCTCGGTCTTGGTGCTGGGCTTGCAAACATCCAATCACCCTCATACCCCATATTTCTGACTTTAATATTCTTTTTGGGGTAGGGTTTAATCCTACCGGGAGCAATGTCTGTTTCACCCTTATACAGTAAGGCCAGCCACGCTTTTTCCCCTGAGGTGGACACAAAAGATTTAGCCTGTTGTTGCACAGCGGGGACTTTAGGTGCATCATTGGAGGTCTTAGTTATAGAAGAAGATTTACCGGTGGGGGCTTTAGATGCCGGACTGGTTTTTAGAATAGCCGGAGAAGCCTTACCAGCCAAAGCCCGGCTCAATGTAAGCAGTCGCGCCTCAAGTGCCTGAACACCCATGTTTACACTTCCGGCATAGGAAATCGCCCGGAGAAAGTGTCCGTTTGTCTGCTCGATGCTTTTTGCTATAACACTTAATGAGCCAGACATTGTGGAAGCCCCAACCGATACCCTACCTATAGCCCCAACCGCTTTAGTCATAGAGGCATTAGCGGGATTCAAGGACAGTCTAATTTCTTCTGCCTTGGTGCTGATTGCCAGTAGCAACTTTGACAGTTTGCGGGCAGATGCCAAAAACGCCTGTACAGAAGCAGAGCACTCCTGAATTGTAACGGAGGCAGTCTCTCCTTTTTTAGAGAGAGCAATCATTTTCTTCTGTATCTTTTTCCAGTTTTTCAGCAGAAGATCAAATTCTCCTCTTGCGCTCTGAATATAATGATGAATGTCAATCGCCGTTGTGTTGATTGAGGCTGCTTTATCTTTAATCTTATTTATATTGGTGGCAAGCTGCTTAAGGGATACACCCAATTCCTTCAACTGCAAATTAATCTGATTCACTGGCTCCGTCACCGATACCTTTTGAATCTTTGCAGGAGAGGGCATTTTTTCGGATACTGCCCCTGGAATATCCGACCCTAATCCCTGTGCCGATGCTGCTCCGGCTGCGTTTATCTTCCCAGCCTGCGCCATCCCCTTCATGGCCATTTCAACCGATGCGGCGGCCTTGGCAAATCTACTGAATATCTTTGCACCAATCGTAAAATAAATGAAGAATCTCGACCATGATGCCGTCAACTTATCAGCACTATTCAAAAACTGTATCAAGGGTGAATCTGACTTAAAATTGCCCCCCACAGAATTTACAAACCCACCAAGAGCACCCTCAGCATTACTAAACCCATCCATAGCCACAGTACCGAGTTTATAGAAGGTCTTAGTTAACCCCTCCAAGTCACTACCGACCGTAATTTGCAGCTTATTAAAAGCGGCACGCATTCTTTCTGCGGATGCCTGAGTAGTTTCTGTCTGGGTCTTAAATGCCACTTCAGCTTCTCCGGCAGTACGATCAAATTCATGCAAAACATCAATAAAATTGTCAAATTGGCTACCTGTCAATACCAGCGCACCACGAGCCGCCCGGATATTACCAAAAAGGGATTTAATGGCCTCCACATTGCCACCGACCTTATCATGGATGTCTTTCATCACCGCAGCAAACCCCTTGGATTTGATAGCGGCCACATCCATTTCAATACCATACTCACGCGCTACCCGTCTGGCTTCCTCTGTAGGGCCTAAAAACGAGTTCATCATCTGATTGAGAGAGATCATGGCATTAGAGGTCGTCATCGTCCTGGACAGCGTTGCAATCGCCGCAAACAGGTCTTTAATGGCAATGCCGGATTCAGATGCATTGTTTACCACCAATCCCAAGGTACGCGCCAGTTCGTCACCGTGCGCCTTACCTTCTTTGACGGTGGTATACATAATATCCATCAGCTTTGTGGATTCCCTTGCCGAAATCCCGTAAGCATGCATCATTGTAGTAAGGGCATTCGATGTGGTATAAGTATCAGCCCGGATAACCTTGGCTGTCTTGCCTGCCACTTCCACAAAATGCAATAAATCTTCCTCGGTTCCCTTAATGCCCGATGAAATGGTTTCGTATAGGGTATAACCAGTCTGAGCCGGTCTACCAAAGATATGATCCAGCTTCAATAGGGACTTGGCCATCTTATCGACATTAAGTTCGGTAATGGCGGCTACATCTGCCATTGTCTGCCCAAATTGCATAGCCTGGGCATTGGCGCGATTAAATGACCACAGCAAGCCACCAGCGCCTAAATATTGCTTGGCCGCAGAAGCCATCCGTGACAGTGAGGACTCCACTTTGGTGGCACTCCCCTCCATGCCCTTGTCAAATTTAGAGGTATCGAGAACAGAGTCTACAAATATGGTAAAAAGGGCATTCGACATCTTTATCCCTCGTTTCGTTTGGCTTCAGACATGCGCCTAATGGCTTCTGCGGCTTTGATTTTTGCTTCGTCGGTCATTACGGATTTCATGGCGGCCTTATCGGTTACTGTAGCGGTTAATTCAACCTGCTGCAGAATTTGTCCAATCTTTGTATCATGCAAGGCCGCCCCACCGATTGAGTATTCCAGTTTCCGCATGGTTGAGGACTTGTCTGCTAAAGAAAAAAGCTGCAAGACCCGTTTGTATGAGGTATGCAGCAGTTTTTCCAGATCGTAACTTGGAAATGCCATCATGATTTTGGTCAGCACATAAGACAAATCCAAACGCTCAGGCAGGGTGGTTAATTTTTTTTTACATCTTCTGGAGAATCTGCTTCCTTATTAGCCAGCTCCCCCTCTTCTGTAAAAGCAGCAGTGCCATACAGCATCGCATAGAGGACTTTCTGGGTCATGGCATCATCAGCCTCCTGCAAAACCTCAATCACACCCAGTCCCTCTAAGTACGGGGCAAGGAACTCATGGATTTCCTCCGTAATGGCCCTGACCCGTTTAATCAGAGAGGCTTGATGCTTTTGGGATTCTTCAATGGCGACAGTGACCTGCTTGAATGCCTCATAGTACTCATCCGCAGACATTTCAGAGGCAGTTCCAGATGCTTCCTCTTCACCATCCACCTTCAGCTTGAGATTGGCATACATCCCGGCTTTGTTCTTATAAGAGGCAATCGCAATGGCCCACTCTGTACGAATGGCATCCAGCCTGCTTAAAAAGATTTCGGCAATGTGCGCGTCTTTGAGCTTAATCAGAGGGAGAAGTACGGTGCGGTCTTTCGATACACCGACTTCCACCCTCTCACGATACTCAGCAATCTTCTCTAAATCAATTCCAATGATTTGCTTTCCCATTTTAGCTGCACCCCATTTGATTATTCAGCCGATTTCTGAGACACCGTCAAAGCATTCCCATCTGCCGAGTCGAAGTAGCATTTGAAGTTCAGTTCCAATCCCTGAGGCGTGGTTCGGGCAAACTGGATCGGGCCAGTCATCATCGGGCTTGCTTTCGGGAAGGTATACACATTCGTATCGCCATCAGACAGCGGATACAAAATCAATGCCTTTGCCCCAGCGAGCAGATCGGTGCCCATGGGGTCGCTGAGAGCACCCCCGCTGAAACCAGGCAGAAGATCAAGATTGGCAGTCGTGACCTCACCAAGAGTCATGGTCACGTTGAGGGTCATTCCGGTGATGATGTCCTTAACCGGAAGCGAGGACTGATCAGGCAGGATTTCGGTGGATTCCTGCTCGATTTGAATGGAAACAGAATCATTCAGCGTATAGCCGAGATTCCTACCATCGTAGGTAACACTGGCGGGGCCGAGGTGAAGATTACTGGCATCCCCTAAATCTACTCGATTTCCCATGGTTATTTCTCCTTACGTTGTTGAAACGTCAATGTCAACTGAAACAATATAGGCAGGCACAGAGCCAATCATAATCCTATACGGTACTGTACTATATCCCCAATTCAATCTGATTGCAAACGGCATGTCTGATTTTTTCTCAGATACCGGAAGTGCTGAACGGATTTTGTCAATCAGATCAATGGCCGAACTGCGTGAGGGGGATAACTCCTGAACGGACGCATGGCCACGCCACAGAATATCATGGTCATCTATGGGCTTTATAGGGACTGAGAGGTAGGCCGCCCTGGAACCAATGGTCTGCATGTCCAGCTCTTTTGAACATAGCACACCGTCCTGAGTAACTGAATCCACCCAATCGCACAGAAAATCTTCTATTGTTTTGTATTTATTGGTATCAGACATAGTAGCCTCTGATTCAATTAAAAGGGTATGTCGCTGCCATCATCCTCTATTCCCCGATAGTCCGGGCCGGGTAGATTTCGCATCTGATCCAAGAACTCTAAAGCACCGCCACCAGGATTAGATTCAAGAAAGGCGGCAAACTTCTTAATGCTATAGATGTGCTTGGCAAAATTCTGTGCGGATTCCTCTGCAGCGCGTAACAGAAACTTGCTACCAACTCCGGGGCCTTTCCTTGCCGCCCTCTCTTTTGCTTTGTTTCCGGCCACCTGCTCCCACATCTCATGCAACGTATTAACCACATCAGGGCTGGATAATCCCCACGGCGGGTCTGTCTTAAATGCACTGTCATAGGGACTCTGCCAATCAGACAACACCCCAATCTGAACTGCGATACGCCCTGTTGGTCTTGTGCCCCTAAACAAGTAAGGTGCTGTGCTTTCAATGGCCTTTTCCAGATTCCCGCTATAGACAGGGCAGTACTCTCTGGCTTTTTGGGTGGTTTCTGCCGCCCACATTGCCATAACCTGCTTCAATTTATCACGGAATGCCTTTTGGGTCTTTTTCGTCCAGGTGACATAGGCTTTACCATTATGCCTGAATGTAACAGACATCCCTCTTAAGCCAAATCCAAGTTGACCGCCTGTAATCGCCATAGTTACCTCACCCTGTCTGTAGCGCCAATCCAATACCCTACAAAATTGCCATCCAGATCAAATCGCTCATGCACTCCCTCAATGTAATACCGTTTCCCTTTCCACTCACAAACATCCCCCTGCTTCGGGGTGTATGCAGCATCGACATCTTGAATGGCAGAGGAAGAATAATGTGTCAAAATTCCAACCCATGTGTAATTCAGCTTATTACCCATGGCAAATTCTTCTTTGAGGCTGGTTCGGAATATACCATAAGCAGTACCGACCTCAAATTCAGAAGTCACATCCCCATCCCTGTCCTTCAACTGACGGTAAACTGTGATTTCATTTGATGATGTAATAAGGTGGCTGAGCATTATCGGATAATCCTGTTATCAGTATGAATGGCCCTCAAAAAGCGACCTGCCCTGGAACGCCTTATAAGGTCATTGTACACGTCTGAGTCTTTAGTGGCTTGACCATACGCCTCCGCACCAAAACCATCAACCTTACGCATTGTGACGTTATCCATGGACTTGTTCAGGCGGTTTGCAATACCCTCTGAATTGGTGGCAAGATACAGCGCCCACTCAAATACCGCACATTGATAAAAAGAAAACGGGGCTTCTTCCCGGATTACTTCCTCTTCCACGGAATCAACCCCCAAGTATACATTTATATCCAGTTCGGCAGTAGCGAGAGCCATTTCTTTTGTTTCATCCGTAAGGGCAGCCCAAGCAGCAGCCCCCAACAGATTAAGGGCATAGTAGCTATCTGCGGTACTTACGCTTGTTTGCATTTGCAGTTTCCTTTGCCTTGCCCAGCATAGAGGTTAAGTTGTTTTCCAGACGAAGGGGGCCACTTATGATAGCAAATCCATCCAATGATTCCTGTCTTTGTTTTGCCTCTTCCTCGATCAGCATCCTTTCGACCGTCTTGTTATGGTCAATGTCAGCAAAGGGTGTAAAGATGCCTCTGATTCTGAATTCTTTTCGCAATTCCGAGAAAGACCTGCCCTTATAATCAAGCAGTTCCCTCTGAATCGAAATACGGCAGGCCTTGGCATGGGAATCAATGATGGGCTTGAATAGTTGCTCCCTTCGTTCGGAAACCAGAAAATAAACCATTCCATAATCGTGACGGCTTGGAGATATATAACCCTTGCTTAAACTCAATCCCAGCTTTGTGCAGATCATGTCAAAAGCCTGGGCATAAGTACGGGCATCAAATTCCTGTTCGTCATAAAAGAGAATGTCAGCCAAAATACCCTCCTTGCAAAAAAATCCCCGCCCTTAAGTCAACTTTGTTACCGATAGGTTTTCAGATTATTGATTAAAAATAGGACTAAGGGCGAGGAAGCCCCATTGCTCACTTGGTAAAACCATTAACCGGTTGTGTTGTACGGCCCAGCGAGCAAGGAAAAGTGCTGGGCGATACAACGATTCACCCGGCACTGATGTCCTCAGGTGGCGAGGCGCACAGTCAGAACACGCTGGGCGGCATCAGCAACCGAACCCTTGCTCTTGATGAGCAGACCAGCCGTATCCTTGTAGGTGTTCGTCCATTTCACCCAGTTGTCCGAATCCATGAGATTGGCATCGGATGGGTTCTCTGCACGATCACTCCCAATGTACTTGTACCCCTTGACCTCATTCCAGATGTCACCCTCGGCCTGGAACAACTCTTTCAAGTTTTCATTGCCGATCTGGGTCTGGTAGGCCGCAGTGGTAGTCCCGTTGTCATTGATGGTGACAGCACCGTCAGCCAAGAGCAAAGTCTTATAGAAGGTGTTGTCGCCATTGGTATAGGCCAGTTCCGGGTTGTCAGTGACGATAACCGGCAGACCAAAGGTAGCAGGAGTGCCACCATACAGCATCAGGCCGGAACCGCTGTCAAACTGGAAATTGACCATCTGATCCTTGACCATCGGGAAATAGACCGCACTGTGCATGACCAGGGCCTTAAGGCTGCTGGCACGATCACCCCAGAGAGCCAGGGCTTCGGGGATTTTGT
>Ga0116190_1003167_pt1 | contig 12356 bp, 8 predicted proteins | sample AD_JPNTR4_MetaG_FD_89808 | JGI IMG/M metagenome (GOLD analysis project Ga0116190, IMG submission 89808) | Active sludge microbial communities of municipal wastewater-treating anaerobic digesters from Japan - AD_JPNTR4_MetaG | ecosystem: Engineered > Bioreactor > Anaerobic > Digestate | place... | reverse complement strand
AACAAGCAGGCTTTGCTGCACCCAGAACGGATTCGGGAAATATCGCAGTACATTCTGAATAATTTCCGCCAGAAGACCCATCGCCTGCAAGCCGGAGCTTCTCGTGGCACTGGGGGCTTTAATGCCATGTTTGCAGTCAGCAGCGTGGATGCCGCCAAGCTGTATTATGAAACCCTTAATCAGCTACAAAAAGACTCCGATAAGCCCCTGAAAATTGCCACCATCTTTTCCTTTGCTGCCAATGAAGAGCAAGATGCTATTGGCGATATTGCCGATGAGAGCTTTGAAGTGTCGGCCATGAACAGTAGTGCCAAGGAATTCTTAAATGCTGCCATCGACGACTACAACCTTTTCTTTAAAACCAACTTTAGTGTTGATAGTAACGGCTTTCAAAACTACTACCGCGATTTGGCCAAGCGGGTTAAAAGCCAAGAGGTAGACCTTTTAATTGTTGTCGGTATGTTCCTCACTGGCTTTGATGCGCCAACACTGAATACCTTATTCGTTGATAAGAACCTGCGTTACCACGGTTTGATGCAAGCCTATTCACGTACCAACCGTATTTATGATGCCAGCAAGACCTTTGGCAATATCGTGACGTTCCGTGATTTAGAGAAGGCCACCATCGATGCCATTACCTTGTTTGGTGATAAAAATACCAAAAACGTGGTGCTGGAAAAAAGCTACAAGGAATATATGGAGGGCTTTACCGATGTGTTGACCGGTGAAGCACGGCGCGGTTTTATGGAGGTGGTCAGCGAGTTGGAGCAGCGCTTTCCTGATCCGGCCAGCATTGAGAAAGAGTCGGACAAGAAAGCCTTTGCCAAACTCTTTGGTGAATATCTGCGGGTAGAGAATATCCTACAAAACTACGACGAGTACGCCAGTTTGAAGGCGCTACAAAATGTCGATATAAGCGACCCACAAGCGGTTGAAGCATTTAAAGCCGAACACTATTTGGATGACCAAAAGCTGGCAGAGCTGCAAACCATACGCCTGCCTGCTGAACGCAAAATTCAAGATTATCGCTCGACCTATAACGACATCCGCGACTGGCAGCGCCGCCAAAAAGCCGCCGATGCGAAAGACCAATCGAGCCTTGATTGGGACGACGTGGTGTTTGAGGTCGACCTGCTCAAGTCGCAGGAGATCAACCTTGATTACATTCTTGAGCTGATCTTCGAGCACAACAAAAAGAACAAGAGCAAAGCCGATCTGGTCGATGAGGTGCGCCGTGTGATTCGTGCCAGCCTCGGCAATCGCGCCAAAGAAAGCTTAGTGGTGGACTTCATCAACCAAACCGACTTGGATCAGATCGGTGATAAAGCTAACGTTATCGAAGCGTTTTTTGCCTTTGCTCAAGCCGAGCAGCGCCGCGAGGCAGAAGAGCTGATTGAGGCCGAGAATTTAAATCAAGAAGCCGCGAAGCGCTATATGACAACGTCGCTGAAACGGGAGTATGCCAGCGATGCAGGAACTGAGCTTAATGCCATCCTGCCCAAAATGAGCCCGCTAAACCCACAATACCTCACCAAGAAACAGAACGTATTGCAAAAAATCGCCGCGTTTGTGGAAAAGTTTAAAGGCGTAGGCGGGCAGATATAAGTGCTTCTAGACACTAAGCACAGAACAGGGAAATATATATAACAAAGCGCTCCACCGACGGCAATGGCGCTACGCTTCATTGCCACCGGTGAGCTTGGGCGTTGGGCATCACGACGAAAAAGGTAACCGAGATGGAAATAGTCAAACTCGCTGTATTTGCACTCACCGCTGGCTTCGGTTGGTCGATCATCGCTTACGCTGGTTACGCCAATCCTCGTGGTTGGCCGGTGGGCGAGTGGCTCGCTGGGGACTTTTCTTGGTTGCAGAGCCTCGCATATGTTGCACTTATAGGTGCAGTCATAGCTTCTGCTTACTCAGGTGCATGGTGGTACGCCCTGGTTGTCATCGTGGCGGCAAATATATTCGTGCGTTTGCTGTTTCCCGCTCTTGGGCCGCGCTCGCAGATTGCTAGTTCTTTGGGCGTGCTTTTCGGCATTCCGTTGTCAGCGGCAATGCTATGGCTGTGAAGCCCAACCCAGGAGTCGAGAGGGACTGCGCAAAAGCGCGCAGCCCCTCACTTTTACGTTGGGCAAAAGAAGGACAGAACATGGCTCTTTTTACACCGCGTGGCTTGAAGATAAGAATGGCGCAGTCGTATGCCTTTGCACTTATGGCACGCCTGTTTCCAACTTATGACGCATTTCGCGCACGATTTAATTGACCGAAAGAGGTAATATAGAGGCGATGACTGGGTAGGGTGTTGACGCTCTGAACGCTCGATGCGGGCAGGGCGGCGGGAGGAAGCATGAAGACAAAAACCAGATGGAGATGTGGGGCGCTCGGGATCGGGTGCCTGTTGTGCGGGCTGGTAATCGGAGGATACGCGGCGCAGCGTACGCAAGGGCCTACGGACGGGTTGTCGTGTCAATGTGACCGCGTTGTCCCGGTCACCACGGGTGCGGGTAACGACACCGAGGCGGTCTGGTCGCCCGACGGACGGCGGATCGCTTTCCAGACAGATGCGGCGGGTGATCTGGACATCGCCGTTGTCGATCTGGCGAGTGGCAAGGTGACCACGCTGGTGGGCGGCGCGGGCCAGGCTTGCTATCCGGCGTGGACACGGGACGGGACTTTGGAGTTGAGCGCCCCGATGCCTAACCTCACCAACCTCGCGGTCCGTGCGGCGGGTGCGTCCGTGGTGCTCGAAGGAACGGCAACGCCCTTCCCGTCCGGTGTGACGCTAAGCATTGCGGATGGGGTGGTGACGGAGCTTGATTTCGCGGGCGTGGTCGATGTTGACCGGCTGGTGTTGGGCGGTCGGCCGAGGTCGCCCGGTCTCTATGGCGGGATCGAATCGTCCGCGCCGGTCAAGCCGTCGTCCGCCTACTTCTCGGGGACGGGCACGCTGAACGTGCTGTACGGCCCGGCGGAGTCCGGATTTGTTCTGATGCTCCGGTGAGGGCGGAGTTGGCATTTAGGAGTTAGCATTTAGGAGTTAGGATTTAGGACGAAAATGAAAAAGAACAAGTATACCATGAGCTTGGCGCGGACGGGGCTGGCTGCCGCGCTGTTGATCGCTGTTGGCGCGCGTGCGCAGGATATCCCTGTGCGGACTCTTGAACTGCGGCCGGGTGCGGGCAATCCGCGTAACAGCGAGGGGGCGTTCGTCACACTTAAGGACGGACGCATTCTGTTTGTCTACACGCATTTCACGGGCGGCGGAGGCGACCACTCCGCTGCGCACTTGGCGGGGCGTTATTCGTCCGACGGCGGCCGGACATGGACGCAGGAGGATCGGATGATCGTGCCGAACGAGGGCGGCATGAATGTCATGTCCGTGAGTCTGTTACGCCTGCAGAACGGGGAGATCGCGCTCTTCTATCTGCTCAAGAACAGCGAGCAGGACTGCCGTCCGGTGATGCGGCTCTCGCGGGACGAGGGCACGACTTGGAGCGCGCCAACGATGTGTATCACGGATGAGGTCGGTTATTATGTGCTGAACAATGACCGCGTCATACAACTTAAGGGCGGACGTCTGGTGGCACCGGTCTGTCTGCATTGGCCGCTGGGCGCATCCAAGGCAGATTGGCAAGGGGTGCTGATGTGCTACCTGTCGGATGATAACGGCAAGACGTGGCGTCGCAGCAAGACTGTGCAAAAGGGTTATGACACAACCGGTAAGCGCATCACTACGCAGGAGCCGGGGGTGGTGGAGCTGAAGGACGGACGCGTGATGATGTTCATCCGCGCGAGTGGCGGTTGCCAGTATCTCGCTTGGTCTTCCGACGGCGGTGACACGTGGAGTGCGCCGATCGCTTCGGAAATCAAATCTCCCGTTTCGCCTGCTTCGATCAAGCGGTTGCCCTCGACCGGCGATTTGCTGCTGGTCTGGAACGATCATGCCGCCATTCCGAACAGTCTGAAAAACAGGCGCGTGCCGCTGAGCACGGCGATTTCTAAAGACGATGGCAAGACATGGCAGAATATCAAAGTTCTGGAAGGCAATCCGCAAGGCTGGTACTGCTACATTGCGATCCACCCGATGGATGACGCTGTGCTGCTCGGCTACTGCGCGATGTCCGGCCTCGCGCATTCGCGGGTCACGCGCGTGCCGGTGCCGTGGCTCTATGCGCCGTCTCCGGTTGCGCAGGCCGCACCCGTTCCGGCCCTGTTCGAGCAAGCGGCGAACGTTTTCAACGGCTTCTTTAACGATTAGGTTTCATGCAAGGCTCGGTTTTTTCTCACACAAAGGTACAAAGGGCACGAAGGTTTTTGGAGACGCTGCTCGGGTTTGTTTAACGCAGAGGCGCAGAGACGCAGAGTTGTTCTGGGGGTTGTTCCAGCCGTAGGTCGCGGGGCTTATTGCGACCACGCAGTGGTCCGCAATGATGAGTGTAAAAGCGCTGCTCTGCTTTTTCGTCGCATTTGACATCTTGGCTTTCTGTGGTATGATGTCTGCTATAAGGAGATGTTCGGTGTGAAAAAGAATGCGCTGGGACGTCATATTTTGACAGAGTTGTACGGATGCCCCATGGAGATCCTTGATGACCTCCAGTTGATAACCGACGCGATGACCGCTGCCGCCATCGAAACTGGTGCCGATATTCTTAAAACGGCCTTCCACCAGTTTTCACCGCAAGGCGTGACCGGTTTCGTCATGATCGCAGAGTCGCATTTAGCGATTCATACTTGGCCTGAATATGGCTACGCCGCACTGGATGTCTTTACCTGCGGGTCCAACGTGGATCCTTGGATTGCGTCGCAATACCTTGAAAAGCGCCTACGCGCCAAATCAGTCCGGACCAAGGAAGTCTTCCGCGGTATCTTTCACAATGCGCCGGGACGCAGACCGACAGATTCGGACCGGGCGGAGTATCAGTATGTTCTTTTCTGACAAGGAGTGGCACGCTGACCGAACAAGTCCGGGCGTGGTTCATCTCTTCCCGCTGTCGGGCACGTTGGTCGATCAACAGACAGCTTTCCAGCGGATCGAAATCGTTGAGAACGAGATTTTCGGCAGGATGCTGATTCTGGATGGCGAGTTGCAATCCGCTGCCTTTGATGAACATCGCTACCACGAGGCGCTGGTGCACCCGGCCATGGTTTTACATCCATCGCCCCGGCGTGTCTTGATCGCCGGCGGGGGAGAGGGCGCGACGGCTCGTGAAGTGCTTCGGCACGAGAGCGTTTTGCAATTGGTTATGGCGGACATCGATGGCGAAGTCGTGGAACTCTGCCGCCTCCATTTGCCGCAGTGGCACGGGAACTGTTACGACGATCCACGGATGGAGCTGTACATCGGCGATGTGTTGCGCCTTCTAGAAGATCGCTCGGACCGCTACGATGTGATTATCCTGGATCTGACCGAACCCGACGAGGACGGCCCCGCGCATCACCTTGCCACACGCCAGTTTTATCAACTGGTACGCGACCGATTGTCGCCCGAGGGGATCGTGGCCATGCAGGCCGGTGATTTTAATCCGGTCAACCTTCGTACACACACGGCGGCGTACACGACGTTAAAAGAGGTCTTCCCGCATGTCGCGTCGTACCGTGTCTTCGTGCCTTCGTTCCATACAGAGTGGGGGTTCTTGTTGGCATCGCCGCATCACCCTGTGGAACGCAGCGCTGAGGCCCGGCAAGAAATCGCGGATACGATCGCCGCAAGAAAATTAGAGCTGCGCTTTTACAATGCCGACGTTCATTGTGGCATGTTCTGCAGCGGCATGCGTTGACCGGCTAACAGGCGAAATGATACGATCACTGCGTAACGTTCAAAGTGAAACGGGGCGGAATGCAGAGCGTCCGTAATAAAGGGGGAAAGTCGATGATGCGTGAGCGGTGTACGTGCTTTCGTGTGTTTGCGGCAGCATTGATGGTTGTTGGCTATGCGGCGCTGGGCGCCGATGCAGTGCCGTCGGCTTGGCGCGCCACAGACTCGGGTTTCGAACTGGCGCTGGCGCGCGGGACGCTCACATGCGACAACCGCGGACGAATGACGCTGCGTGCGGAGGATCAGCCCGCGTTGGATCTGGTGTTCTTCCTCTGGCATGGTGCCTATCTGTACGAAACGCAACCTAAGGGACATTCGGAGAGCGCTACTCTGGAGGCGAACGGTGTCTTGCGTCTGGTCGGTCTGTGGGGCGCGCGCGAGGGTTCAGCGCCGGTGCGCTACACGATGGACCTCGTGCCGTCGGCCGAGGGGGCCGAAGTGCGATTGGCGCTTGTCAAAACCGGGGAGTTGCGGCTGACTGATGGTGTCTGGCTCTCGTTGGCGACGCAGGCGCAGAAAGACGGCGATCCGCGCCGCATCTACCTGATGCCGACCAAGGATGCGCCGCTTGGCAAGGCGGTCGAGGGCATGTTCAAAGAGCTTTACATCGGCCGCGAGGGCGGGACCGCCTGCCGTCTGCGCGGCGACGGTGTGCGTTATCTACGTTCATACATCAGTCCGGATTGGCATGTTTACGAGATCAAACTGACGAAACAGCGTGACGTCGCGCTCGGTGAGACGTTGCACGTGGCGCTGTCGCTCGGTGTCTCGTCTATGCCGAAGATCGTGCGGCCTGCTGTGACCAGTCGCGGTGAATTGGCGCTTACAGCGCAGGCACCGCGCACCGTGCCGCTTTACGGCAAGTGCGAATTGGATGTCACGCTGAACGGGACGTGGGACAATCCGTATGATCCGGATGACATCGCGCTTGATGCGCAGGTGGTCACGGCGTCAGGACGGCGCTATACCCTGCCGGGCTTTTTCATGGTGCGCCATACAGCGCTGCCCGGTGATGGGGAATCGGAACTGTTGCTTTCGGAGGGCGTCGGTCAGTGGAAGGTGCGGCTGGCTGCGACAGAGGTTGGCCCGATGCGAATCACGTTGACGGCGCGTGACCGTTCCGGCACGCGCACATTCACGCTGCCGCAACCGGTGGAGGTTACGGAAGACCGTCAGGCCAAAGGTTTCATACGTGTCAGCCGGGCTGATCCGCGCTATCTTGCGTATGACAACGGCGAGGGGTATGTGCCGATCGGCCATAACGTGCCGATCTATCAAGGCAGCAACGGCATGACGGTCCAGCAGATCCTTGAGAAGATGGCCGCGCACGGAGAAAACTGGAACCGCTGGTGGATGTCTAAAAGCGGATTGGGGATCGAGTGGGAACCGCAACTCGGCTGGTACCGTCAGGATGCCGCTGCTAAACTGGACAACCTGCTGGAGGATGCGGGACGGCTCGGCATGACCTACATGCTCTGCATGGACACGCATCAGGATTTCCGCCGGGAGGGTTGGAAAGCCAATCCCTACAACGTCGCGCAGGGCGGACCGTGCGAAACGGCCGGCGCGTGGTTCACGAATGAGACGGCCAAGGCCTTCTACCGTCGGCGCTTGCGCTACACGGTAGCGCGCTGGGCCTACAGCCCGCATGTGATGTGCTGGGAGTTCGGCAATGAGTTCGAGGGCTGGGCGGATGCGAAACAGGAGGATATCATAGCGTGGCACCGCGAGATGGCACCGTTGTTGGCCGCGCTGGACCCGTACGATCACGTGATCTCTACGAGTTGGTGGTCGAAGACCGGTCCGGAGGCTTGTTGGCGGATTCCCGAGTTGGCGCTGGTGCAGACTCACAGTTATGCCAACAACGATTTGAACACCGCACTGGAAGCGCACGCTTTTTGCCGCAAGCAGTGGGAGGACTTTGAAAAGCCGCACCTCTTCGCCGAGTTCGGCATTCGCAGCCACAACTTCAAGGCAGACGACGATCCGGACGGTCGTGCGATTCACAACACCTCGTGGGCGTCGCTCGCCAGTGGCGCGTGCGGTGCGGCTATGCCGTGGTGGCACGAGAACTACATCGAGCCCAAGAACCTCTACTTCCATTTCCGCGCCCTGCGGCGTTTTGTGACGGGGCTGCCGTTCGGTACCGAGCGCTGGCGTCCGGTGGAAGTGCGCGGTCCCGGCACGCTCAGAAGGCCGGCGCGCCCGGCGCAGCGTGATGTTGTCGCGCTTACCCGCACGGGTTTCCGCAAAGCAGGCGCGGACCGCTTCGAGGTACATCCGGACGGCACGGTCACGCCGGCCGAAGAGTTGCTGGCGCTGCTGCACGGCGGAGGTCACCGTAATCTGGTCTGCCCGCCGACATTTGAGGTGACCTACCCGGCGGACGGCACCTTTGGGTTGCACGTCGAGAGGGTTTCAAGCAGCGGACATATCAAGGTGTTTGTCGACGACGTGTTGGTGCTGGATCGCGAGTTGCCGTGCGGCGAGAACCACGGCGAGTCGTGGCGTTACGTTGACACGTGGAAACTGTGGGAGTCGGTCTACAATGAGACGCTGACGGTGCCGGTCAAGGCCGGACGCCGCCGCATCCGCGTCGAGAATCACGGGCGCGACTGGGTGTCGGTGCCGCGGTATCTGTTCAGTGGTTGCCGCACGACCGAGACCCAAGAGGTCAACTGCTATGCACTGGCCGCCGAGAGCGCCGCCATCGTCTGGATTCAGAACAATGACAGCACATGGGTGAACCATGCGCGCCATGCGGATGAGATCCGTCCGTTCCCTGCGGCGACATACACGCTGACGGCATTCCCCGATGGCGAATATGAGGTGACATGGTGGGAAACGTGGCAGGGCGCGGAACTGCGGCGCGAGCGCGTCAAAGCCGTTGACGGCCTGCTGACGCTCCAGCCCGGTATCGTGGCGACTGACACCGCCGCCGTGATACGACGGCTGAAGTGATGGTTTCAAGCTTCAAAAAGCGATATCAAGAATGACCGGCAGGTGGTCGGAGCCGATGGACGGACCGAGCCGCCGCGCTACCACATGCACGTCGGGCGAGTGGAGGGCGTGATCCAAAGGGATGCGCATAAATGGCGGCAGGAAGGCCGGCCAGGTCGGCTGTAAGCAATGTCCGCGCGCGCTGTCGCGCAGACCGCTGTCGGTAAGGATATCCTGGAAACGGGCGGTCCATGGCGTGGTGTTGAAGTCGCCGGTCACGACGCAGGAGCCTGTGACATCGCGCGCGAGTGACGCCAGCCGTTGCGCCTGTCGTTTTTGCGCTAGCCACGTGGCGTGGTTGTACGGCACGAACAGGTGCACGCCGATGATGGTGAGCGGACGGCCGTTGACGGTCAGGCGTGCCCGCGTTGCAGGCACGCAGGCGTATGCATCCAAGTAGACGATCTCTGCTCGTGGCATGGGCGTCCCGCCCATGAAACACGGGCAGGATGCCCGTGCCACATCCACGGGCAAGATGCCCGTGCCACACCTGCAGGCAATGGGCTTTTGTAGAAGATGGCGACACGGGCAGGATGCCCGTGTCACACCTGCAGTCAAGGAACCTTTGCAGAAAATGGCGGCACCGAAGTTATCCTCACGCGGCATGGCGGCAAAGACCGGATAGGCGTTGGTCAGGACCGCGAGGTCGCTCAGCCAGCGGCGGCCGGTCTCCTGGAGCACGATTACGTCGGGCGCTTCGCGGTCAATGAGGCTGAGCAGCGCGGCGGCGTCGCGGTTGCTGGTGAGGATGTTCGCCTGCAAGATCCGGAGTTGCGCAACCGTCGCGGGCGCAGTCGGCTGCGGCTGATGCGGGGCAGGCAGACAGAGCATCAGCACCGGCAATGCGTTCACGAGGGCAAATATCACGCCTGCCGCTACGTGGTGTCGGTGGCGCGCCACGAGTTCGATCAGCGTGTAACCGATGAAGCAGCCGGCGAGCGGCAGCTTGAGATGCGTGAAGAGCCCCAGAAACCAATGGTGCCGGTCGAAGAGTCCGGCCAGCGTGAAGAGCACGCCGTAGAAGGCGGCGTACTCGATCAGCCGGTGCAGGTAGGCGAGGAGGGTACGGACAGGGGTGTTCATGTGGCAGGCAGGAGACCGGAGTGACGCAGCAACGCATCGACCGTCGGGGCGCGTCCGCGGAAGCGGCGGTAGACCGCCATCGGGTCTTCGCTGCCGCCCAACGCCAGCAGGGTGTCGCGGAAGCGCTGGCCGGTGGCGCGGACCGCTGCGTCATCCGCCAGACCGGCCTCTTCGAAGGCGGCAAAGGCGTCAGCCGAGAGCACTTCCGACCATTTGTAGCTGTAATAACCGGCGGCATACCCGCCGCCGAAGATGTGCGTGAACGAGCAGAGAAAACGGTCTTCCGGGAGCAGGGGCGTGGACAGATAGGTCGCGGCGTTCTGCCGTTTGACGGTGTCGGCGTCCGGCCACTCCGGTCGCGGATAGCGCGCGTAGAGATCCATGTCGGTGGCCGCGAAGAAGAGCTGGCGGCACATCGCAGTGGCGGCACGGTAATTCTTGGCGGCGACGAGTTTGTCGAAGAGCGCGTCCGGCAACGGTTCGCCGGTTTCGGCATGGCTGCTGAGACCTTTGAGCGTGGGGCGGTCGTAGCACCAGTTCTCCATGAACTGGCTGGCGATTTCGATGGCGTCCCATTCAATGCCGTTGACGCCGGAGGCATCGGGCTCTTCCACGGTGGTCAGCATGTGTTGCAGGGCGTGGCCGAACTCGTGGAAGAGCGTGTTCACCTCTTGGAAGCGCATGACGGGCGGTTGGTCGCCGACCGGTACGCTCTGGTTGCAGACCAGCACGGCCATGGGGAGTTGCAGCGAGCCGTCGGGGCGGCGGTCGCGCGTACGGAAATCGTTCATCCACGCACCGCCGCTTTTGGTCGCGGGACGGCTGTAGGGATCAAGGAAGAAGCAGGCGCGCGGCGTGCCGTCGGTGTCGGCGACACGGAAGAAACGCACGTCGGGGTGCCACACCGGTGCTTCGCCATCCGCTGGCGTGATGGTGATGCCGAAGAGGCGTTCGGCCAACTGGAAGAGGCCTTCCAGTACGCGCGGGAAGAGGAAGTAGCGGCTCAGTTCTTCATCGCTGTAGGCGTAGACGTGTTCGCGCTGGCGCTCGGCCCAAAAGGCGGTGTCCCACGGTTCCAGTGACGTGCCCTCGAAACCGTGCGCACGGGCGAAAGCCAGCAGGTCGTCGGCCTCGCGCTGCGCGGCGTCGCGCGCGGCGTCGGCCAGTTGCGCGATCAGGGCGTCCACGGCCTCGACCGTCCGTGCGGTTTTGCGCGAGAGGCTGAGTTCGGCATAGGAGGCGTAGCCGAGCAGGGCGGCCATCTCGCGGCGTAAGGCAAGGGTCTGCTCGATGAGCGGGGAGTTGTCGAGGTCGCCGCTTGATGCGCGCGTGGCCGAAGCGCGGCAGAGCTGTTCGCGCGCGGCGCGGTTGCGGCTGTGCATCATGAAGGGGTGGTAGACGGCGTGGTCGAGCGTGATGCGCCAAGGGCCGTCTTCGGCGGTGGCCTGCGGCTCGTCGGCGTCGCGCGCGGCCTGTGCGGTGACGGCGAGCAGGGCGGGCGGGAGGCCGTCCGCTTCATCGTGTGTGCGCAGGGTCAGCGAGAAGGCCTTGGTCGCATCCAGAACGTTGTTGCGGAAGTCGGTGGCGAGGCGCGCCAATTCTGCTTGAATCTCGTTGAAGCGCTGCTGCTGGGGCTCCGGCAGACCCACGCCCGCCTGCTCGGCGGCTTGGATGGTCTTGTCCAGGATGCGGCGTTGGACGGAGGTGAGGCAGGGGGCGGCTTGGTCGGCGTCGCGCAACGCGCAGTAGCTCGCGTAAAACGCGGGACTCTGGCCGACACGCAACGAAAAGGTGACAAGCGCCGGCTGAAACTCTTCGTAGACGCGGCGCCATGCGTCGTTGTTCATGACCGAGAGCATGTGGCCGAGCAGACCCCAGGCGTCGAAGAGCGGATGGCAGGCATCGTGGAGCGGGCGTATCAGTCCCGACCAGGTCGGCGTATGGTTGCGTTCGATCACATCGACGGCGCGGTTCGCATCCGCCAGCAACTGTTCAAAAGCCGGTGCCGCATTCTCTGGGGTCATGCGGTCAAAGGCGGGATAGTAGGGGATGTTGAGGAAAGGGGACATGGGGAGTTGGAATTTAGGAGTTAGGATTTAGGAGTTAGGATTTAGGAGTTGGACGCGGGCGCTACCCGCGTTAGCGCCTTACGGCTCGGCAAGCGCGATAAAAAACAAGTTGTTTCTCTCACAGAGACGCAGAGGGCACAGAGTTTTTTGGGCACTGCTCGGTTTTTTTTAACGCAGAGACGCAGAGACGCAGAGTTTTTTGGGGGTGGCAGTGCTCGGCTTTTTGAACCGCCAAGACGCCAAGAACACCAAGGGGGTTCCTGATTTTCATGAAGTTTCATGTGTTTCATGGTTAGGAATTGGCTTCAAGTTTCATTTTTCGACATGATTGGGCTGCGGGCTTCCCCGCCCTAGGGGGAAGGCGTTGTGGGCGCGCAGTTTTTTTT
>Ga0116190_1003158_pt1 | contig 12373 bp, 10 predicted proteins | sample AD_JPNTR4_MetaG_FD_89808 | JGI IMG/M metagenome (GOLD analysis project Ga0116190, IMG submission 89808) | Active sludge microbial communities of municipal wastewater-treating anaerobic digesters from Japan - AD_JPNTR4_MetaG | ecosystem: Engineered > Bioreactor > Anaerobic > Digestate | place... | reverse complement strand
AGGAGGATTGAGTCCTGTAAAATTTTGCGATTTTTCCCTTAATGGGAGTACTCCCATTAAGGGAAAAGAAATATCTTTGTTACATTATAATTAAACACTGTCCTAAAAATGGGAAGCTTACAGATGTATTGAATTTGACGTTCAATAACACGGAAGGAACTGTAAAAGCGTATCTTAACGGAGGGGAACAAATTGATCTTGTAGAACAAAAATCTGCTTCGGGTATTTGGTATAAAAATGAGACCTATGAACTTTCAGGGAAAGGCGACAAATACCAACTAAAAAAGAGCGGAAAAACAGTATTTGAAAATTAAAACTACCGCTAACAAGGTATTGCCAAAAGCGGGGCTGAATGTTCAATACTCAACTTTTGTACTACAATTCCGCAAAAACCATTTTTTATTTGCTTCGAAAAATGTAAATTAGCAAACAAAAAAATGGTTTTGCTAACTGCGGTGCTGAACTCAACATTTGTTCCTTGATTTCCCCGCCTTCGGCAATACCCAAACCGTTGTGTGCAACCCTAAAAGACGACCGAGCAGACAATATCGGTTAATAATTAGCTGACCGAAACGGAGAATAAGACCAATGAAAATTGTAAATTTGCTTGAAGCAAAAAACTAATATAAAAGACTAATGACAGGCAGAATAGCAAAACCGTTTTTGAAGTGGGCTGGTGGTAAGACACAGCTCATTAATGAAATTGAAAAGGCTTTGCCTAAGGACATTTCAATGGACAAATTCACATACTTTGAGCCATTTGTGGGAAGTGGTGCGGTTTTGTTTTGGATGTTAAACAACTTTCCAAACCTTCAAAAAGCAGTTATTAACGACATTAACGAAGACTTAATTAACACATATAAAACAATAGCTTCAAGACCAAAAGAACTGATTTCAATTCTTGAAATTTTACAAAACGAGTTTCACGAACTTGAAGGACAAGACGAAGTAAAAAAACAATATTACTACTCAAAAAGAGAGCTTTACAACACAAGAAAAGAAGAACAAAGCGGACAAGCCGCTTTGTTTATTTTTCTTAATCGGACTTGTTTCAACGGGCTTTACCGTGTTAATCGCAAAAACGAATACAACGTGCCAATGGGCAGTTACAAGAGACCGACAATTTGCGACAAGGAAAATATTTTGGCAGTAAGTCAAGCGTTACAAAAAGTGGAAATCCTGTGTGGTGACTATGAAGAAACTCTGAATTACGCTGACAACAACACACTGTTTTATTTCGACCCACCATATAAACCATTAAGCGAAACTTCGAGTTTCAACTCTTACGCAAAAGACGAGTTTAATGATGTCGAACAAATCAGACTAAGAGATTTTTGCCACAAACTTGACACATTGGGGCATACTTGGATTTTGAGTAATTCAGACGTTAAAGGCAAAGATATAAATAACAACTTTTTTGACGACTTATACGCTGATTTTAAGATTGAAAGAGTAAACGCCAAACGAAGTATTAACGCTAATCCTGACAAAAGGGGATTATTGAAAGAACTATTAATTACAAACAATAACAAAGTAGCAGTAACTATATGATTTTTGGTGGAAAAGGCGGTGGAAACACCAAAACAGGTTTAGTTTTTGAAGGGTCAACAGATCTTTCAGAATTTTTGAACTCACAAAAAGGGTATAAAGTAGAGAATGGCAATGTTTACTTCAATAATGAACTTGTCGGTAGGATTTTTAAGAAATATGGATTTTACAGTTTTCTAGATGAGTTAAAAATTGAATGGAAAAGTTTAATATCTAAACGGTTACTTCCAGACGATAGCATTTTTGTAATAATAGCAAACACACTATTTATTATTGAATGTAAATTCCAACAAGTAGCAGGTTCAGTTGATGAGAAATTACAAACTTGTGACTTCAAAAGAAAGCAATATCAAAAACTTCTAGCCCCAGCAAACATTGAAGTTGAGTATATCTATTTACTGAGTGATTGGTTTAGAAAACCTGAATACAAGGACGTTTTAGATTACATTCATAGTGTTCATTGTTATTACTTCTTTGAGTATATCCCATTAGTCAAACTTGGTTTACCAGTTCCTGAATGATAAAGCCATTTTTTAAATCCGAAGACAATAACTTCTATCTTCTCAAAGGAGATACAATGGAAATTTTGCCTCAATTTGACCACAAGTTTGATATGATTTTTGCCGACCCACCCTATTTTTTATCAAACAATGGATTATCAATTCAAAACGGGCAAATTGCTAGCGTAAATAAGGGCAATTGGGACAAATCACACGGTTTTGAATATATAAACGAGTTCAATCGTAAATGGCTTTCATTGGTTCGAGACAAAATGAAAGATGATGCAACCATTTGGATAAGCGGAACAATGCACAACATTTTTTCCGTAGGTCAAATCTTAACAGAATTAGGCTTTAAGATTTTGAATATAATTACTTGGGAAAAGACCAATCCCCCACCGAATTTTTCTTGTCGTTATTTCACTTACTCAACCGAACAAATTATTTGGGCAAGAAAATCCGAAAAAATTCCTCATTATTTCAACTATGAACTAATGAAGCAACTCAACGGAGACAAGCAAATGAAAGATGTTTGGAAACTTCCAGCAATTGCACCTTGGGAAAAATCGTGTGGCAAACACCCGACACAAAAACCACTTTCAGTTTTGACAAGACTTATTTTGGCTTCAACAAAGCCAAACGCTTGGATTTTAGACCCATTTACAGGTAGTTCTACAACAGGAATTGCAGCAAATTTGGCAAACAGACGATTTTTAGGAATTGACCAAGAAGAAGAATTTTTGACAATCAGCAAAAACAGAAAACATGAAATTGAGAATCCTAAAACAGCAGCGACATTCAGACAAAAAATAGGCGGTTTCAACGACAAGAAAGAACTTGAATTATTTTTATTTGAAGAACCAAAAGTAGAATATAAAACAGAGCTAAACTTGACGACAAAGAAGAAGGGCAGCACACAACAGCAGTTTGGCGTAATGGCGGGTGACGTGGTAAATTGAACGATAGTTTTTCAAATCAACTATTGCGCTAAATTGACAGATAAGTGCTTCTAATTCCGCCACTACGCCAAGCTGCCAAACGTTAGCCGCAATTGCAGAAAACCAAGCGGATGCAACATCGTGAATAATTGATTATCTTTGCAAAAAAGTAAAATTGTAATGGAAAAATATAGAGCAGAATTTGAAAAAGGATTAACAGTGTTTGTTGATGAATTGAAGAAATATGTATCGACAGATACTGGAGATTGGACAATAAAAGGATTTATTGATATATACAAAAACATATACACAATTTCATCAGACACCAAGATTGTTTCAAAAATACTTGAAATTTATATTTTCCCTGAGATTTTGCGATTTGCTGAAAATATTGGCTACAAGATAATTTTAGCAGAACATCAAAATTGGTATCCAGACTTAACCTTTGTTCATAAGCAGAACGATAAAGTAAAGTTTGCACTTGACTTAAAAACAACATTTAGGAGGAATAATTCTACTGCTGGTTTTACTCTTGGAAGTCATGGTGCATATTTTAAAGAAAGAGATAAGGATAAAAACATTCAATTTCCATACAATCAATATGTTGGTCATTATTGTTTAGGAATAATCTATACAAGAGCAGATTTTGATAATGATTTGGCTGAAACAGAGATTTATCAAGTTAATGAAATTCAAGAGCAATACGGAGATAAACAAGACCCTATAACTGATAGAAAAGTAACTAAACTTGAAAATTTAAAATCAATAACATCTGTAATTAAAGATTTTGATTTTTTTGCTGCACCAAAATGGAAAATAGCTAGCGACAGACAGGGTTCGGGCAATACTGCTAATATTGGTTCAATAAACGACATTGATGATTTAAAGTCAGGTAACGGTGTATTCAGTAAGCTTGGCGAAAATTGGTTCGATGAATACTGGATGAATTATGGAAGTGCAACCATGATTAAAGAAGGTAAATCTGTTAAAATTACCAACATTTGGGATTTTCTTGAATTTAAGGGAAGAACAGATTTATTTGATAAAGTTGTTTCAAAAGGAGCAAAAAGGAGGACAAAATAATGAAAAAGATATTTGTTCCTCCAATAAAATCACAAGGGATTAAAACAAAACTTGTTGATTGGATAAGCTCTAATGTAAATGGGATAAAATATGAAAGATGGGTAGAGCCTTTCATGGGGACAGGAGTTGTTGCGTTTAACATTAGACCCAAAAACGCATTAATGTGTGATAGTAATCCCCATTTAATAAATTTCTATAAAGCTTTACAAAACAAGGAAATTACAAGCGGACTGGTTAATAAGCATTTAACTGATGAGGGGTTAAAATTACTAAACTCTGACGGAGAATATTACTATGAAGTTCGTGATAGGTTTAATAAAACTGGAAATCCACTTGACTTTTTATTTTTAAGTCGTTCTTGTTTTAATGGAATGATGCGATTTAACAAAAAAGGCGGATTTAATGTGCCTTTTTGCAGAAAACCTAACAGATTCGCACAAGCCTTAGTTACAAAGATTTCAAATCAAGTTGGTTATATTTCTCAAATAATTGATTCAGGAAATTACACGTTCGTTAATCAGGATTTTAAGGATACGTTAAAGGAAATTAATCAAACAGATTTGGTGTATTCTGACCCTCCATATTTAGGTCGTCATGTGGACTATTTTGACTCTTGGACAGAGGAGGAAGAAATTTTATTGAATAATGGCTTAGAGGCATCAAATGCTAAATATATCCTTTCAACATGGCTAAGTAATAAATATCGAACAAATGATTATGTTTTTTCGGTATGGAAGAATTGCAGAATTTCCACGATGGAACACTTTTATCATGTTGGAGCGAAAGAAGATAATAGAAATGCAGTTTACGAAGCTTTGTTGACAAACTTTGATGTTAAGGATAGTATTTCTAATCTAAATATGAGAAGTAGAATTGAAAAAGAAGAATCGCAATTAACAAGCAAACCTAAAATATATGCAATACCTCAACAACTTAGCCTGATTTTAGAAGAAGCAAAAGCGGCTAACACGCGGTATAGTTAATTGCCGGTGCAGTGGGTATTCGAGCGGCACAGCTCGTATCAAAGGTAGTTGTAACTTGATACGGAAGTGCATCGAAATCGGCAACTAACCATACCGCCAAACGTCAGACTGTCTAAAAACTCCCATCAAAAAATTACAAAAAATCACGTGAATTTTTATATAAACATTTGGTAGTCTGATGTTTGTTGAGTATGTTTAACCAATAATTTTAACATGTACTTATTTTTGTAAGACAATATATTAGGTAATATATGGCACGATTTCTAAAAAAACGCAAAGATGTTCATGGAGCAGTACCGGGAAGTGTAATATTTCTTGGCAGAAAAAAAATGGACACATCAAAAGTTCGCGTGTTTCAATACAATACCAACTTGCATACCGAACACGATATTGCTACGTCTGCCGATATTCAAATATCCTTGCGCGACGATATGGTTACATGGATAAATATATACGGATTACACGATGTACAATTAATTCAACAAATTGGTAAACAATTTTCAATTTCTTCTCTTTTGCTCGAAGATATTGTGAATACAGACCACAGACCCCGAATTGTTATTGAAAAAGACTATATAGCTTGTATTGTAAAAGCATTGATATACAACCCCGACGACAAAAAAATTCACAGCGATCAAATCTCATTCATTCTTGGACCTAATTATATTCTCACGTTTCAAGAACGAGTAGCCGAATATTTTGAACCCGTACGTCAACGAATTCGTGCTAAGGCAGGAAGAATTTCTAATGAAAAAGCTGACTATTTATTATATTCACTTTTAGATACCATTGCCGATAATTCTTTGGAAACTATAGAAATTATTGGTGAACAAATAGAAAATACCGATACAGAAATTATACAAGCCTTACCTAAAACTGCTCAAAAGATATATCAGTTAAAAAATGAGGTAAATTATTTACGTAAACATGTGCGACCACTCAAAGATATCATTTTTCAACTTCAAAAGTCAGAATCGCAATTGCTGCATTCTGTAACTATGCCGTATTATCAGGATTTACAAGAATTAATTTCACAAGCAGCCGAATCTATTGAAATATATCATTCAATGGTTACAGACCAATTGCATGTATATAATACATACGTAAGTAATAAATCTAATGATATTATGAAGTTTCTTACCATGTTTGCATCTATTTTTATACCGCTTACATTTATAGTTGGAATATATGGAACCAATTTCGATTACCTGCCCGAATTACATTACAAATACAGTTATTTTATATTGTGGGGTGTTATGTTGCTTTTAGCTGTAGGTATGCTGCTGTATTTTAAGAAGAAAAAATGGCTGTAATTTATTTATTAATAGTTTTTTACAAAAAAATACAGTATAGTTATTAAAAAAACGACTGTAAAGTATACCCCCTCTCAAAAAAAACATTTTATTTGCAAAAAAATTTAATTGTATGGTATAGGAATGAAAAACACTTATTTTAATTTGATTGAGCAAAGTTTTTACTTTCCTCAAGAGGGATTCGACCTCAGAGATGGATTCTTGACCTTTCAAGGAGTTTCACTTAAGTATTTAATTGAAAAATACGATACCCCGTTCCGGTTTATATATTTACCAAAAATTGGAGAACAAATTAAAAAAGCTCGAAATTTATTTAATAAAGCCATAAAATATTATAATTATAAAGGATCATATCAATATTGCTATTGTACAAAGTGCAATCATTTTTATCATGTTATAAATGAAGCTCTTAAGCATAATGTGAATTTAGAAACATCATCGTCTTTTGATATTGATTTAATTTTAAAATTATATCAAGAAAAAAAGGTTGATAAATCATTAATAGTAGTTCATAATGGATATAAAACCGAAGATTATTTACAAAAAATAATTTTACTTCGGGATTTAGGATTTAAAAATACCATAACTATACTTGACAGTACCGATGAATTAAATAGGTTAGAAAAAGTATTGGGACGCAAAAAATTACAAATAGGGTTACGTATGGCAATTGATGAAGAGTCGCAATCGGCCTACTATACATCGCGTTTGGGAATTCGTCCTAATGAAATAATTCATTTTTTTAATAAACGAATTAAACCAAAAAAGAATTTAGAACTAAAAATGCTTCACTTTTTTGTAGATTCGGGTATTAAAGACAGTTTGTATTACTGGGGTGAATTTCAAAAAGCACTTAAATTGTATATACATCTAAAAAAACAATGTGACACGTTAGATTCTTTTGATTTAGGCGGTGGATTTCCAATTCGTAATCATTTAGGATTTGAATATGATTATGAGTATATGATAGGCGAAATTATAAAAAATATAAAAGAAGCGTGTGCCAAAGAAAAAATAGAAGATCCGCATATATATACAGAATTTGGAAAATATACGGTAGGAGAGAGTGGTGCCATTATATTTAAAGTACTTGAGCAAAAACAACAAAATGACACCGAAAGTTGGTATATTATCAATAATAGTCTTATGAATACTATTCCCGATGCATGGAGTATTCATGAAAAGTTTATTTTGTTGCCTGTAAATAAATGGAATAATGAATACAAACGCGTAAATATTGGTGGAATTAGTTGTGATCATTCAGATTATTATAATTCCGAAGATTTGAATCAGGAGGTAATGTTGCCTGCGTATTCAGAAAAAGAAAAAGAACCGTTGTATATTGGATTTTTTCATACCGGAGCCTATCAAGATTCTATAAGTGGATACGGAGGCATTAAACATTGTTTGATACCATCACCAAAACATATAATAATAGACCGCGACGAAACCGGAAATATTATTGATTATGTATATAGAGAAGAACAGTCGGCAGAAGAAATGTTTAAAATATTAGGATATAATCATTAAAAAAAAAGGGAGTTAAAAAACTCCCTTTTTTTTATTATAATTTTCGTTTTACTTCTTTTTGTTCAAAAACTTCTATTATATCACCTACTTTTATATCATTGTAATTGTGAATATTCAATCCGCATTCATAACCGCGAGTAACTTCTTTTACATCGTCTTTGAATCGTTTGAGTGAGCCTAACTCACCGGTATATACAACTATACCGTCACGGATTATTCTAACTTTTGCATTTCGTACTATTTTGCCATCGGTAACAAAGCAGCCGGCTACAGTTCCTACTTTTGTAATTTTAAATACTTCACGAATTTCGCAACTACCTATAATCTCTTCTTTAATTTCAGGCGATAGCATACCGCTCATTGCGTCTTTTACTTCATTTATAGCATCGTAAATAATAGAATATAACCGTATGTCTATACCTTCTTTTTCGGCAAGTTTACGGGCAGCCATTGATGGACGCACTTGGAAACCAATGATAATAGCATCAGATGCAGAAGCTAACAATACATCGGATTCTGAGATTTGACCAACGGCTTTATGTTTTATGGCAATTTGAATTTCTTCTGTTGAAAGTTTAATTAAAGAATCTGCAAGAGCTTCAACAGAACCGTCCACATCACCTTTAATGATTATACTCAATTCTTGGAAATTACCAATTGCAATACGTCGTCCTATTTCGTCAAGTGTTATATGCTTCAATGTTTTAAGCTCTTGTTCGCGTTGTAATTGTTCTTGTTTGTTGGCAATTTCGCGAGCTTCGCGTTCGGTTTTCATTACATGGAATTTATCGCCTGCTTGAGGAGCTCCATCTAATCCGAGTACAATAACAGGAGTAGAAGGTCCGGCTTCAGTTATTTTTTGGTTACGTTCGTTAAACATAGCCTTAACTTTACCGGTGTGTGTTCCTGCCAATAAAATATCGCCAACACGCAGTGTACCTGCTGTAACCATGATAGTAGATACGTAACCGCGACCTTTATCAAGTTCTGATTCTATTACGGTACCATAAGCAGGTTTATTTGGGTTAGCTTTTAATTCAAGTAGTTCAGCTTCAAGCAATACTTTTTCCATTAATTCGTCTACGTTTTTACCGAATTTTGCTGAAATTTCTTGCGATTGGTATTTACCTCCCCATTCTTCAACCAAATAGTTCATGTTTGCTAATTGTTCGCGAATTTTATCGGGATTAGCACCTGGTTTGTCAATTTTATTAATTGCAAAAATAATTGGAACCCCAGCCGCCGAAGCATGGTTGATAGCTTCTACTGTTTGCGGCATTACATTGTCGTCGGCTGCTACTACAATGATAACTATATCGGTAATTTGTGCACCACGAGCACGCATAGCTGTAAACGCTTCGTGTCCCGGAGTATCTAAAAATGTAATTTTTTTATTGTCATGCAATTGAACACTATAAGCTCCTATGTGTTGTGTAATACCACCGGCTTCACCTGCAATTACGTTTGTTTTACGAACATAGTCAAGCAACGAAGTTTTTCCATGGTCTACGTGTCCCATTACAGTAACTATAGGAGGGCGAGGAACTAAATCTTCGGGTTTGTCTTCTACTTCAACTATTGCTTCTTGAATATCGGCCGAAACAAATTGTACTTCGTATCCAAATTCACCTGCAATTAATTGAATAGTTTCTGCATCTAATCGTTGGTTAAGAGAAATAAATAATCCTACACTCATACATGTAGATATAATTTGAGTTGCAGGAACATTCATCATACTTGATAAATCGTTAGCCGAAATGAATTCGGTAACTTTTAGTATTTTTTCTTCTAAACTTTGGAGTTCTTGTTGTTCCTCCATTTCTTGTCGAATAGCCTCGCGTTTGTCTCTTCGGTATTTTGATGATTTGGTTTTTTTACCACCAATTAACCGTGCCATTGTGTCTTTTATTTGGCGGTCAACATCTTCAAGATTAACTTCTTCGTGTATGATTCGTTGTTTTTTATGACCACCTTTTTTCAAAGGTTTCTCAACTTTATCGTACATGTCAAACACGTCTTTTGCCGACAAGTCAATTTTTCCTTTTTTAATTCGTTTGCGTTTTTTTCGCAATTCAAAATCATCTTTTACATCGGGGTCTAATTCAATTTTACCAATTACGGTAGGTTTTTTTAGTGTATCAACGGTTGCTTTATAAAATTCTTCTTTTGGAAGTTTTTCTTCATTATTATTTGTAGGTTCAGTATCAGTAGATTTTTCAATGTCTGTGTTTACAGAACTAATAGGTTGTTTAAATTTTTCTTTACGAGCTCTTCTTTCTTGTTCTTTTTCTTTTTTTGATTTTCTGTCGGGTCTTGTTTTTTGATTTAAACTAGATAAATCTATTTGACCTAATACTTTAACTGTGTTTTCAATGACAGGTTTATTGGGCCTGTACACATCTTGTGCGTCATCAGTTTCACTATCATCAGTGTTTTGAACATCAACATCATCAATTGTTTCTTCAAAAGTAGAATCGTCATCGGTAATTTCTTCTTCAATTTCCGGTTCGGCTTCTTTAGTTTCAACAACAGGAACTTCAACTATTTTTTCTGTTTTTTCAATGATAACATCTTCTGTTTTTTCAGGCGAAGGTTCTTCTTTTTTTACCGGTTTCCCTTTTTTTAGTTGGTGTAAGTCAATTTTACCAACTACATTTAGTTTATGTTCAAATTCAGGAATTACAGTTTCTATAGTTGCTTCTTCAGGTTGTTTAGTATGTTCTACAACATCAGAAATAGTAATAACTTCTTGTTTTTTTCGGGTTTCCGATAAATCAATTTGTTTTGCCGCTTTTTTAACTGAGCCTTCTGTTTGAAACTCTTTTTCAATTAATTGATACAATTCATCAGGAATCTTTGAATTTGGATCTGAATCAATTGTATGTCCTTTTTTTTCAAGAAATTCAACAATAGTTGAAATACCTACATTAAATTCTCTTGATGCTTTTATTAATCTTATGGCCATAATACCTTCTTTGAATTCATACTAAAAATAGTTACTAATATCATTTGATTTTATTCAAATTCTGCTCGTAATATTTCTAACACTTCGTTTATTGTTTCTTCTTCTAAATCTGTACGTTTAAGCAATTCGTCCTTGCTGAGTTTTAATATACTTTTCGCTGTATCGCATCCTACTTTTTTAAATTCTTGAATTATCCATTCGTCAATTTCGTCAGCAAATTCTTCAATGTTTACATCTTCTTCTTCTTCTATATTGTCACGATATACATCTAATTCATATCCGGTAAGTTGACTTGCTAATCGAATATTTGTTCCTCCTTTTCCAATTGCTAATGATACTTGGTCCGGTTTCATAAACACTTCGGCTTTTTTATGCGCTTCGTCTATTACTATAGATGAAATTTTTGCCGGATTTAGTGCTCTTTGAATAAATAATTGTGGATTCGCAGTATAATTTATTACATCAATATTTTCATTTCGCAATTCGCGAACAATACCGTGAATTCGTGAACCTTTCATACCAACACATGCACCTACAGGGTCTATTCGTTCGTCATATGATTCTACAGCTATTTTTGCTTTTTCTCCCGGAATGCGAACTATTTTTTTGATTGTAATTAAGCCATCAAAAATTTCGGGCACTTCTAATTCAAATAATCTTTCGAGGAAAAATGGTGATGTACGTGAAATTATAACTAACGGGTTTCCATTTCGCATTTCTACTCTGGCAACTACACCTCGCACATTATCTCCTTTGCGGAAAAAGTCCGATGGTATTTGTTCTGTTTTAGGTAATATAAGCTCGTTGCCTTCGTCATCAAGTATTAAAATTTCTTTTTTCCATACTTGGTAAACTTCGCCTGTTACTATTTCACCTACTTGGTCTTTATATTTGTTGTAAACGTTGTTTTTCTCTAAATCCATGATTCGAGAAATAAGGTTTTGACGAATACTTAACACTTCTCTTCGTCCAAAATCTTCTAATTTTACTTCGTTGGTTACATCTTCACCAATTTCATAATCTTCGTCAATTTTTTTTGCATCGCTTAGAGATATTTGATGTAAAGGGTTTTCTAATTCATCGTCGGCTACAACTTCGCGGTTATGCCAAATTTCAAAATCACCTTTGTCAATATTTATAATTATATCGAAACTTTTTTGAATATCTTCGTCTTCTTCAATATTAAATTTTCGTTTAAGCATACTTCTGAACACATCTTCTAATATGTGCATCATAGTTGGACGATTGATATTTTTAAGTTCTTTGAACTCAGAAAATGTTTCAATTAAATTTTGATGTTCTATTTTCATCTCTCTATTTTTTTTTGAAAATGACTGTATAATTAATTATTATTTAAAAATTATTTCTAACGTTGTTTTTTTTATGCCTGTAAATGGAATTGTTATGGTAGATTCTACTTCTTTTTTTTTGCCTTTTGGTCCCATTTTTACCAATTCGGTATAGGTAAGTGTTATTTCTTGTTCTGTTACCGATGTTAATGTTCCTATATATT
>Ga0116190_1003153_pt1 | contig 12380 bp, 10 predicted proteins | sample AD_JPNTR4_MetaG_FD_89808 | JGI IMG/M metagenome (GOLD analysis project Ga0116190, IMG submission 89808) | Active sludge microbial communities of municipal wastewater-treating anaerobic digesters from Japan - AD_JPNTR4_MetaG | ecosystem: Engineered > Bioreactor > Anaerobic > Digestate | place... | reverse complement strand
TTTCAAATAATGGGAATTATTTTCACAATTAAATTGGAAACAAAATAGCGTATAATAATATAAATAATGAAAATAATGACTTTTGATCTTATCTCTAAAGTCTTTTTCTCCCATTATTGACAAACAACGTTTAAGATTATAAATAATCATAAGGATATAGGCTTCACTCATTGCATTCTTCTTGCCTCTCATTAGGGTAAAGGTAAAACCCCACTGTCTTTTAAGAGTGCCAAATGGATGTTCAATTATTGCTCTTCGAAGTTTGTAATAATCAGGGTTGTCAAGAACCCTTCTATTGTTTTCATCAATTATATCCTGAAATTCACTTCTCTCGATAATTCTCCCTCCTTTATTCTGCGTGTACATTTCTCTCATTTGACATTTTTTACCGGAGCCACAAGTCATCCTTTCACCGGATGGACAGGCAATTATCATAAGGTGTAGTACTTGGCATAGGTGATGAATAAGTGCAAATACCGGAATCCTTACAAAGACTAAGCTGATCCCCAGTAGAATAACCTGCATCACTGAGAGTATTAAAAGTTTCTTTACCTAGTAATTCTTGTACTTCGAGAGCAACCGTAGCCAATTCTCGTTTGTCTGTTGTACCTCCAATATGAGAATGAATCAGTAATTTATTTCGAGGAAGTAAGTCAACAAATAGATCAATTACTCTTGCCCAGGAATTTTCCGGAACCAATTGTTCTAAACACATAATTTGGAACTGATTTCTATCTTCACCAATAACATGTTGCATATCTAACAAATTAAATTACAGCTAAATATACAATTTTTCTATCGATAATGCAAGTTATTTTAGAACATTTAAAGGTGTAATTGTAAAAAGATTGTAATTAGTTTTTGCACAGACTCCAGAAGAAGTCCACATATCCTTTGTCCATCACATAAATGGCTGCAGGCTCTATATACAAGTTTCCAACGCATTGACATCATGCATAGATGCTTCCGTAAGATGCACATAGGCAGGAAGGTTGCAGCGCAAGTCCAACAAAGTGTGCATCTTGATTCCTCCTTTGTGTTGGCGAAACTCTGCCCATGGACACAACTTCAAACACAGGCTTATCGTACTACTATCGAATGCATATACCAGGTTATCCATGTCAAGCCTGAAGCTGTTGTCACTTTGATCCATCGGGTGTGCAATTCCTGCGAGCGCCGAAAAATTATACACTTATAATAATCTAAATATTAACAAATTAAATTACTGTTTAGGAATTTAAACGGGACAGTAGTGATTTTTATTTTGTTTTTTGTTGATAAGACGCGCTTAAAATCCATTGTTATCAGACAAAAAAATCGTATATTATACCCATAAAAGATCAAGAAATCATGTTAAAGAAATTATAGTTAGCTTTAAGATGTATTCTAAGTTATGATTTTATTGTCAACATATTATCAAAGAGTACTTTACAATATAGGCTAAATGTGGAAGCATGGCAAGATCAGTGTGGCAACAGAGCATCTGGCGTCTGCTATTGTAGAGTTAATTCTTATAAGCAAACCTGTAATTTACTGAACAACATTTTATTATGGTCAAAATCACAAAAAAAGAACATAACCATAGATTTTTCTGAATTCGGTAGTACAATTATATTTACAGATTTAAAGAAAGGTGATAACTCAAGAAGAAATCAATCTGGCAAAGGCTTTAAAAAGTGGGGATAAAGATGCTTTTTACGAATTGTACAATCAATTTGTAAGGCGGATATTTCATTTTGTCCACATATCGATAAAATCTTATGCAGATTGTGAAGAGCTGGTTCAAGTGATATTTGTCAAAATCTGGGAAAATCACTCAAATATAAACCCTGAAAAATCCATTAGCAGTTATCTATATACAGTGGCAAAAAATTGTATAATAAATTACTATAAAAAAAATATATACATTCAGGCTTTTGAAGCAAATTCACAGTTTGCACTTACGGAAGAAGAGGATACTATTATTAAAGAGATAATATCCAATGATCTTAATAAACGCCTCAACCAACTTATCAGGGAGCTTCCAAAAAAGAGAAAGGAGATTTTTCTCTTAAGCAGAGTTTACCATATGACTTATCATGAAATTGCCAAGAAAATGGGAATTTCTGAAAACACAGTAGATACACAAATGCGTTTAGCTTTAAATTATCTAAGGTCTAAAGTTTTTTTCTTCTGACCATTCACGGAAGCCCTTCTTTCATTTGTATTATATTATATGAAAGAAATTAACAATATTAAATTAGTTGAAAGATGGCTTGATAACCCTGATGGCAATTTTACGTTGCTTGAGTTGTACACTCTGCTCTATTCTATTCAAGATCCGGATTTGAAAATATTTCTGGAGTCATACTTAAACTCAAAATGGAGAGAATCAGGATTAATGCACGAAGAGATAGGAGTTGACCTTGATAATCTTTATCTTAAGATTAGCAGGCAGATTGAGAAGTATAATATTGACAGACAATCCGCGAATAGGAATGTGTTAAACAGACCAATATTCAAAAAAACGATGGCTTGGTTCAGCAGGATTGCTGCTGTGCTATTTATTCCATTATTGATTTTGTTGCTGGAGGAATATAAACATGATAATAATAAAAAAACAGAGCTAATATCCAGTATATTAAGTAACACTGAGTACTTTTCACCCCCTGGAACCAGAACTCGAATAATCCTTCCCGACAGTTCAGAGGTCTGGCTGAATGCTAATAGCAGATTAAAGCTCTATTCTGATTTTGGTAACAGTTCAAGAGATGTTGAGTTAATTGGTGAGGCCTTCTTTTCCGTTAAAAATAACAGAGAGAAGCCATTTTCTGTAAGTTTGAATGACATGAAAATCAGAGTGACAGGTACAACGTTCAATGTTTCTGCATATCCAGATCAGGAAAAAATTGAAACAGTCCTTCTTGCTGGAGAGATTTACCTTAAATATAAATCGGAGGATAAAGACAAGGAATTTGTAATGAAACCTTCCCAGAAGGTTCTTTATGATAAAAAAAGTGGAGAGATAGAGCAATCTGCAATAGAAACGACAGCATACGATTCATGGAAAGACGGAAAGCTTATCTTTAGAAACCATTCACTTAAGGATGTGATAACTATTCTGGAGAGATGGTTCAACGTAAAAATCAGCGTGGACGATCAGGAGTTATATCAATACAATTTTACTGCAACACTGGATAACAGAAGCCTTGATCAGATTCTTATGTTTCTCTCTTTTTCTTCTCCTATAAATTACTTTTCTGAAAACAATGTAATACATCTTTTAAAACGTAATAAACCTATGTGGAAATAACTTACCAAACATAAACAACTATGAAACAAACTAAAGAACATTACTTGTGGCAAAACAAATATGCTGGTAACTTATCAGTGATTATTTTGAACGCATTTTTTCTAATGATCATAATTACAGGTTCAAGCTTTCCCTTGAAAGCTGTAAATGTGATGCAGAATGAGAAAAAAACCGGTATTTTAACAAAATCTGCAACTCTGAGGCAGGTGTTCGAGGAGATAGAGAAAGAGAAAGGATATAATTTTCTTTACAACAATAATCTGATTGATGATCAAATAATTGTCTCCTTCGAAAGGAAAGATCTGCCAATAACATCAATATTAGATAAACTTTTCGAGGATAAGAATATAAGCTATAAGATTATTGAAAATCAGGTAATTCTTTTTCCAAAAGGGATGGATAATGAACCAAGTACTATTGAGAATGAGCAAATAGCAGAAAAAATTGTTGCCGGTTCATCCAATGTAAGAAATCAAAAGCAGTTACGAACCATAACAGGAGTCGTTACCTCTTCAGATGATAAAATGCCTCTTGCTGGTGTTTCGGTAGTCCCAGATGATAATTTTTCAAAGGGGGTAAGTACGGATGTCGAAGGGAGGTATAGCATAAATTTAGATGAGGATAGTAAAATTCTTGTTTTTTCTTATATAAGCTATAAAACGATAAGGATCCCAATTGGAAACAGAGATATAATAAACATAGAACTTACGCCCGAAACCATTGCACTTAATGAAATTGTGGTCTCAACCGGTTATATTACCGAGAAAAAAAAGAATCTTTCCGGATCGGTTGCTAATGTGTCGAGTAAAGAACTACATATGGCTAATGTGACCAATATACAAAGAGCTCTGGAGGGAAAAGCTGCCGGTGTTCAGATAGTATCTGCAAATGGTCTTCCGGGAGCATCAGTAAACATTAATATCAGAGGTAAAAGCTCAATAAATGGAGGTATTACCCCTCTGTACATTTTGGACGGAGTTCAGGTGACTGCCGGAGATTTTGCTAAACTTGTTCAGACATCCAATTTGATGAGCGGTCTTAACCCCGAAGACATAGAGTCTATTGACATCCTAAAAGATGCTGCTACAGCTTCAATTTATGGCGCTCAGGCTGCCAATGGTGTAATAATTATTAAAACTAAAAGAGGAACACAGGGAGTCCCTAAAATTAATTTCTCTATAAATTACGGGTTGGATATGGTGAATGATAATATCAAGTTATGCAACAGCGAACAATATATAGATCTTGATCTAAGGGGAATATATAACCGATATGGCAACAGTAGTTCCAATTTCACAACTCCTTTTAATACTTATAAAAGCAGGGGATGGATATTAAGTGAAGCATCAGAATATCCAAATATTGTGTTTGATTCAAAAAAGATACCTCACGACAACTGGAAAAAGGCCATTTTCCGTAAGGGGTTTACCAGGGAATACCAACTTGGGGTTTCAGCAGGGAATGAACATGTAAAATCGTACATAAGCGGTAGTTTCAATAACTCAGATGCCTCTACTATTTTCAACTATTTCAAAAGGGCTTCAGTAAGATCGAACGTGGATATTAATGTTAATAAGTGGTTAGATATCAATAATTCGACTACATTCGGCAATAGCCAGCAAAGACAACCGACAACAGGGGGACTGATTGCAACTCCGGTTCGTGGTGTATTGAATATGATTCCTTACAACAGAATTTACAATGAAGACGGATCATTAAATGTTAACAATCTTGAGGGAGCCCAGACAACAAATCCGGTTCAGGCATCAGAGTTGAATATTTATAAACTCACAATCAACAAACTTACCCACTCTACTGATTTTGTTTTTCATATCCTTCCTGACCTTGAGTTGCAAGTAAGTGGGAAATTGGATTATAATACACTTTACGAACATCAATATCTCGACCCATTAACACCTCAGGGAAAGGCATATAATGGGTTTATAGCTACTACCAATACAAAGATATTAAGTTTGCAGACATCAGAAACTTTAAATTACAGAAAAGTCTCCGCAAATGGAAAGCATAGGCTTAATGTTCTTGCTGGTTTTGAATACAAAGACTATGAAAACAGAAGTAATCAAACATCGGCAGCAGATGTTCCATCATCAGATTTTAAACTCCTAAGTGAGGCAGGCGTGATTGACGGATATTCAGAAACCTTTACCGGATATAAGCTTATCGGGCTTTTCGGAAGAGTCGGGTACACACTTAGCGATAAATATATTTTTAATTTTGTAGTGAGAAGAGATGGATCTTCGAGGTTTGGAGATAATAAAAAATGGGGAGTATTCCCATCTGTATCAACTGCATGGAGATTAAGTGAAGAGACTTTCTTTAAAGAGAAGAAATGGATAAACGATCTAAAATTTAGACTAAGCTATGGATTGACAGGCAATTCGGATATTGGAGATTTTGTTGCCAAACCACAGTTTGCAGGAAGTGGAAAATATGACAATATCTCTGGTATTGCTCCTTCTATTCCTGGTAATAAGGATCTTACCTGGGAAACTAAATATTCTTTAAATCTCGGAATTGATCTGGCAATATTTGATAACAGAATAACAGTTCAGGCAGATTATTTTAATGACATCACCAAAAATCTGTTGTTTGACCGGCCTGTTCCTATAAACTCCGGTTACACATCAATACCTCAAAATGTAGGTTCTGTTAGAAACAGGGGATTAGAATTATCTCTTAACTTAGTTCCGATAAAAAACAAAGATTTCTCCTGGAGCATCTCTCCAAATTTTACATGGTTAAAAAATAAGATTCTCTCTTTAATAGATGATGCCTCTCAAATCGGTACGGGTTTGGTTGTAGGAAAACCGATTGATGTTTTCTATACTTATAATTTTGCAGGTGTAAATCCTGCTGATGGCCGTCCTATGTGGTATGACAAAGACGGGTATATTGTTTACAAACAAAACTCAGTGGACAGAGTTTATCTTAATGGCATCTATCCCACATTTTACGGAGGGATAATAAACTCGTTTTCATGGAAAAATTTTGATTTTTCCTTCTTATTTCAGTTCCAGTCAGGAGCAAGGAGATACAATGCAGATAAGATACAACTGTCAAGAGTTGGAAATACAAACGACAGAAATCAGCTATTGAAGATGTACACAGATTTCTGGAGAGAGCCCGGACAAATAACCTCTGTAGCCCAACCAATGACCGGTAACACATATTTAGGGCCGGGAGGAAATACTACTTCTTACTCTGCTTCCTCTTCCTATCATTATGAAAAAACAGATTTTATAAAACTTAAAAACATCTCAATAAGTTATCTGTTTCCTAAGAAAATCACTTCAAAACTTGGCGTAAAAGGACTTACTATGGCTTTAAATGCATTTAATCTATGGACAACTACTCCATATACAGGATGGGATCCGGAGTTTACAGGAAGTGATGCAGGAACCTATCCTCAGTCAAGAATTATAACTTATATGATAAAATTGGATTTATAGAGATTAATATACAAAATCATGAAAAGATTATTAATAATAATTGTGTCGCTTGTGCCAATAATTTACTCTTGTGAGTCTTGGCTAGATGTAAAGCCGGAAAATTCTGTTAATGCAGAAAAGGCGCTGAGTACAATATCAGGAAATAAATCTACATTGATGTCCGCATACTCTCAACTTCTTGGCTCTAATTCTTATGGCAGACAGATGATTGCAGGTGTTGAGGTTATGGCAGATAATGCCAAAATTGCCACTTCTCACGGAAATGTTATTACAGATGAGGCGAGAAATACAATTGGGGCTCACGCCAATAACTGGACAATTAGCTATAGAGTAATAAGAAACGCAAACTTTGTAATTGACGCTATTGACAAAGTTGAGGATATTACAGCAGCAGATACTTATAATAAAAGATTAATAAAAGGTGAAGCCTACTTTTTAAGAGGCTGGCAACTCTTTGATCTGGCGAGAGTGTACTCCAGAGAACCTAATCATCTTATCCCAAATTTTGATCTGGGTGTTATTATACAGACTAAACCATTTATTTTTGATGGTACAAATATCCCGGAAATTGAGAAGCCTCGATCTACAGTCGATGAAACATACGAGCAGATTATAAATGATCTTGAAGAGTCATTTAATCTTTTACAAGACAATGATAACGGCAATTTCCCAAACAGAGGCACTGCTCTTGCTTCAAAGGCTATGTTGGCAAGGGTTTATCTGTACAAAGAAGATTATGCCTCTGCAATTACAGCTGCCACCTGGGTTATTGACAATGCATCAAAATATGGGATATCAATAGTTACGGGAGATTATACTACTGTATTTTCTCAGTCAAAAGAGACAATCTTTCAGCTTGTATATAGAGAAACTGATAATCTGGGATCTTCTTCTATGCAATCAATATACACCAACACAGGATTACTTGAGCCCCTGGCGAATAATCCGGAATGGTATCGTGATGAAAAAAAAGGAAGTGGGTATGGAGATGTTCTATTTTCAATCGCATTATACAATACATATGAATCAGGTGATTCCAGACTTGCCCTTATGAAGAAAGTAATACGCGGTGCAAACCTGTCAACCCCTGAAAAGGGAATATGGTTATATAAATTTAACGGATACAATGGTGTATATGGGCTTGATAATATTCCCATTATACGATTATCTGAAATGTATCATATCAGAGCCGAAGCATATCTTAAAAAACCCGTAAAGGAGGAGCTTAATGCTCTAAATGATATTAACTTTATGAGAGTAGCAAGAAAACTAACACCAGTGAACAATATTTCAGGACAAGAATTGCTTACTCTTGCAGAGAATGAACGAAGAAAGGAGTTCATAGGAGAAGGCCATAGATTTTTTGATCTGAAAAGATGGGGGAGAGATATTTCAAAATCACCGGAAGGTATTGCAGCCGGATATGTTGCTCTTTCATGGGACGACCCAAGGGTGGTTGCCAGAATCCCCCTAACAGATGCTCAGCCGAATGGCGCAAACCCAAATCTTGTACAAAACCCTGGATATTAAAAAAAAACTATATGAAACATATAAAAATATTTATATTCGTATGCTTGGCAGTAGTTACGTCAAGCTCATGTGAAGAAGAGGATTTTTCATACAAAGGTCCTGATTATGTTGAATTTGTACCTACAAGAGGTTCGGGAACCATGCAATATTTCAATGCGAGATACTATTTCCATAATTATAACATTGCGCCTGTTATAGGGCTTAATAAATTTTATGTCCAACTTATAGGACCTCACAGAGATGTTGATATTGAAGTAAATTATGTGATAAGGCAGTTTGTCTATTTTGATATAGCAAGAAATGTTATTACAGGCAAACAACCTGAAGGCGTAGAAAATATTGCATGGTACAAGATCTCTTCGACAGCTGTTGCCGGAATACAATATAATGCGGCAGAAAGGGGCACTTTTATTATTCCTTCCGGGTCAAGTATTGGTAGTTTTGAAATTGAGGTGCTTACAAACAATGACAATACCAATACTAAAACAAGCAAAATGGTTTTTATTGAATTGGTAGACAATGAATCGGTTAAAGCAAATGTCCCTACTAGTATTTTAATGTTATGTTTTGGAAAAAGAAACACATCTAACCCCACAATATTTTAAACCTGGACTATTTTGAAAAACAATATTTTTATTAACAGCACTTATGTTTAATTTAATTCCTTGGGAGCACAGCCTTCCAAGGAATTAAATTTTTTATCTCCGAGAATATCAGAACTTTTAACCAGGACATACCAAAACCCAAAGATTAGCTGGGGTTCGAAATTGGAGATATGCATGTAAATAGGGCACTTTCAAAAAAGTCTACTATGATTAAGCTTATTGCCTGCATTCGCGTCCCACTCATAACGAGGATTTTAGCGGCATGACACTCATGTCAAGATAGAGCTGCCACTGCTTTGCGGTTACCTCGGAAACTCTCATTTTCCCGACCTTGATTCTCGTAGCATTCTATGGAATACAATTTATCAAACACCTATTGAATAGTATAGGTGCCAAAGAGTCTTTTCTCCTGCATTTTTTTTGATATAGGAGATATATATCAGGACTATGAATTGGACGAAGAGCTTGCCATCAAGGTTTTTTTCGGAAGAGATCAGCATATGCCGCATGCTCAGTCTTTCCTTCAGGTTGCCGAACTCTTTCTCGACGAAATCTTTATTCCTGTACGTTTCCAGCGCCTGTATGGCATCCATCTTCTCGTTGCCCAATAATGCGAAGTATCCTAAATAACGCTTGTTTCTATTGACGGCATCCTGTATTATCGATTCCTGAGCACTGCGTTTGGGGGTATCCTTACAAAGGAAGTATTTCTGGTAGCGGGTTTCATTGTCCACCGCTCGTCTGTCTTCCAGCAGCTCCCTTTGCAGTTCCATTATATGCCTGACAAATGAGAGTTCTTCCTCTGCCGCCTGTTCTATGTTGTAATATAAGTGCAGATAACAACGTCTCCTGTCTGTCAGCACATCTTTCTTGTAAGGCCGCTTGTAAACGGAATCAAAGAATGCAGTGATTTCGGCATTCAGGAGTGCAGTTTTTTTGGCAACAAATTGTATTATCCTGATTTTGGTTGACTGTTTTTATCTTTTTCCCTGGATAAAGTTGACTCCGTTTTTCACTTATTCCTGATTATCGTTTGCATTTACTTGTTATCCCTGAGAACGGTTTACTTTTTTGCCTTATCGCTGCAATTGGTTGACTTTGGTGCAAATCATCCGGATGAACTTGAACCGATATCCAAAGGTAAACTATTTTCAGTGTGATTCATCACCAACTTTTTTTTTTTATTGTATGCTCCCTATAACTTTTCCATTTCAGCTCCCTTTCCCCGGTCGACTTTGAGGCTTCTGCTGGCGTCCTCATACCGACACTCATGTGAGGCCTTTCATGGTTGTAAAAATCAACGGTCCTCTTTATGGCCTCTTCTGCTTCATCGATGCTGTGAAACTCGCATGCCCGAAGGATTTCGTTCTTGATGGTTCCGTGAATCCGCTCTGCCTGTGGATTCTCCTTGGGGTCTCCTGATTCCGTCATGCTTATTCTGATTCCTCTGCTGGTCAAAATGCCGATGTATTTACTGCTTGCGTACTGAACTCCTCTGTCAGAATGATGGATCAGATGATTGGCTCCCTCATGCTGATCCTCCAGATTCTGTAACGCCATTTCAAGGGCAAAGATCGAGTTCCTGGTGTCCAGGCTGTCCTCTACATTGTATTCCTTGATCTCCTCCGTATAGGCATCCATAATGACTGTCAGGTAACAAAAGCAGTACCCTCCTTCACTCCGGTAAATCGCAATGTATGTGATGTCTCTTACCCATAATTGATCGGGGCCTGTGGGAATAAAATCCCTGATAAGGTTCGCATAAGTCGCAAGACCGTGTGTGGAGTCCGTTGTCCTGGGTTTGCAGGCTTTGCTTCGCAACTTTAACCCGTTCCTGCGGTACACCTCCAGGAACCTGTCCCTGCCTAGGGCCTCTTCCCCGGTAAACTTGCGTTGGTGCATGTACCAGAGCTTCAACCCTCCGATGCCATGATCCTTCGTGCGGATTTCTTTGATAACCCCTCCTGGATCTTGCATGCAGGTTGATCACTGTTTGGCGCCAGCTTTTTTTCTGATCGGTATGTTGAACCTGGCTTCTGCAACATCGATCATTGCGTCAAAAGCATTTGCACGCAGTTGCTCTTGCTTTAGAGCCTTCCTCAGTCTTGACACTTCTGCCTTAAGGGACGCGACATCATCCGCAACGCCTGCGATATTAGGCTCCAAGGGCGCAGGGCTTTTCTTCCTGGATACTTTCTTTTCCATGGTGATCCCGTTTTCTTTTGCAAAGGCATCACACCATCTCGCTAATGTGGTCACTGCCACAGGAATTAACTTGCTGATTCGACGATACCCAAGCCCTTCTTCAAAATACATCCTGGCCGCTTTCTCATAGTACTTGCGATGCTTTTCGTAATAGCTGTTGTTGTTTACTTTTCCCATCATTAACTCTTTTTATGAGTCAACTTTTTTCAGGTTAAGACAATGTATTTGCAAAAAAATATAATATACTAAAAGTAGGTTACTTAGTATTCAGGCAATCCCAAAAGCTCCTCATTGTTGTGAAAATAATACAGAGGTTTGTTAACTTTTTGCATTTTAAGTTCATCTTGATAAAAACTGAATGCCGGTGGACGATAATGAATATATTGATTGGGAGCTTATAGAAAAAAGTCTCAATAGCAAAAGTAAATTAACTCAAGATGAAGATGCTCTACTGTCAAAATGGTTATCTGAATCTTCAAAACACAGAGATTTTTATACGAATGCTATCAAAGAAAACGAAATTGATGTTGTTGATGGATTAAATGAGAAGGAGCTAAATGATATCAAAACGGACTTTCTAAGAAGAATTGACAAAAAGTCTCGTAAATATGTATATAGAAAAATGTTGCTTTATGCCGCAGCAATTATTTTACCTGTACTTCTGTTGCTGTCCATTTGTTTATATGACAGAACGCCTGTCAAACAAAATATTGCTGCCGATTTTTCGCCTGGCATAAGCAAGGCTGTTTTGGTTTTGGAAGATGGAAAGCAAATAAATTTAGGTGACTCCAGTAGTTCTATCGATATTGGTTATGCAAGTATTCAAAGTAGCCATAACCAAGCTATTTATAGTCCCAAAAATCAAGAGACGGAGGTTGCTGTAGTAAATTGTCTGATAGTACCAAGAGGTGGAGAATACAGCATCGTATTGTCTGATGGAACTAAGGTATGGCTTAATTCAGAATCGTCTCTTGAATTTCCAGATAAATTTCTAGGTAGAACAAGGGAGGTGACTATCCGGGGTGAAGCATATTTTGATGTTGCTAAAATGGAGAACTCTGAGTTTTTCATTAAAACAGATGATTTTTTAGTTAAGGTTACAGGTACCACTTTCAATATAAATTCGTATAGTGACTGTAAATATTCGAACATCACAGTTGAATCTGGAACTGTGATAGTTTCTACTACTGACGGAAATCAAAATATAATCGGTGTCGGTCAGAGACTTATTGTTGATAAAGATACAAAATCGATTGATATTCAATATGTAGATCCATT
>Ga0116190_1003150_pt1 | contig 12385 bp, 10 predicted proteins | sample AD_JPNTR4_MetaG_FD_89808 | JGI IMG/M metagenome (GOLD analysis project Ga0116190, IMG submission 89808) | Active sludge microbial communities of municipal wastewater-treating anaerobic digesters from Japan - AD_JPNTR4_MetaG | ecosystem: Engineered > Bioreactor > Anaerobic > Digestate | place... | reverse complement strand
GAGCTAGATATGAGTAGTAAAAAGGATTTGGTTATTAAGCTAGAGAAGGCGGTTGATATTGTAATGATAGATGATGATTTAGCTTTAAATACTAATCCTAAAAATCCACGGAGTGATTTTTTTGTTAAGTTATGAGGTGATTGTGTGGGGCGGTTTAGGATTTTATTGTGTTACAATTAGATGTCTATGAAAAATCAAGGTGCTGGCTTAACTACAAATCCTATTAGAAGAATAAGAGACAGGGTTCTTAATCAAAAACCATTACAAAAATTAACTCAAGAGGAGTGGGATGATGTTCAAAATAGGCATACCTTGGCGGTTAAATTTTTGGCAGAGGATAATGCAATTTATGCCCTCTTAAAAAACGAACTTAATAATGCGGAAGAAATGATAATGGAGAATAGATTGCGTGAAGTACATGAGATACATACGATTACTGACACTTTCAAGAAGGTATTTGTCACTCCCAAACAAATACAAGATGATGAGTTAACTGGACAAGTTAAGTTTATCAGGTCATTTATAAGAGAGATTAAATCATGGATTGATAGATATGATGAAATTAAGCAGATGATTGATAATGGTGAAATAGTTATCGATGAAACATAGTTCCCAAAACAACGAGGTTAAAAGGTTTTTGGATAACAATCCAGACAAGAAGTTGAATGAATGGTTGACAGAGGATGTTCCCGTTAAAACAGTTGAGTTTGATCCCCAAACAAAAAAGGCGAGCGTCGTTGATAAGATAGAGCAAAGAAAAGTCCAGTATGTTCATGCACCGATAAAAAAATATCGCTGTAAGAGCGGTGAACATGTTTTTAAGGTGCTTGACAGGTCAAGGTATATCTTTGGGTGTACTAAGTGTCAGTTCGCCAAACAGGCCTATCCTACGACTTTTAAGATAACACCAGAAGGGTACATGATAGACATGAGAACAAATACAAGGGTTTGAGTTTACATTTTCCCAGTTAACTAGGCATACTTAAATTAAGCCTATTGGAAGATCACCGATCTTTCATGTGGAGACTTCGGGGTGCGAACCTCGTCAAAAACATCGTTAGGTTACACAGAAAGGAGGTGATATTAAATGGATAACCAATCCGATAGGTCATTCGGAGAGGTCGCCGAACAAGAAGTTAATGCTGACGAAGTAGAAACTTCTGAGGAAATTTCTGAGGAAACTCAAGAAAGCGACACTCCAGACCAAGATGACTCTGGTGAGTCTGGTAAAGAAAACCAGGACACTTCAGAGGAACAACTGACAGAGAAGGGAACTAAACTTGATCCCAACCCTCTTTCAGCCGCACATCAACAACTAGCCAACGAACGCAAAATTCGTCAGCAATATGAACAATTGTTGAGTAATCCTCAACTTTTGTCTCAGTACATTAAATCTCAATACGGCTCTCCTGTTGCTAACCAACAGGTCGAACAACCAGAGATTAAGGAATATAAGGCTGATGATTTTGAGAGCTTGGACGATGTTGCCAATGTGGTTAACAATCTTCAAAAGAGTTTTGTTGAAAAGACAAAATCTTATGAAGAAAAGATCATGCAGTTGTCTAACGCAGTATCTTTGTTGACCCGTTCTGCTACCCAAGACAAAGTAGCTAGCAACATTGAAAGAGAAGTAATTGGCTTGCAAGGCATAAAGGAACTTGATCCTAAGAGTCCTGAATTTATTGACGGACTTGAAGAAGAGATTGTTTCTTTGTACCACAGGCTTGATTTTGATGAGAATACTGGCACTTATCGAGGCCAATACTCTATTGCCGAAATCGGCAAAAGTATTGTAGAGGCCGCGAAAAAGGCTAGGCAGGCTGGGTCTCAAAAGGCACAGACAATCATTAAAAGAAAAGCCGAAGGAAGAGTTACTACTAGCTCTAAGGTGGAAGAGGAAACTGATGACGAAAAATTGTCACCAGAAGACTCAATCGCTAAGGGAATTAGCCAAATATTTGGCGGTAGATAGTTCTTCTTTGCGGAGGTCAGCTTCGCAACATAGTTATTAACGGGACTTGTATAAGTCCTTAGTGATAATTGAAAGGGGGTGAACAAATACAATGCCTAATACAAACCTTTATGGACAGGGTACTACCCTTTCGGCAACGGATAAAGAACTTTATCTTAATATCGAAAAGGAGATTAAAAAATATCCTAGTCCTAGAATTGAGTTGCTGAAAAGAATTGGTTCTTTTTCACAACCAGTTAACTCTCACAAGATTGAGTGGTCTCGCAAAGACAACAGGCCAGTTAAATCCACGATGGCAGTAGCGGCGGAATCTAACGCAACTACTTTAATTGTGGCTAACCCTGGAGTCTTTAATGTGGACGACTTGCTTGAGAAGCCAAGTGGTGAACAGGTTAGGGTTACTGCCGTTTCTGGCGGTACTAAACTCACCGTTGAGGCTTGGACTGGTACTCCAGAAGCCGTTGATATTGGCGATGAGGTTCGCCGTGTTGGTATGGCTACCCCACAGGGTAAAAATGCCGATAACATGGTAATTCATGGCTACGAGGACTTGTTTAACTACACCACCATTTTGGAGGATGTAGTCGAACTTTCTGGTTCTGAGCATAACGCTCTTATCAGAGGTCACGAGAACTCTGGTCAACTTATTGCCCGTAAACAAATGGAGCTTGCCGAAATTTGGCAAACCCAAATGGTTATTGGTCAACGACACAAGGATGATGCTACTAAAACGACCACATCTGGTGGAATTAAGTTCTTAATTGATACTTATGCCCCTGGTAATGTGATCGACTTTGGTGGATCAGCCACTTGGAGTGCAACTGGTGATAGCGGCCCAATGGGTAAAATTGATGACGCTTTGGACAAATTATCGTCTAAGGTGTTTGATAAGCCTACCATTTATGTTGGTGCTAAATTCATGAGGAAGTTCAAATATCTCATGGCAGACCTTATTAGGACTGACCAGGAGAACGACATCCGAGGTGTCGGTGTTGTCGGTACTTACCTCTCCCACCTATATGGAAAGGTTAAAGTCGTTCTTATTCAAGAGCGTACTGGCTGGATGGATGATTATGTATTCATGGTTGATGAAAGCATGATCGGACAAAAGGCTCAAAAGGGTAGGGAATGGCAGACTTATCCTCTCGGCAGACTTGGAGACTCGTTTAGGTGGCAAGTTCTTTCAGAACGAACCATTAAAATTGACAACCCTGAAGCCTGCGCATACCTGACCAACTTAGGTGTATAGTGAATAAATATCACTAGGACAACAATTTCCCCCTCTTAATGAGGGGGATTTTGTTTGATACCCCCCCAGACACTTTGATGTGTAACGGTTACACTTAAACTAAGGTTATAAATTATTGAAAAAACTATGGCTACCAATACTGCAAGTGGTCGTACCGTTTTTGTGCTTGGTAGAGAAGCACACGGTAATCGAAGTGCTTTTGTTGTTGAAGACGGAGAGGAATACTCTGTTGACTTCTCAACTGCTGTTGAATATTCGGATGGCACTGCATCATTCCCTTTTGTGAGTGAGTAGTGTAATTCTGGTGCGATCATAAAGAGGGCGGGTTTTCCGCCCTTTTTATTTTGTACCCAGTAAGGTAAATCAGGATATACTAAAAATATGCAAGAAAAAACTCAGTTCATAGAAACGGTTAGTGATGTAATGGAGTATATGGCTTCATTTGCTGGCGGGGTTGTTCCCGATAAAAACACCGATCAATATGTTAACTGGTTGAAATATATTCAGGTTAAATATGAGGAAGCCTCAAAAAGAGGTTTTTGGCGAAGATTATTGACTAAAGATCATCTTGATTTGGTCGAGGGAGATACGGAACTTTATTTGCCAGTTCGTTTCCAGCGACCGAATTCTTTGTATGTCTTAGTTGTTGATGGGGTCGATTTAGCCGATCCCGACAGAATACCAGACGGACAAGAGATTTATATTGAGCTGGACAATGATCCTACTGTTGTAATTGAGGATGAAGAAGTAATAAACAGCAACTATGGCAGGTGGAAAATATCTTTTAAGAAGGCAATCTCGTCTAATCAGGAAGCCTTATTGTGGTATTTTTCCACACCGCCAAAACCAACAGCAGCCACTGATAAGATTTTATTACCAGGTGATATGATTGCTTATGGCGCATTGGCGGAACATTTTAGGTCGGCTCACTTAGTTGGAAGCCAAGATGATGCAAGACAGGAATACGAGAACAGGATAAATACTTATTTGGCAATGGAAATGATCCCCGCCCGTCATGAATTACTACAATTTGTCACTAACCCTCGGCAAATCGACAGGCTTGGGAAAGCAAAAGCCCAGTATGCCATTCGTGCCGATAGGTTAAACAGAACCCTTTGATGTTTGTTTATCCAAAAAGACGATCCGATCCTAAAATTTCTCGTACAGGTTCAAGTGGTTTCCCTGGAGGATGGAACTCTCTTGCCCACGCCTCTTCATTAAAAAACTCTGAACTGGCGGAGTTGCTTAACGGTGCATATTCTCAATACGGGACTATTTCCAAAAGAAGGGGAACTCAGCTTGTGGGTTCTGCGATGGAAGGAGCTGATGATGTTATCAATGGAAAGATGTTTTATAACATTGGGGGGAAAGATTACTTAGTAAGGGTAAACTCGTTAGGAAAAGTTGAGAGATTTAACTTCAATACAAATCAATGGGTGTTGTTAACTGGTACTCCTCCAAGTGGATATTCTGAGGTTAACCCAGAGTTTGTGGATAACTCTCCAGTTTTTGATGCAAGCACGTTTATAAACTTAGTTCAGGTTCAAGACAAGATTTACTTTGCAGGACCGAATGACCGATTAACCATTTTTGATGGAACATCGTGGTCAGTACATACGGAGTTAGCTGATCCTGATACAAGGCCAACTGTTACCAAAACAGGATCAGGGACAGGAACTCATACTTATTATTACCGTTATTGTTGGCTCAACCAATTTGGGATTACTTTGGCATCACCTGCCAATGATGGCGAACAAAGCACAGGACAGGGGTTTTACGACAATATGCCAAAAATTGATGGGGCAACTTATTTAACCCTTACCATACCGCCTGCACCAGCAGGAGCAGTAAGAACAATGATTTTTAGAGGAGAAGTGGCAGAAAATGAATTCTTTTTAGCTTCTATTCCAGCCTCTCAAACAACCTATGTTGATAAAAACATAAATCCAGATGGCCAAGAAGGAGTAAGTTATTTGTACACAGTGCCACCAGCGAACACTACCGCTGGTTATCATTTTTACCTCTTAGAGAATTATTTAGGGATGTTGGTCGGTACTACTGTTGAGTTTGGTAAAGATGTTTTAGTGTGGTCTGGCGAACAAGAAATTTTAGATGAAGGAATGAGCGATCTTTCATTTGCCTTGCCTGATGGTGCGGGATTTGATGGTTTTCAAAAAGGTGATGGTCAGTCCATAAATGCCTTACAAGCATTTTCTTTTGCCAATGAGGATGGATTAGCCGTTTTTAAGGACTCCCGTGTTGGATTGCTCAAGGGCGATCCTGCTGGTGGTTTCAACATCCAAAATGTAAATGTTATTAGGGGAACTATGTCGCCACTCTCTCCTCACGTGGCGGCTAATGATATTCGGTTTTATTCAAATGAGGGTGTAGCAGTTATCGGACATGAGGCTAATTATGGAACTATTTTGCGCTACTCTGTTTTGTCATTAAAGGCGGATTCAGTTACCCGAAGAGTTACACCAGCCAATCTATCTAAAGTTTGTAGTGAATACTACAACAATTTGTCTTTATTTGGAATTTCAACTGGTACTGCTAACACCGGAAATAACTCTGTTCTTGTTTATGATGAGAGATACAACACCTGGAGTCATTGGACGGGTCTTTGTCCGTCTGTATTTTTCAAGGCAATACATCCGACAACTAAAGTTGAGGATTTATATTTTGGCGTATCAAATGCTTCGGTTTATGGTGGTAATGTCGTGAAGATGTTTGTTGGTAGAACTGATTATGCCTCCTCAACGGGAACTGGACAGAAAATAAATTTGTCTTTAACAACCAAGCAATATGATGGTAATTTACCAGACAAACCCAAAACCTTTGATAAGGCGGTGATTGTATTTAGTGCTTTAGCTGGTAACGGCACAACGGCTCAAGCACTAGGAATGGGAATGAATGGGTTAGAATCCTATCCTCGTTTTAGAGTGTCAACAGACCCTGTTTTATCTGGATTTGGAAATGACGAGTGGGGAAATCAAGAAATTGGTGTGATGCAAACAGACAGTGGGGGGGAAAGTATCTTAATTCGTTATATAGACCTACAACAAAAAGACTTATTTTGGGCTAAATTAAATATCCAGAATGACGGAATTGAGGACGAGTTAAGTATTTTGGGTGTATATTTTTATTTTGCTGAGAGTGAAAGAGAGTTGCCTGGAAGAACCAGACTAAGACAAATTGCTTGACAATCAACAGACGGCGTGATATTTATGTGTAATGATTACACTCTTGGTTTTATTGCGAATAGCTGATGTCGTTACCACCTACTTAGGGATCACTCATTATGGAGGAATTGAGGTTGAGTCAAATCCAGTGGTCAAACTTATTTTGGCAAGTGGGGGGTGGTTGGGCTTTGCCATTTATAACTTTCTGGCGGTATTGCTAATTATTGGGATATTGAAACTTTTGCCAGATAAGAAGGCGTTTTTAGTTAGAGTACCCATGTGGATATTTTTGGGATTGAATTTTGTGGTGGTTTTGAGCAACCTTATATTTTTAGTTGCTTGACAATTTTCTTGCTCTTTACATTTTTCGCCTTATCCTCATATACTAAAAATATGGCAGTACAAGGAACTTGGAACATCGGAGGATATAATCTCCCAGATCGCGGTTATACAGAATGGTTAAGAAGCTTATTGGGTAAACCTCTTAGTGCAGAGGTTCAAACCACTTTTAATAATCCGGCAGTTGCTCAGGCGGTTGGCGGTTCTGCTCCAGCCATTAAAGGTGCTTCAACAACGACTCAGGGACCACGTCCAATTGGAATTTTAAAGGACGGTAGAACTTTATGGAGTGATGGGACTATCACTGGAACTCCCACTGAAACTCCCACTGGAACTTCCACTGGAACTTCCACCGGAACTCCCACTGGAACTCCCACTGAAACTCCCACTGGAACTCCCACTCCAGAACTAGACCTCTACACTCAGCAATGGTTGGCCGGTCTTGAAGCAGCTAAAAGACAGGCACAAAGTTTACGCAATCAGGGTCAAAATACTTTTCAAAGGTTGATTGATGCGGCTCGTGGATATAGTGAAAGAGCGGCCGAGCTTCGTGATCTTGGTAGTCAACAGATTACTAATACTTTTAACGAATTGGCTGGTGGCAATGCCCGCCTTGGTCAAGATGCTAGACAGCAAGCACTACTTCGTGCCAGAGCTGGTGGTTACGGTGACTCTTCTAAGCTTGGACTTCTTAATCAAGTAACTGGTAATCTGGCCGGTATGCAGGGTTCAGCTCTTGCTCGTAAGGGTGAAAATGAAGCCCTGAATTTGGCGGATTATAAAGCCCGTGAAGCCGAAGCCGAACAGCAAAGGAAGGCAGCTCAAGATTACATGACTGGCATTGAGGAGGCTGCTGGTGAACTCGAAAGGCAAGGTATTCAAAATGTTGGTTATGATTATGGACTAAACTTATCTGGTTTAGCTCAAAGGCTACAAGCCATGCAAGCCATGAACCCGCTTAACGCACAAAGCCTTACTCAATACACGCCAGATTATAGTGGTCTTACTAACACTCTTAACTCTTTGTTGGGTGGCTTAACAGCCCAAAACAGAGCTTCTGGTGCAGACCAAGCTTTAACGGCAGTCCAGCCAACCACTTATCAAGAGCTATTAAGAAGGATTAGAGGAACATACGCTCAATAAAATGAAATGGCTTTCACGCTACTTAATCGCCTTAAAGAAAAAATTGCTGGGACTGCACAAGCGGTAGGCAATGTAATCAATCAGTCAATTCCTGGTGGCGTTAGTGGTGGGTTACAGAGAGTATCCCAAGGTTTCCAAAACCCTCAACAGTATAATGTTTTTTCTCAACTTCCAGAGATAAGTCGTAAACTACAACAATTCCCTGACACAACAATTCAAGCTCCTAAACTTCCTAGTCGAGCTTTTGACCAAGCCCCAGGCGGTTCTTCTTGGTTTAACAAGGCTGTTCCTTTTGTTTCCTCACTTCCTGGCGAGTATCTAAGGGGTTTTGGTAAAACTGGTGAGAGGTTATTTACTCCATCAGGAAGAAGAGAGATTGTAACTAAGCCTGGCGCTTTTGTATCAACCGCATTTGACCTTGCTGATTTAGCTCCTGGTATTGGTTTATTTGCTGGTGGAATTAAGCCAGTTGCCCGAGAAGGTGGAGAAAAGTTGTTAAAAGAAGGTGGAGAAAAGTTGTTAAAAGAAGGTGGAGAAAAAGCAGCAAAAAAATCTTCTAGAGAGTTATTTGAGAAAACAGCTAAAGAACTAGCACCAGAGATTAAAGATATTGGTTTTTGGAAAAAGTTAACTATCCCCAATAGAGTTCAGAGATTAAAGCAGTCTTTACCAGAACCCATATTCAAAGAGTTAGACAATAGGGTTATTACTCCGCTTAATAAGTTGCTTGGAGATAGTGTTGATTGGGGGAACAAGTATAAGAATATTTTAATGGATATGAAAGTCGCTCCAGGCAGTAAGCAGTCCGAGTTAATTCAACGTGTGGGTGAGGGTAAATTGTCATACAAAAATCTTGTTTCTCAGGTTGGTGAAAAACAAGCACAGGTCATAAAAAACCAAGCTGATACTTTTAGGAGTATGTATGATGATATTTTGCAGTTTGTTAATACTCGGCGTAAAGCTGTTAATTTACCAGAAATCCCTAAACGTAAAGATTATTTCAGGCACATGAGCGAGTTCGAGAACATATCGGATGTTTTTGAGAGTTTTACCACTGGTAAGGGGACGAGAGAGTTTACCGAGTCTATCCGTAAGCACCAAAGAAAGGGTAATGTTGTTGACGCTGTTGGCAACTTTATGAACTATCTTGATTATGCTCAACGGGCTGGATTTAGCGACTTGGTTTCACCTGAACTGCGAAAGATGACCAAGGTTTTAGACAAGGCTGGTGCAGACCCTAAGGTTGTTGGGCAACTCGAAGGTATGCTTGGAGATATTTTGGGAACTACTCCTAAAAGTGGTACGGCTCGGTTCTTGGAAAATATAACCGAACCCCTCAGAACAGCAAAAGTTGTTGGTAATCCTGGGAGTATTTTGGCTCAAGTTTTCAATCTTCCTCAGGGAATTGCCATGTCGAATCCCATAAATTTTGCCAAAAGCCTTAAAAATACGGAGGCTGCTTTGGCGGTAAATAAGTCAAGCTACATAAAATCAATCTCAGAAAAAACGCCGACCTTTTTGGTGAAGGGTAAGTTGGCAAAAGCCATCAATGTTGGTGGTGGGTGGTTACAAGACACTAACTTGGCGACCGCTAAAGCATTGTGGAAATCTTTTTATGTTCAGGGTAAATCTATGGGTGTTGATGCGGCTAAATATGCGGATGAGATGATCCCGTTAATAATGGGGGAAAGGCGATTGGGGCAAATGTCAGATTTTTACAAGTCTACTTTTGGTAGAATTATGTCTCCATTTACTCTGGAAAATCAGGCGGCAATTAACAGGTTAATTGATAGTGTTGGGAAAAAGAAGTCGTCGGAGGTCATTGGAACACTTATAGCATGGAACATAAGCAATACTTTAATTGAAAAATATGCACATGGATATAGGCCGTTTTTTGATCCAATAGATGCGGCTAAAGAAATGATTGAGTACTGGCAGGGGAGTGATAAAAAGGAACAAAGCAAGTTAAAGGCAGGGGGAAGAATGTTGGGAGAGTTAACTAACCTCATACCAGCCTTACAGGCTTCGATTTTTACTGCTTATAAGGTCGGTGAGAGTATGGGATTGCCAGAGTCTAGGAGTGTATTTGGCACAGATGATCCTACCTGGCAAAATGTGGCTTCGATATATTGGCCGTTTGGGAAGGAGGGTGTTGCTGGCAGGTATGTAACTGGAGAAAAAGCGATTGATTATCCACTTAATTTAGCTTCAACAGTAATTCCTTTCTTAAATCCTGCATTAAGGGGAGTTCAGGCAACTGGGTCAAATGTTCGTGGTTATGCTAAAAGTAGGTCTGGTCGAGCTATGTATGAAATGCCGACTGATCCGTTAAATATAGCCAGATCGCTCGTTTTTGGTCAAAGCTCTACTCCTCAGGCTAGAGAATATTTTGAGAATGAGTTTAGTCGTCCTTTATCAAAGGAAGATCAGAAGAAAATGGATCAAATGTCGCCTCAGGCAGCTCGTGAGTTTCTACAAAAAACTCAAGAAAAGAACATTGCTAAAAACCAAGCTGAAAGTTACAAGAAGTCTGTGTCTGGTGATAGTTTCTGGGGCAAATTATTTGGCAACAAAAAAGTACCATCAGACCAAGCCATCAAGGAGGAATTGTTTGGAGGAAATGACATCAAGTCTGTGTCAACGGCTACTGAGAAGCGGAAAATCTATGACTCGTTAATCAAGACTTTAAGTGATGAAACCTTGCCTGACGAGTATAAGGAAAAAGCACTAAGAGTTGCTGGAGTTAATCCGGTTGATGTTGGTTACTATCAAGTAGCCAAGATGGATCAAGAAGATAGAATTGTGGCAATTCAAGACTTATTGAATGACCAGTCAATTGAACGTGATGAATTATTGACAATTCTTGCTTTTAACAAAAGAACAGTGGCGGGAAAATCAATGCTTGGAACGAGTATTTTTGAGTACCTTTATGATCAGGGATTACTTTCCAAGGATGAGAAAAAATTACTCAATGCCATTAAGTTTGATGAGATAAATGGCAAGTTTTATTTAGACCGTGATTACAAACCAGCGAGTAGTGGTCTTACCGCGTCTCAACAAAAAACCATGATAAATAAGATCAACTCCATTTATAAAACAAACATTAAAAAACCATCAATTACTCCAATGATTACACAAGCTCCAAAGTTGACACAAACAATAACTGTTACTAAGCCATCTGGTGCGAGCGTATCAAGAAAATCGCAGGATGTGTGGTTTAACCGTTATTAAGCAAAGGTGATTATTAGCAGTTATACTTAAAATATGATAGAAACACCCGCACTAGCGAATGATAAATATCGAGCTACATTAAGGTCAACCTGGATTTATGATCCCGCCGATACTGATATTCAAGTAGATGCAATACCAGCAAATTTACCGACAATTGTAACCGTTGGGTGGGAAACTCAGTATGAAACAGTTTTTAGAGTAACTGGTGCGTCTGGCGAGAACTCATCTAATTATGCTTTAACTGGTGTTACTAGAATTAAGGGTTTTGAGGGGAACTTACCAGAAGGGTTAACTGTTAACTGTCTCAATAATGAGGAATATTTTAATCAGTGGGGAGATCAAATAGCTGCTGTTCAAGAAATTGCTGAGAAGGCTCAAGGTATTGCCGAAAAAGTAGACTCTACTTGGGTTACGTTAACTGATGGGGCAACAATTAATTTAGATTTGGGCAGTGGTGCAAATAGAAAGTTTAGAGTAACTATTGCTGGAAATAGAACCCTGACCTTCAGCAATCCTTTATTGGGACAGGTGTTTACTTTAAGGGTTACTCAAGATGAAAATGGTAATAGGGCTTTAACTTTTCCGTCTGTAATTACATGGGCTGGTGGTGAAGTCCCAGACCAACCTAAAGTAGCCAATACAACAGACTCATATATTTTTATTTGTACTAATGCCGAAACTCCAGCTTATGATGGATATGTATTAGGAAATGAAATGGCAGTTCCTGAGTAAGATATGGCGGTACTTAATTCTTGGCAACGAATAGATAGAGTTTTAAGTGGTAAACCGTTTGGTGATGGTGCGGATAGGAATGCGACAATTTCTAGTGATCCTAATACAAGACAATCGTGTTCGGGTGCAAGTGCGCAAAAAAATTTAACTATTGCGTCTGGTGCGTTTTCTAATGGTGATGTTGTTTTGATTCATCAGTCGAGAGGTACTGGGGCTGGGCAATGGGAAATAAATAAAATTGCTAGTGGTGGAGGGACAACTACTTTGGTAATGCAGAAAGATTTGCATTATACATATACCGATAGTGGGGCGAGTCAGGCTCAGGTAATGAATATACCTAGATATAAGAATTTAACCATGAATTCTTTAACGGTAACTGCTTGGAACAAGGACATTGGCGGAGTTTTGATTGTTTGTGCTAAAAAAGTAACCATTCCTTCGGGGCAAACAATTAATCTGGCTGGAGGTAACGGGGCTGGGTCTATTGTTACTAATCAATGGGCTGCTGGTGGAACTGGTGGCGGATTTGTTGGTGGT
>Ga0116190_1003144_pt1 | contig 12415 bp, 14 predicted proteins | sample AD_JPNTR4_MetaG_FD_89808 | JGI IMG/M metagenome (GOLD analysis project Ga0116190, IMG submission 89808) | Active sludge microbial communities of municipal wastewater-treating anaerobic digesters from Japan - AD_JPNTR4_MetaG | ecosystem: Engineered > Bioreactor > Anaerobic > Digestate | place... | reverse complement strand
TAGCACTTTTACCACGATAACTGAGCCTTACTCCCTCTTCTCTTCGCTCCTTGTCACTCTGTTTCACTAGAGTCTGTATCTCTAGGTTCTTGAATAACGAGGCCTCTTCCGGGGTCACCTGATCCATGTCCGGCCCTAAAACTTGTCTCTTGGACCAATATGAATGTGGTTCTATCACGCGTTTGACGAAGTTTTCCTGGCTGTGTTTAACGGCGGCATTGACATACTCCGGACCTAATGAGGAAAGAGTTTGAATGGCGCCCTCAGTCCATTGTTTTATCTGCTCCATAGATGCGGCGCGACCGGGGTGCTCAGTCTTAAAAAGAAACTTGGAGGCAGGGTCTCGCGGATTATTGTAAGCAAAGCCGCGGTATAGGATATTGGGCAAGCCTAAGGCAGTAGCATATATGTTCTGATACCCCTCTGCGGGGTACTTCTTCAGTCTTTGTATGAATTCAGGTTTGAATGCATCGGGGGATAACCCCTTCGTATTATGAATAGTCTTAATGTCTTCCGCATATAGAGGTCGCCCTCGCTCATCTAGACCAATAACGTCTGCTGTGCCCCCTACATATACGCCGGGGGCTACTCGGATCGGAGGCACTGCCCTATAAGAAGAAAAAGTAAGGTCATTTGCGTTAGGGTGCAAATAATTAAATAGATAGTCTTCTTTCTCCGTGCCCGATTTTGCATAGATACTTTGTTCTCCTGGGGGCACCATACCCAGAGAACGTTGAATCTCACGTGCTTTAGCAAATAGGGCGTCTCGGGAAGGATTAGGAGTGGCCGCTAACTGCTTATATTCGTCAAGTTGTCGCAATAGGGTAGGGGTAAATACAAGTGGATTCTCCCCAGTGAACGACCACGACATCAATTACCTCCCCAACTTTCGGCTCGCATCCTTTGATGCTGTCTTTCTTCCATATAGTTTCTGGAATCTATGTACAACATGCCGTCGACCAAGTCGTCAAGTGTCTCCGGCTCCTGCTTAAACGTGTCCATATACAAAAATACGAGGAACATTAGGGACCCCAATGATTCCTCTACGAACTCTTCCGGCGACCGCGTACTAGCTTGAACTATAATAGAGAGAAGGGCGGAGACGTCTGAATTCATCTCCGCTGCCTTAAGGCTCTCTATTACAGTCTGCCCCGGATCTACCGGCTTGCTTATTCTGCCGAGCCGCTCTCTCGTGTCCCTGAGCCGAATGAGGGCGGCGTTAACTTTTTTATCAATATCCCCTGTGCAAAATCTAACAACATATCGAGAAGCCAGGGCGCTTCATCGAACTTCGCGGTGATGTCTCCTCCTCCGAATACAAAGTGATGTATCTCTCGCTCTTGACCATCCGGCGTCATGTACAAGAAAGAAATCTCCTTGTTCATGAACATGTCAGTAGCCAGATTCGTGGCCATCTCGATGTCTCTTGGAGTCTGATAATACCGAAGAAGGGTTTTGGCGGGCAGCTTGTTCTCCCCTCCCTTAACCACAATCTTCACGTTACCAAGGAGTTTTTGCCTCTCCTGAAATTCCTCGAATATCTTGGTAAAATCCTGATAAGTGAAACTCATGCTCTCTAACATACATAACCCCCACGATGATATGTAAATTAAACTCCGCTCCGAAGAGCGGAGTATTAAGATTAAACCGGTGCATCCTTGAAAGAGACGGACCAGTTCAAGTAGTTGATGGTTACAGCGTAATTCGCCACGTCATTACCAGCTAAGGCCACTGGCGCCACGTTAGCTATGGTGCAGTAGTGGAAGACTATTTCAGTGCCCTTGCCGTTAAAATTAAACTTGACGGTGATGGTAGCCCCGACTGAGTCCCCGCCCGCAACCGCCTGCTGGCATTGCGCCAAGAGCACGAGGTCATAAGCTACAGCGTTCCCAGCTAGATCAAGCATCTTCGCATTGTCATTGACATTCGGTGAAGATACACGACTGCTCGCAATTGTCAAAGAACCAGAACGGTTATTGTTTGTAAGAGCAACACCGCCGCCTCCGAGTAAGGGAACCACTACAGAAGAAGCTATTTGCTGCGTCGCTCGTAAGAACTCGCCGTCGAGACGAAACCCGGCTACTTCAACTCCAGCAGTTCCCGTGTCAATTTCCGTCAACCCCCCGATTGTGATTCCAGGGGGCAAGGGTAGTTTTCCATCATCGGAATTATACTTATAGTTAATGGATACACTGCCGACGGCCTGTATGCCTCTAATAATGGGCTGAGCCATTTATACCCTCCTTATGCCGATATAATAAGGTTACCAAAAACCTTGACAGAATGAACTTGGTCCGTGTACTCCGCAGACCAAGCTTGTGGAACAATTATCTCGTCTCCCTGCGCTGGAGGCAGACTTGCAAAAGGCGGGGCTGTAATGACTATACGCTGCAGGCGTCCGGATCCATCAGGCCCGAACCTGTTGATCTGGGAACGCATGATGTTAATTATTCCAGAATAAGAAGAGGAAGACCGGACCATGTTAGGCTGCGTAATATAGGTAGCCACCTGCGTCTTACACATGTAGTTAATATAATTAACCACCCAGTAGGCCTGCATGTAAATACCGCCCAAGGTCTTTACTCCAACCGCCGCTACGTCATCCGTCCCATCTCCAACATACTTAAAGAACGCAATATTCTTCGCTTTCAAGATGTCTCGCACAGATCGGCTAAGGCTCGTTCCATCAGGCCCCGAGGGCGCCATCAGAGAAGTTGCCCAGAAGTCGATATTATTTCCCACCGGTGTTCCCGTTACATTGACTAAACTTAAGGCCAATCCGAGCGAGAACAGGGACCCATTGTGGCTAACGTCGGCATACGCCGTCATGAATGCGTCTGAGTTCTTGAAAGTGGGATCATCTGCTGCAAGAGCCGAGTAGATCGGATCTGTAGCATACTGTGAAGCGTCCTGGATAGAAAGCGGCAGGTAAGGTGCTGCAGACAATAAATTGCGGTCAGCGGCACAAAGGTTAGCCAGAGCAACGGCTAACTCTGGAAGAAGAGTGGTAGCTGAGCCGGCGCACACTGTCTTATGATAAGCAAGCGCTACGGTCTTATTGTACGCAGACTCAAGGGCCACGATAGCGGCAGAGATGTCCTCTGGCTGAGGATCATCAACCAGGTTGGATGCGTATACGATAAGGTAAGCCGAGTAGATAGTCCCAGATGCGAAAAAGTCTCCCAGCCAACTCTTCAGTAGTCCTGTCGTCACAGAGCTGTAAGTATCCTTAGTGACTTCAGCGGCGTAGACCTGCTCTTCTCCGGGTGTCAGGGGTGCAAAGCCGGAGGGATCCGCGATAAATCGCCCTGACTGAATCCCCGCTTTATCCGCGGTCGGCAGTCCTTCTATGTATACTGCCAACTTGTAAAAATTGTCGCCTGGAAGTGACTTCTTAACCACTTGGGTCACAAACGAGACATCTTCTAAGGCGATGCTATTAAGGAAATCTTGTCCCATATTAGCCTCCTATTATACATTGAACCACGGTACAGTGGTTACTTTCTGCCTGATGAAGGTCATTGCATGCATGTCAGTTACCCAAAGCAAGTCATCCCCCAAACCTTCTTGCGCCAATGGCCTTGTGTATACATACCTCCTGTCATACATGATTTGAGCCTCCATGTTTTCAAACAACGTTTGAACGTCCGCTCTATCCTCCCACAGGAGGGTGGATTGAATGAATTCTTCTGCGTTGGGCCCTAGGGCCGTGACTCGGAAATCCACGCGTATCTGTTTCAACACGTCTTCCGGGGATTTAATAAGCCGCGTGCGTGGATCCATGGATAATATACGATAGCCTATCCAAGTAGACACGTGGTCGTTGGCCTCTCTGTTCACCGTGGGAGCAAAGAATCCTCCCCGTATGGGCACTACATACTTGTAATACTTAGTTTCATCGCCGAAAAATATCCGTTGTAAAACTGTCTTGAGTGAGCTAGACGTAATCAAAACACGCCCTCCACTGGCTTTACTTCTCTAGTATCATCTTTATCTGTGCCCTGGACGCGTTCTATCCCCCAAGCACTGAAACCGCCGGGCAGAGAATACCCTAGGCGCACGATAACCCTGTTCCACTCCTTTGTGTGCGGATGTATTAAAAAGTCACCCAACCGGATGTCCACGTCATCATAAGAGTACAGTACGTCATTGCCCGATGAATCAAGTATCCATTCGTCAACGAACTTTTTCCTTTTAATCATGTCTCCTGCGTCATTCAAGACAATTACCGGAATAGTTCGGATATCCGCGTTCCCGTCTTCGTCCACAGGAGGGGCCTTGTACTCGCCGTCAGGGCCTCGTGCGGCGGACCAAAAGGTCACCGGGGTGAATAATTCTGGGAAGTAATCTAAGATGTTTCCATATACTCCGCTCACCCCATTCCTCCTAGAATAGTACAAAGTTCTCGGGCGCTGTCAACAACATCTCTAACGCCTGAATACCATAAGAATTAGTAGTCAACTGCATCAATGGGCTACCGGGCTTTACTACTTCGCGATAGTGCACCGATATATCATTTATAGACTTAGACACAAGAGGCATTCCTCCCGTACTACCTCCACTAATACCTCCTACAACTCGGCTCGGATAGTTTTGCACTAGATACCAAGCAACTAAAAAGTTATAGCAGATCCGACGCTTTTCCTCTCTTTCTTCGTCGGTCAGGGTGCAATACGTAGGACCCCAAAGAGAGGAGACTCCAGGAAACATTGTAGAGACAACAGAGACGGTTTGCACCACCTCGTCATCGATTAGGTCCCGAAACCTGTCCGCAAATATGAAATCCTGGAGTCCCCAGATATACATTACACCTCTCCTCCCAGTTCTACAATCTTGTTCTGCAGCATCTGGATGGTTTCTATGGACTCTTTATGAAGAGCCTCATATTCTTTCTTGAGCCTTGCGTTTTCCTCTACAAGAAGCTTCCTGGCTTCTTCGGAGGTACGCAAAGCTTCCTGAAGGTCCGCATTCAATGCGAACTTATCAGCTGGGGCCTCATCTAACGCTTCGATAGCTCCCTCCGCAAGTAATTCTTTGACAAGAGGGTTCTGCTTGAGAAGGTCCCAGCGCGATTCGTCTAACGCCAACACGGACTTTCGGCCTCGCGCGAGTTCTTCGTCTGAGTACGATGACTTCGGAAACAAGATGTCGTCGACGAGGTACTCTCTGCGAGTATGTCCGATTACATAAATCATAACAACTCCTTTTACCGCACTCCGAGGCCTTTGTAAACCTGGACGGCAGCGGGCACAGGAGCCAAGATACCGGCGACACGAGCCAGCGTCTTGTACTGAGTGTTATACTGCCCTGGAATAGCAGGGAACACGAACTTCTGGAGAGGAGCTCCATACACGATGGTCCCTTGGCGTTCCTGGGTAGGACCAGCTTCGACGGAAGGAGCTGCAATGATTGTATAATCACTTGCACTGGGATTGAAGATACTTCCCGCTTTCAGAAGAGGCTCTGGTACAAAAGTCACCTTCGGTACTTTGCCACTCTTCGCTACAGCACCGTAGTTCTGCAGGAAAATCTCCATGGCAGCGGTGGGGTCATACACATCGCTGTAAGGCACGGACCGCAGGTAGTTGAGAGCTTCGGGACTCATCACAATGACGAGTTCGTCAAACTTGTTGTCAGACATGGTCAACATGTCATTGATCCGGCCAGCGAGCATCCTGTAGATGTCAGAGCCCTTGGTTTGGGAACTGCCGGTGGCGATATCTTTAATAGAGCTTCCAGAGGTCCATACCTGAATGGGATTAACATCCAGTAATCCAGTAGTCCCAGTCTCATCATTTCCGTAATACCCGATGACCGCCTTCAGCATGTTGATGGCATAATTCAGGTATTGTTGTTTCCGGGTCATCGGAGACATTCCAGGATAGCCCAGATTACCACGAGTCTGCTCTTCAAGGGTCAGGCTATAGGTACCGGAGATGTTAATAACCGGGGCGGACATAAGTCCGTCTTTAACGTTCACATCACTGGTGGTATTGGTCTGGAGAGAACCAGTGTGCCCAACCATTGCCCAACCAGCGTACTGTTCCATGAACAAAGTGAAAATCTCTGCCCAAGGATTGCCGCCGGCTTCATAAGTAACAACTTTGTCGATGTTACTGTATGACAGGGGTTCTTTGAACACTTTGGCAATGTAGCTGATGTTCCAGGGGCTAAACAGCTGGCCTGCAATGGGGTCAAGGGCGTCACCGACCATCGGCTTAAACTCAAGTGTCCATTTATTCGTTGCCGCGTTATAGCGGGGACGAACCGATACTTTGCTAGGATCAACTTGGAAGAGTGCCTCGGTGGCTGCGTCAATGTTCTTGCCTTCAATCCAGGCTGAGTCTCCGATGAAGACACAATCCTGAGCAGCGGCAGGAACAGCGAATCTGTCATCAGAGGCGGGGCCGATGGACAGGTCGCAGCCGGACAAGGCCTTGCGAAGAGCCACATCTCTTTCAAGTACCTTGGATAGCACGTTTTCAAGTCTCCTGCAAGAAGGCGATGCAATGATATTCATAATCTAACTCCTTCCTTAAGAGACAGTATAGTACACCGTTACAACGGCGCTTGGATTCATGCCAGCCTTTGCGGCGACAAGCTTCAGAGTTACAGAGCCCGCAGACAGCGCAATGCCGGTACTAGGCATAATGGACGAAGACATCGTCGGCTCGGAACCGTCTAACGTATAGTAGATTACGGCTCCGGAGGTAGCAGTGGTTGCTTTGACTACTGTGTCGGCAGATACTTGGTACGGGGTATCGGAAGAACCATCTCCATCAGAAGCAGCGGGTGTGTTGGTCACGGTGGGATCTGCCACAGCACCTAAGGCAACAGAAGTGGCCGCTACCAGGGGATAGTTGAGCCAAATAGACACAGTGTTAGGCACATCGACATCTAACACGTGTGCATTCAGCTGGGTATATCCAGCCAAGGTAGATACGCTGGACGCGGTAAATGCGATTTCCCCGGTGGCATTGTTAAACCATATTTTCGAGCCAAGGGTAGGCGCATTCTGTGTTAAGTCGTATTTCATAAGCTCAACGGGGCCAAATACGGCAATAGCTGCAGGGCGCCCTTCGTAATACTTATCGTTCATTGCTGGATCAGCCATCATGATGCTGGGGTCAGCAACTAGGATACCTCGAACAACCTGTCCGGAAGCCCAGCCAACCTGGAAATTCCGAGGCGTGCTGGGGTTGACGGATACGACTTTTCCGAAGTAGGCATTGGCACCTGCAAGACCGCCGACCAGGAGTGGGAGCTTGTCCACAAACATCGGTACGGCTTGCACGAGAGCACTGCCTTTGAACTTCGCAGGGGCAAAAGGCCCCATATTAGAATACTGCATCTCTCAATCTCCTTTCTTATAGAATTGAGCGAAGGAACTCATCGGAAGAAGGCCGCTTCTTCGATGAATCTGCGCTATCGCCGCCAATTAAAACACGAAGAGCGCCTATGGCTTCGGGATTCTCAGAAATCGTGGGCTTTCTGGTCTTCTCTAGGCTCTCTAGGCGCTTATTGATGCTCTCCAGGGTCTCGAGGATAGAAGTAATGGGAAGAGCGTCACCGGCCGCCGGTTTTTCGTCCTTCTTCTTCTCATCCTCATCCTCATCCTCATCGTCGGAAGAGGAAGAGGCTGGTTTCTCTCCGACTGTCTTTTCTTTGCCAGTAGAATCCTTAGGCTTGTCATCTACCTTGTCGCCTTTGTCCTTGTCGGGGTCCATGGCGTCGCCGGCGAGCTTAGTCTTGTAGAATTCCTCTACAATTTCGACGGCCTTCGCCTTGACATCTGGGGCCTCGTTCTTGCAGGCGGCAAGTTCGTCTAGATAAGAGTGGAACTCTTTCTGGACGTCCGTCTTAGCATCTCCTACAATCTCCCGGATCGCTTTTACTTGCTTCTCCGGGTCAGCACCAGCTGCAATCGATTGCAGGAGGACTGGGACACGCGCGTCTCCAGCTACAGGAGTGTTGGAGGCGCGTGAACCGAAAATCTTCTGAAACACTGTCACTTTGTTTCCTCCATGTGATTCTATGAATTTCTCCAGCGGAGAAATGGAATCTAAACTATCCATGACCATTATCTGCGGTCCACCTCTAGCTTCCCGGCACAGGAGAATATGGTTCACGTCCCGGAAAGAATCAAGTACAGCATCGTACTTTTCTCCCCTATGCGTCCCTGATTCCCAGTGTGCCGTCGGAACATATCCTACAGACAGTTGTCCAGATTCTTCATACATGCGGATGCCGTCTCCTGCAATGATAGTCCCAGTGGTATATAAATATAGCTCGCCGTCGTTAGGGTCTACTTCCCAATCAATAGTATCTCCCACCCAGCCGACGGTGAGCTCTTTTGCATTGTCAACTGTCACTTGCACATGCTTCCCGGTTATCAGAGGCACGCGAGCAAACATATCTTTATGCTTTTTCAATACCTCTGGAGGCCTGTATATATTGAAGAACATCTGTCCTTCAGGCAAGCGGCTTGGGTCCAGTCCAAACAAAGGAGCTTCGGAGCGGTGGTATCTATAGATACCACTGCCCGCGATTCTCATGGTCTTATGAAGAAATCCGCCTACATTCTCACCCTTCGGCTGGTTGTCTTTACGAACCGCGTAGTCTCCGGCTAACTGAAGTTTAATCATCTAGCCCCTCCCTGTGGCTTGGTGAAAGCTCCTGTATTCCCCGCAGAACCGGGCGAAGCCATCGTGTGCCCCACTCCTGAAACCTTCTTTATCTTAATTCCTTCTTCTTCAAGTCTTTGGATTCTATTTACTTCTTTTTTAATTTCTTCAAAAGTACTATCGTCAATGTCCACCTCTTTGAAGAACTGGCTCGCGATTTTTACGGCAGCATCTGTGGGAACGTTCGCAGCGGATAAGGAAGCAACGGTAGCTGCGAATCGAGCTCCAACTTCGGCCAGGTCTTTCTGCGTACTGGTCATTGGCTTGTCGAAAGACATCCATAAGCGTCGACGCTGCTTCCATTCTTCAGAATCTACCCCAAATACGTGCGCAACTAAAGCATCTGTATGCGGAACTAACTGGGGCTCTATAGAACGTTGAAGCATCTTCATCGTCTCGCTTTCTTTGAGCAATGCTTCCTGCGTATTGTCACTGAACCCCTTATTAGGAGTATGGAATAGAATAGGTTCCGCTATTCCACAGTTCGCAGCGAGGTCACTCTTCACGGCGCCAAAGAAGTGTTCGAAGCCGGAGAATTGCCTGTTAACCACATTCAACTCGCCTACAATGTTAACTGCTTTAGGCCTCAAAACACTCCATTCTTTCATCTTCTCTTCATTGATAGCCATGAGTTTCTTTACGGTCTCGGCCCCCAGCTGCGCGGTTATAGCATCAAGAGGCATCTGGTATAACAACAGGGACATCTGCTGCGCCATGATAGGAACAGACAGAGCCACCATCATGTATGCGTACAGCGATCTGATGTATCCCGTATAGTCGGACGGAGCCCAGCCTATATTCATTATAGCAGCCCAATAAGGCATTGACTTGGGTCTCAGCATAACGACACGTGATGTATTAACCTCATGTCCACCTAAAGGAAGATATATGGTCCTGGGCCTCAGGTAATCTTCCGCCGTCACGGTGAAGTTAGGAACAAATACAACATTCCAACGGTCCGCTGTAACCCACCTATCGATGCACCCAGGTTCTAGAGGCAGAGTATCAAGAGGCCGGGTAAATGAACCTATGCTCTCTTTTTTGAATACAGGATAAGACACGGCGCCGCCGAATACAAGGGAATCTCGGATCAAATCCACTAAGACTGCATTGCATCCTGTCAGCTCTGCAGCTTCTTCTAGTTTGGATATTTTGTCATGCGACCAGAATCTGTCGTCAAAGCTTTTGAAGGTTACACCGGTGGCGACCATTCCTAAGGATTTCTTGTCTATAATAAGTCCTGCGAGCCCACCGTTACTATACAAAGCAGCTTGCTCGGATGGACCCAGCATAACGGGAATGGAAGCCCTGCTGTAAGTCTGCGGATCTAACAATGTACCGACGCCAGTCGCTTCATTAAATATATCACTATCTCCGGCTATTATGCGGGATATATTCCTGGTGACATCTAATAAGACATCTTGCCGCACTTCATCTACAGTTCGGAAAGATTGGGCTTGCCTGATATGCCGTTCCTTAACAGAAGTGTACATTAACTCATGGAGCTCATCGAGGTCAGAGAGGCTATGGGAATAAGAATAAACAGAGTCTCCCGCTACGTCTTCTGAATCAGAAGCCCGCCCCCGGGCGAGTATGGAGAAGGCCTCTTTGAAGAATGGGTCTGTGTATTGTTCGGCGCGCTCTGATAAAATCACGCTTATTCTCCCTATAATAATTATAAACCAGAAAACCCCGTTGTATCAAGGTCATTTTTATGAAACGGCTGTGACGGATGCAATACTTCGAGTACCTTTTCGAATCCCATCACAGTGTGGATGATATGCCACGTTGCGTATTCGGCACTATCGCCCCAATGATCGAGCCCTTTCGGCCCCTTCTCTTTAGTAGGCTTCCCTGTATCATCGAATCCTCGCAGCGTAAAGCACTCCTTACTATGCTTACATTTATTGAATATCTTATACTTACCTGTACGAAACAACTTGTTCACGCACAAAATGCGCTCGCTTATAGACGGATTTGTATTATACCATATGACTTCAATATCATATTTGTTGAACTCATCCATCCACCCTGTCATTATCTCTTTGCCGCTTGCATCCGGTATAAATACTATCCTATTTCTAGGATACAACTCTCGTAGGCGGCGTGGTGCATCACCTAAAACGTTCCAATGATACTCATCGGCCATATAAATAGAGTCACCTCGGACCACATGGATCGTAGCCGCATTGTACCCCGCGTTGAAATCCTGCCCGACGTATAGGGTCTCTTCCTCACTGATAAGCAGGTCCATATATACATGCTTCTTTTCATCAAACTCAGCGTACACCCGTCCTACGGCTAAGTTGATAAACTCCCCGTCCATATAGGCTCTTGCTTCTTCGGGTGTATACAATTTCCTCAGGTTTTCAATGTGTTTTTGGTCCAGGGAGGTATTATCTTGCGTCCTTCCTCGTATCTTGACATAAGGAATCTTTTGTTCTTTGAGATATTGAATAAAGCGATATACTCCCCGCATGCCCTGCGCCGTCGTTGTAGATACCATGAAGGGTGAACGTGCAACGGGCTGCGTCTTCGTGGCTGGAAGAGTCACGCGGCATCGCTCCTGAATGGCTATGGCAGAGGTTTGATACCTCGTCGGGTCAGTCAATTCATCGCCTTCATCGAGCAGGGCGCCTGATAGGTTGAAACCGAAGATAGATTCTGGCTTATCTAAGGAAAAGTATATAAAGGTCAAGGTACCGATTACGATAGTACCTTCCTGTCCATTGTGCTTGTACGGTATGTTATTGCGGTCCAATATAGACAGGAAGTCGTGAATTACAGTCTCTTTGAGGTGTTTTATCGATGCTCCCCCGATACCAAAAGCTAAAAAGTGCCCTTGATACCAGCTCAAGATAGAAAGGAGCAAGGCAACGTCGGTAAAACTCTTGCCACAGCCGTATCCCCCTATCAAAAATTGGAAATCTATGTCGGGATAACGCGTTAAAGAGGTGATTAGAGCGCTCTGATGCCTGAACAACTTGTATGTAGCCATATCAAACTTCCCTCAAAACAACCTGAATATCATTGTTAGGGAGCCGCTCTATCTCCTGAACCATGAAATCTCCGCGAACAAGGAGGAGATTTTCTTCGACAGGGAGCACGGTTCTGGCGTCTGGGATGATGTAAATGAGGGTATAATCGCCGGATCCACGCGCCTGATACGGCTGGGTGCCATCTTCAGAGAAGACTTCCCATGTGAGTTCCACTGATTCTCCCGGCTGTGGGATGTGGTCTGAGGGCTGTCTTCTCACTAGAGCAGTGGATTTGTGGATGGTTTCTTGAAGCAATTCGTCCAGAACGGGGGCCAACGATGGCTCTCTAACTTGTAGTTGTATCAAATCCTGAATTAGCCCCTTGAGGTCTGTCACGGTTTGTACACCTCTTCGATGTCTCTAGCGTCTTCTCTACTTACGACTAAGTTAATAGTACCAGTGGACGGGGCCGCTTTGCTGCTGTACCTCGGGAAGAATTTCTCAAGCTGCCAGGTAATGGCGTCCATTCTACCCTGGGCAATCTGTTTCGTTGCCACACGACGCAAGTCAGACAACAAGGAGAACTCAAGCTCCCCGCGAACCCGCTGCCAGAGCAATTGGTTCTCCGGATCTTCCATGTCGAGCTCAATCTCACGAGGTGTGCATCCAGCGTATATGTACGCATCCTCAAGAGCCATGCCCACGAGAAGCGCGTTATAAATCTTGTCTTGCTTATCTGCTGGGAGCATTTGG
>Ga0116190_1003123_pt1 | contig 12454 bp, 7 predicted proteins | sample AD_JPNTR4_MetaG_FD_89808 | JGI IMG/M metagenome (GOLD analysis project Ga0116190, IMG submission 89808) | Active sludge microbial communities of municipal wastewater-treating anaerobic digesters from Japan - AD_JPNTR4_MetaG | ecosystem: Engineered > Bioreactor > Anaerobic > Digestate | place... | reverse complement strand
GCAAGCGCTACGCAGTCGGCGCCACATGGGACGGGTACACCTATTACACAGGCAGCAACCTGCTCGCGCCGGTCTCGATGGACCTGACCAAGCCTTACACAGCCCAGATGCTTCTCTCGCCCTACGGGGGCAGTTACAAGTCTGGGGAGTACTACCTCTTTCTGAGAATGAGCGATGCCAATCCATCGTACAACGATTGCCTGGTGGTCCGAGTGGTCTGCGCCGTCGGCGGAGATACTTTTTCTTTCGTCGGGAGAGCCTTCTCTCGGAGCGGCGGAGTAACCACGTATCTCGATCTGCTGTATCCGTTGGCATGGCGCCCCATCCCGTCTCCCTCGAGCGTGCGACCGCTCTGGTTCAGCGTCACTGTGGATGGTGACAATGTCCGCTGCTACCTGGACGGGTTTCTCTGGTCCTGGTTCACGCATGCCAGCCCGGCCGGCTCGCGGTTAGGGATTGGCATGCGGCACATGAATAACCCCACCGGGCCGGTGCCGCTGATTGACGAGTTCCGTCTGGACTACAGCCGTCCGTCGATCTCGCTGGACTTCTCGCGGCCGGTGCTGTTCGCCGGCGCCTACGGCACTGCGTACCGAGAGAACCAGGCCGGCGCGATCGAAGCCATCAGCGGAAACGTGAACCTCAACGCCTCGCGGCGGCTGGGGACGGCAGAGTGGGGCGGGCGGCTATTCATTGCCGATCACGACACGGCCCCGAAAATGGAGCTGGACGGCTGCACCATCGGAAACTTATCCGGCGACGGCCCAGGCAAGATCATCAAGCACGCGACCGCCACGTTCAACAACAAGGGCATCGACATCCATAACGATCTGTGCGTCATTACGGCGTCTGGGGCGGGCGGCACGCCGCTCGTCGGGGCCTACCGCATTCAATCGTTGGCCGCGGACGGCATCACGCTGGTCGATGTGGCCCAATGCAAAGACACGGACGTCTCTATTCGCATCGAGCGAGCCCCCAAGATGTTCACGCCGACGCTGGCAACGCCGTTAGACATCTACCAGCAGACCATCGACAGCGGCAAGCCAAAGGGCATCATGCCTACGGGCTGCCCGCTCATCGCCGTGTATCGCGATCGCATCGTCCTGGGCGGAAATCCGCCGCACATCTTCTACTTCTCGCGGGCGGGCGACCCCTTCGATTGGAACTTCGGCGACGACCCGGACGACCCGGCCCGGGCGACGGGCGGGGCCAGCGGCCTGACCGGCATGATCGGAAAGCCGCTCACGGCCATCTGCCGATCGGCGGACGACTACCTGATCCTTGGCACCGCGACGGAGATCTGGGCCCTTCACGGCGACCCCGTGTCCGGCGGGCAGATGCTCGACCTGTCGGACAAAGTGGGAATCGTGGCGGCCGACGCCTGGACGCGCGTGCCGGACGGCGGGCTGGTCTTCCTCTCGCACGACGGGCTCTACAAGCTGGCCCCGGGGGGTAACAGCCGGCCGCAAATCATCAGCGACCGCCTGCCCCGCGAACTGCGGAACATCAACCTGAACACCGTCTGGCCCATCCTGGCTTACGAACCGCGGGCCAAGGGCGTGAAGGTCTACCTCGTGCCCCAGTCGGCTGACGCCTATGGCCAAGGGCTGGACCGCCACTGGCTGTACGAGCTCCAGACGGATGCCTTCTGGAAGGAGCAGTACCACTCGGCCCACGAGCCGATCAGCACGTGCCTGTACCCGCTGAAGAACCAGCCAGGCGAATCGCTGCTGCTGGGCTGCCGCGACGGCGTGATCCGCTGCTACTCGGACGACACGGGATCTGACGACGGGGCTCCCATCGAAAGCAAGGTTTTGCTGGGTCCGTTTCGGGTAAGCGGCGATCGGGACCTGATTCTCGACGAGTTGATCGCCACGCTGGGCGAGTCGAGCGGCGACGTGGACTGGGAGATCTACAGCGCGGACTCGGCCGAAGCGGCCTATGCGTTGTACGTGGCCGGCACGCCGAGCCACACCGGGGGCACATGGTCGGCCGGGCGGAACCTCGTGGATCCCGTGCGGCACCGCGACCTGGTACACTACCTGCTGCTCAAGAGCCCGGCCGGATCCGTCGACCGCTGGGAAATGGAAGAAATCATCGGCCGGTTCCAGGCTGGTGCGGAGTATCGACCGCTGTGAGAGTGCCGAGCATTCAAAGTCTGGGTCAGGCCCGAAGTGTGCTACAGGTGCTCGCCGACGACGTCGGCCGCCTGCAGAAGTGGACCTTGGTCCCCGCCAGCGGCTACTACAACCCGACGCCCATCGACACCAACAGCTTCCGGGTGGCTGACGATAGCCTGCCCATCTGGACAAGCGGGCTGCCCATCCGCTACCGCATCGGCGGGGTGAACTACTACGGGATAGTGAGCAACACCGCGGCCGGCGACGGGACCGTGAAGGTCTTCGGGCCGGCGCTGACCGGGACTATACAAGCTCTGTGGATCGGAGACCCGCGGCTTGTTCAGCAGGTGCACTGGGGCTTTGAAGGCGAGTATGGCGGGATTTCCGGAGACCTGAACGCCGCGTACGGGCGGCTGTTCGGGTGGTACGGGCCGCCGGCGTATCTGGTCTGCGCGGTCCTCTACCATCATACCGGTCGAACGGGTGGGACGAAAGAGCCCACGGTGGGCATTTACACCACCGCAAAGAGGGCAGTCTTTGCCGCGGACATCCTCATGACTACGTCGGCCCAGGTGCAGTCCACGCCCTCGGCGAGCCTGTACCGGGTCACGTGGCCCTACTACTTGGCGGCACGGGTAACAGATAAGGACGACGGCAGCCCTCACGCCAAGGGTTTGAGCGTGACGCTGCAGTTCGTTTTGGAGTGATAATCATGAATCTCAGTAGCCTCGCAGGACTGTTGCAGTCGAACAACGAACAGGGCAGCAACGAACAGGGCAGCCTTCCTACGCCTCAGGATGAGATGGATGCCAAGCTGTCGACGCTCGCACAACAGCTGGCGCCGCTCGCACAACTGCTCAACAGCATCCAGTTCTCCATTGGGAACGACAAGTTCCGCGTGAACGTCGGCGGGACGGGCGTCAGCGGCGGGGCTGGCCAGGCGGGCGGGCAGAGCCCCATGCTTGCCCAACTGCTTGACCAACTGCTGGCCAAGAAAAAACAGCCCCAGGGGCTCATGCGTCAGGAGCCAAGCCAGGGGCCAAGCCAGGGGCCAAGCCAGGAGCCAAGCCGGGCCGGTAGCGGCGGCCCCAGCCAATACTGGCGACCGAACTGGAGCGCTCCCGGCGGACAGAAATTCATCTGAGGCACGATCTCGTAAGGAGTGAATCATGGCTGCACCTTGGGCGAAACTATCCGCTATCACGGGCATCGGCGGCGGCATCATGGACTACCTTCAGGGGATGGAGGACCGCGAGGAATGGCGGCAGCGAACCGATGAAGCGCTTCGCGACATCAAAACGACGTCCGACAGGATGATGCACGGCACGGATGAGTACAAGGGCATCCTCGGCATCATCGACACGTATACCCCGCAGTACGGAGCGCTCGCCGGTGCGATGGCCGACAACGCCAACGCCGTAGCCCGCAACTTGAGCAACGCCTACGGCGACCTGACCAACCTGTACGACAGCGGGGCAGCCAACATCCAGGGCACGTTCGACGCCATGTCGAGAGACGTCCAGGGGCGCTACGCCGGGCTGGAAGGGGCCCTGAACCAAGCCTACGGCAACCGCACCAGCACGGCCATGGGCATGCTCGAGGGGGCGGGCGACCAAGCCAAGGCCGACATCCGCCAGGACTACCGAAACTTGGACGCCGCCCAGCAGCAGGCGCTGGTCAACCGCGGCTTGGGCAACACCATCCTCGGCGCCTCGATGAAGGCGGGCACCGAGCGGCAGGCCCAGGACGCCCTCGGCCGGCTGAACGAGAGCCTGCGCCAGCAGCGGCTCGATACCTACGGCGCCTTCAGCGGAGACGAGCTTTCCAATCGCCGAGACATGGGCGTGGGCGGCGTTGAACTGGCCACCAACCTCGGCAAGAGCAGCACCGAGTTGGCCAACAACCTGTTGCAGAACCGCGTGGCCCTCGGGCAGGATGCCGCCTCGGCTACCACAGAGGCGGGCAAGTGGGCATCCGATCGGGAGTACATGGCGGGTCTGGATGCAGTCACTAACGCGGAACGGCTGGCCAAGGACGCACTAGCGTTGGAAAGCGAGAATCTTGACCGCCGCGTTGGGGCCTCGCTCGACTTCGGTCTGCCGCCCCAGGTGCTGAGCCCGCTCACGACGGCCCATTCGGTCTTCGCCGGGCTGAATGCGGCCGAGATGTCCAAGCCCAAGAAGCAGAGCAGTTCCCCGTTCAGCTTCGGAATGAGCATCTGAGGCGGAGGTGACCATGCCAGCACAATTCGCCCCCCGGGGCGCTAACTTCGCGACCGAAGCGGCCATCGCCAACGCCGGCATCATGCAGCGTGCGGCGGAGGTTCGGGCTCGCAACTTCCAGGAAGAGCAATACCGCCAGCAGCGGATGCAACTGGCCCAACTCGAGATCCAGGCCCAGCGCGAGCGGGACGCCCGGTTGTTCGAGCAGCAGGCTCTCATGCAGCAGCGGCACGCCGAGTACACCGCCCTGCGCGACGCCCAGCTTGACGGGTACACCACACAGCGGCTGGAGCGGGCTCGCGAGTGGCAGGTCTACGACAAGACGCAGGCCGAGACGGGCGCCTCGCCGGCCACCATCCGGGCGGAGTCGATCCGACTGGGGCGGCCGTACGAAGAGGTGTACGCCGAGCTGGCCGAAAAAAAGCGGGACTACGAGCAGCGACAGGAGTTCAAACGGAAGATCGACTACGCGATGGACACAGCCCAAGTGTCCACGGACATCGAAGAGGAAAAGGTTAAGGCAACCATCCGCAAGCGACACGCAGCCCTTGAGGAGTTCCGTTCTGACCGGACCATGACCCCGCAGGCGTTGGCGGCCTTGGAGCAACAAGTTCTCGAAGAGGACTTGAAGGATCAGCTTCGGCTGAAGGGGCCAATCAAGCCGGTCGATCCGCAGCAGGACATGCAGCGGAAAGTCGTGCGGGACCCATGCACGGGGATAACTCGCTACCTGACCAAGGACGGCGAGTGGAAGGCCGATCCGCGGACCAGCCAAGCCCAGCAGGTCGAGGAAGTCGACGAATCCGAAGTGGACGAGTACCTGAACGAGCAGTTCGCCGGTCAGCCGAAGCTCTCCCCAACGCCGAACGAGTTTGGCTTTGGCGTGCCGGAGAAGGATGCTCAGGGCAACCCGATCCCCAAGACCGCCGAGGATGCCACGCCGCATGAGCGGTTCGTCGCCCGGCTCAGGCTCACTGCTCGCAAGCAGGAGGCCAAGGTGATCCAGGGCATGATCATGGACATGGTCAAAGCCAAGGGCGTGCTGCCCACGGTGGCCGCCGAGGCCGTCCTGAAGCAGATGCAGGACCGCACGAGCGACTTCAGTATCGCCCAGGCCCAGGAAGAGGCGGCCAAGCGGGCCAAGGAGCGCGACGTTGCCGCGGCACGCGGGGAGACGGGGCAGGAAGCCAGCCCCTTGCCGCCCGACCCGTCTCAGCTCAAGGTCGGTGCGATCTACCGCCTCAGCAACGGCCAGATCGGCCGGTGGACCGGCGAAGGCTTCGAAGTCACGGAGTGAACATGGCCAAGCTCATCAGCCTGGAAGAGGCATATGGATCCACGACAGCCGTTGCCCCCAAGCGACGGCTGATCTCATTGAGTGAGGCGTACGGCTCGAGCGCCTACACGCCCCCCGCCAGCGAGGACAAGGAAGTCGATGACTTCATGTCCACCATTGCCCTGATGGAGCGGGTCAACGCGGACCCCGCCGACTATCCAGACTACGAGGGCCCGAACATCGAGCTGGAGCGGTTGCGTCAGCTCGAGCGGAACATCGAGATGCCGCCGGGCTTCGACCCTGTCCGGGCCGCCCGCTTTGCCGGCTCTCGCTTCATCAACCGCGCCTCCAGGGACATCAGGTCGTTCGCGGCCAAGCTCGCGGCGGGCTGGCAGGCTGAGATGGGTCAGCCGAGCGTCGACGTGCCCACGCCCACCGAGGTGCTGGAGCGCGGCTTCGAAATCGCCAACACGCCTGTCGTCCAGGAAGAGGCCCCGCGCGACTTCGCCGACAAGCTGGCCAGCGTCGCCGGCGAACTGGGCGTCGACCTGGCCGAACTCATTCCGGCCGGCACGATCATTCCCGGCGCCGCTGCGATCAAGGCTCTGCGGAAGGGTGGCAAGCTGGCCAAGCTCGGGGCCGCTGCACTCACGACGGCCCGCGGGGCGGCGACGTTCGGCTTGCAGTCCACGGTGCCTGCCCAGGAGGTCGAGGAGATCGGCCACGGCATCGGGATGGGCGCCGCGTTCGGTGCGATCGAGGCCCTGCCCGGCGCCCGGCTGCCGGCCAAGGTGGCCAAGACGTTCCTCGAAGGCATCGCCCTGGAGCGGATGACCGCCCTGAACGCCACCGAGGAAGACCCTCTGCTCGAAGAGCGCATGATCGCCTTCCTGACGCCGTTCGGGCTCAAGGGTGCCAGCAAGGCGGCCAAGACGCTGGCCGGCATCGTCCAGGGCGGCCAGCCGCTGGGCACCAGCCGCAAGACGTTCGACGCCATGGGGCTCGAGCGAACCACCGCCGAGCAGCGGGAGGCCATCAGCCAGGGCGTCGAGGCGATCAAGCAGCTTGACCCCCGCTCTCCGCTCCGACAGCCTCAGCCCGAGCCGACGTTCGGCCCTGAGTCGTTCACAGATCCCGCCAAGGCGCGGGCGGCAATGGAGGCGGAAGTCAAAGCCGCCGAAACAACCCCTATCGAAGGAAAGGAGGCCCCCAGTGGCCAGCAAGTACCAGGGAATCAAGTCCAGGCTGATGAAGGCGGGATTCGACGAACGGGAGGCGGACTCCTACGCGAGGACGCTGTGCGCCCGGAGCCGGGCAGCCAGCAAGTCGAAGGCGACGCCGGTGTCGGCGGAGGCGAAGGCCAGCCAGCCCGCAAAGGGCTCACCCGCCCCCGAGACGGCGGCAGCAGTGGGCTGACGCAGGAGACGCCCGTCGAGGCCCGTGAAACAGCCGCAACCGGCCGTGAAACAGCCGCTCAGGGGCCAGAAGCTACCGTGGTAGCTCCGGAGGCGAGGAAGGGCAAGAAGAAGGGCAAGAAGGGGCTGACGCGGGAGACGCCCGTCGAGGCCAGTGAAACAGCCGCTCAGGGGCCAGAAGCTACCGTGGTAGCTCCGGAGGCGGGGAAGGGCAAGAAGAAGGGCAAGAAGGGGCTGACGCGATCGACCTGGCGCAAGACGCTGGAGTCTGTGCACGAGAAGTTCAGGGGCCTCATCGACGCCGACGATAACGCCCCCGAGTTCTTATCGTACGACGACGAGGAGATAGACGCCCTGTACCGGGCGGGCTACACGTTCCCCGACACGCCCGAGGGCCGGTCCAGTGCCAAGGAACTGCGGGCACGGCTGCCCAAGCACCTCCAGATGAAGGTCAGGACCGTCAGCCGCGACACGCCGGAGGGTCGCTGGGCCGACGGCAACGACGTCATGATCGAGATCGGCACGGACGCTATGGCCGAGTCGATCATCCGGCACGCCGCTCGGGGGCCGACGGGCCAGATGCGGCGCACGGTCGAGTTCATCGACGCTCATTCCGAGTGGTTCAGTGCCGAGGAGTTGCGGGCGGCCGACGAGTGGCGAGCAGCCCAGCATCCCGAGGGGCGGGAGCGGCTCAAGAGCACCGCCAAGGAGGCCATCCCCCGCGAGGAGCTGCAGCCGGGCGACAAGTTCGAGATCGTGGGCGAAGAGTTCCACGTCGAGGACGTGGATCCCGAGACCGGCATGATGACCGTCAAGGACGGCATCACCCGGGAGATCCCTGTCGAGGGCGAGCTGTTGATCGACAAGGGCTCGCTCAAGCCGTCGGGGAAGAAGGGTCTGCTCAAGAAAGAGCCCCAGGCCGGCAAAACCGACCTGTACGGCAAACCCGTTTACGAGCCGGCGACTGGCGAGCAGAAGGGCTTGGAGTTCGGCCGGGACATTGAGGGCAAGCAGCCGACGGACATGGGCTGGAAGAACGAGCAGGGCAAGATCGAGCCCGAGATGAACAAGGATGCCGAGGAGCGCATCCGCCGGGAGAACGAAGAGAACCAGCAGGGCGACTTGTATGGCGGGGAAGAGGGGGATGCGTCCTTCAACCCCTGGGACTTCGGCTCCATCATCGGAGACGTCACCAAGCGCGCGGACAGCGAGTTCTTTGAGGGCATGGGCATCGTGGCCAAGCCTAAGGGGCTCAAGCTCCGCAGCGACCAGTTGCCGACGCCCGAGGCCGTCCGGGCCCCCCGCCCCGACGTCGAGGCCAACCTGCAGAAGGCCCGCGGCGTGCCGATCAAGGGCATGCTCGACACCATCAAGGAGCACGTCGTCCAGCAGTGGCGGCGGGCCACCCGGCCCCAAGAGCACCTGCCCAACACCGAGCAGTTCGCCGCCGCCAACGAGGCACTGCGGCTGTACAAGGACATCCCCGTGCGGGTCTCGGACGATGCCATGCGCGCGGTCGCCGCCATCGTGGATCCACTCGGCCCCAAGCAACTGGTCCTCTTCGAGCGCAAGGTGGTCATGGATAACCTGGCCGCCGCGATCGAGCGGGGCGAGCCCCTGCGTTTCGGGTTCAAGGATGCGGCGGAAGTTTACGCCTACCGCAAGCAACTCGACGACCTGATCACAAAGACGCCGGAAGTGCAGCAGGCCCTGGAGGCCCGCCGCAAGATCGTGCGCGGACTCGTCAAAAAGCTGGTGGCCGACAAGATCCTGCCCGAAGCGGCACTCGAGCGGGCTGACACGTACTACCACCAGCAGGTGCTTGCCTACTACGAGGAAGGCCGCACGCCGCGATTGGGCAAGGGCGTGAAGGACCGCAAGGCATCCTTCCAGAAGAAACGCATCGAGGGCATCGAATCGCTCGAGTCGCTGTACGACTACAACACGTCCTACCTCGAGGCCGAGTTGAAGTGGATGGCCGACGCCCTGGCCAAGATCGAGACGAAGAAGATCGAGAAGCTGTTGGCCCGCAACTACGACAAGATGGACGCCTTCAAAGAGCGGGCCAAGCAGATGAACTGGGAGGCAGCCGTCGGGGGCCCGGAAGTGGTGGCCGAGATCAATCGGCTACGCGCCCTGCGTGATCAACTGCGGGAAGAGGGCAAGCCCGTCGGCGAAATCGCGGAGCGGCTGGCCGAACTGGATCCGACGTACGCCGCCCGGGCCAAGATCGCTCAGGGCATGGCCCGGTTCGGCAAGGCTGAGGGTATCGACGACGGATGGATTGAAGTCGATCCCGACTCCAGCATCTTCCGCATGCTCAACGAGGCCATTCGCAAGGCCCCCGGCAGCGAGCAAGGCATCGCCGCTCGAATGGTCTTCAAGGGCATCGCCGAGCGCAACGAGATCATCCGGCGTCTGGCCGGCGACAAGTTCATGACGTGGGAGCGGCTGGTGGCTCGCGACCCCAAAATGGACGCCTGGCAGCCCCAGGAGGGCAACGTCTTCTACGTGGCCCAGAGCGTACCCGAGCAACTGGTCGAGACGGCCCGCAGAGCCATGCTCGAGCAGGCCAGTATCCCCCTGGACACCATCCGCACCGTGCTGGCCATGGGCGGGCCGAAGAAGACCTACATCTTCCCGGTCGAGCTGGTCAAGCAACTGGACTCGATGACCAAGCAGGCGGCCGACACCAGCCTGTCCCGCAAACTGATGGGCATGTGGAAGGCGTACACGCTGCTGAACCCCAAGCGGCTGCTTGGCTACATGCTGCGCAATATCACGGGCGACATCGACCCCGTGATCGCGGGGGCATCGCCCGCACTGAAGTTAGTCCCCGAGGCCATCAAGGACCTCCAGAAGTACCACGGCTCACATCTGTCACTGTCGGAAGAGATGCGGGCCGCCCGGGACTTCTCCGTCATCTCCTCGTCCATGACGGCTCAGGAAATCCCTCAACTTCGAGACCTGAAGGTGTTGCGGCGGTTCTATGAGAATGTCGCGGCCGCCGGTGGAAATCTGGAGAGGATCGCCAAACTGCCCGACAGGTACTACAAGGCTGCTCGTGGAGCCAATGAGTTTCGCGAGAACGTGCTTCGGCTCGCCGTGTTCAAATACTATCGCAGGCAGATGAAGGCCGGCAAAGAGATCACGCACTACGGCGGCAGCCGCAAGGAAATCGTGGACGCCATTCGCCGCACGCTCGGAGACGACGCGGCGGCGGCCCACCTGACCCGCAATCTCCTGGGCGACTACGGCAACCTCACGGTCAGCGGCAATTGGCTGCGCAATCACTGGTTCCCCTTCTACTCGTGGATCGAGGTGAACTTCAAGCGGTACCCGCGCATGGCGCTGAACGCCATCCAGTACGGCAAGATCAAGGGCCAGGACAACGCGGCCGCGCGAACCCTGTACACCGGTATGGCCATCGGCGGCATCGGCGGGCTGACGGCGCTCATGTGGGCCTACAACAACACCGTCTGGCCGGACGAAGAGGGCTCACTGACCACCGAGGACCGCAACAGTCCGCACATCATCCTGGGCCGCAACCCCGACGGTACGGTGCGCATCTTCCGCAACACCGGCGCCATGGGCGACTTCCTGGAGTGGTTTGGCGTCAACACGCTGGCCTCCATGTACCCCAAGTACCGGGACGGCCAGTTGACCGGCGCCGACATCGCCCGGGAGATGGCCCTGTCACCCGTGAACAAGTTCGTGCAAGGTCTGCGTCCCGACCTCAAGGCCGGTTACGAGTTCCTGACCGGAACCAGCCTGTACCCCGACGCGACCCGGCCGCGGTCGCAGCCTCGCGGGGAAGCCATTGCCGGAGCGTTCGGCCTGGTGGACGAGTACCGCGAGCTCAAGGGCCGGCTGACCGGCAGCGGAGAGCGGGCCCGTCCGCACTACGCTCAGCGGATGATCTGGGGCGTCACCGATCCGCGGCAGAACGCCCTGCACGAGATCTACGATCTGCGCGAGGACTTCATGCGCAAGCAGGGTAAGGGTTCGACGGGCACGTTCGCCCAGAGCCCGGCCAAGCCCATGCGCGATGCCGCGATGGCCGGCGACTACGAGGCGTTCGCCGAAGCCCGAGCGGCCTACATCAAGAGCGGCAAGAACTACGCCAACTTCGTCAAGACGCTCGAGGGACTGGATCCACTCTCGCAGCGGCTGAGCGATGCCGATGAGAGAAAGTTCGTCAACGAGTTCCTGACCGGCGACCAGCGGCTCAAGCTGGCCGTGGCCCGCGACTACGCCCAGATGCTCAAGGAGACCATGGCCGTCTGGTGGGAGCGGGCGGAGAAAACCGCGCCGTCGGACCAGGCAGTGCGGGCGAAGATCGCCGGCAACCGGCTCATGCAACTCACCGACCCCGAGCCCAAGCGGAAGACGGGCGAATCATCGGCCAAGTTTGCGGAACGCAAGGCGAAGTGGAAAGCCGAGCGGGACAAGGCCCAGGCCGAGTTGGAGGCCATGGGCCTCAAGCGCTCACAAAAGAAGTCCCTGCTGAGGAAGGAATATCTGTCGCGGGGCGGGAAGGCGGACTCGAAGGCCCTGCAGGAGCGGATGCGGCGGGTGCGGTATACTACGCATCCTTCCTCAACTGCTCTAAAAACTTATCGAATTCGGCAAATGCCGCCTTAGCAATAGGCTCGCTCAATTGCCTCCGCAGTTCCCTTGCGGCTCGCATGGCAGATGCTTTAGTGTCGTAGATGCGGCCGAAGACCTCGGCGTGGCATCCATACCGTGATCAGCGAGGTCCACTTCTTGGAGTTGATCAAATAGACAACCCTTATCTCGGCGACCTGAAGGCGGTGCTCGCTTTTCATGCGTCCTTCCTCGACTGCTCGACGTTGGCGGTCACGTCGGCGGCAGATTCGGCCCTCTCCAGCCTGTTTCGCAATGCATTCACGATCGGGGCGTGCAATGAAGAGTTGAGGCCGTTGTCCTCGTGGGCGATGCCCAGGATGAGTGCGGCGCCCACGCCCAGGATGGTAAGGACCACCTGCTCGCTGACGCCCAACCCGTACTCGGCCGCGTAGGCGGCAATGACCGTCGCCAGGGCCACCCGGACCTTGCGGGACGCGAGCGGCTTGGCCAGCCTACTGATACTGCTCGAGAAGCTCATCAATGATTTCCTCCGGAGTCTGAATGTCATCCGGCTGGCTCGCCGGGGAAAACAACGGTTCACGTAAGCCGTTGTCGTCGTGTGGCTTAGAAGTTACGGGGGATTGTTTTCCGGGGGGCTTGGAAAGCAATGAGGGCCAGTTGTCGGGCCCGACTTGCACCCGCTCGACGCGAACACAACCGCCCGCCGCGGCGCTGAGCACCGCGACGAGCGTAAGGAGAAGCAGGCTGGGGCAACGGTTGTGCATGTTGATCAGGGAAGCGGCCGGGCAGGCGAATCAGGAAACCCGCCCG
>Ga0116190_1003120_pt1 | contig 12460 bp, 12 predicted proteins | sample AD_JPNTR4_MetaG_FD_89808 | JGI IMG/M metagenome (GOLD analysis project Ga0116190, IMG submission 89808) | Active sludge microbial communities of municipal wastewater-treating anaerobic digesters from Japan - AD_JPNTR4_MetaG | ecosystem: Engineered > Bioreactor > Anaerobic > Digestate | place... | reverse complement strand
TGGTAATAAAATTGGACCATACTGCTCGCCATCGAGATATGCCCCAAAATCAACAAATTTATATACTTCAAGTGTATTTATTTTTCCTATAGCAACCATGTAAGTATTTTTTATTATTTTTGACAAACATACAAAAAAAAGCTTTGTATGTTTTTAATAAATTAACACAATAATCATTTAAAACTTTTATTACTATTATGAAACATTTTTTTACGACATTGTTATCTGTTTGTATTGTATCACAAGTATTAACAGCACAAGTAACTGATGCAGAGAAAACATTGAGAACAGTAGCAACAGATTCAACCAAAGGCTGGAAAAAAGGTGGTGTAATTTCAATTACCGGTGCCAACACCGAACTATACAATTGGGCTGCAGGTGGTAACAATACTCTTTCTGCAAACGGACTTACAAGTATATTTTTGAACTATAAAAGTCCTACAACAGCATGGGACAATCTATTTGATTTTGGATATGGTAGAACACGACAAGGCGAAAAAGGGAAACCATTTTTGAAAACTGATGATAAAATTGACCTTTTATCAAAATATGGACATAAAGCATATAAAAGTTTTTACTATGCTGCCTTAGTAAATTTCAAAACCCAATTTGATGAAGGACGAAAATATACAAATGACACGACCTATTCTATAATTTCTAATTTTTTGGCTCCGGCTTACATAACAGGTGCTATTGGTATTGATTATAAACCTAATAAATACTTTAGTGCTTTTGTTGCTCCCGTAACAGCTCGATACACTATAGTAAACGACCAAAAACTTGCCGACGCAGGTGCATTTGGTGTTGAAAAAGCTATATACGCCACCGATGGAATTACAAAACTAAAAGACGGTGAAAACGTACGTAAAGAATTTGGTGGATATGTTCGCATTATTATTACTAAGAATGATTTTTCACAAGAATTGCTTAAAAATGTATCGCTTACTTCTAAAGTTGATTTATTCTCTAATTATTTACAAAGCCCAGAAAATGTAGATGTAAGTTGGGAAAATCAAATAGCATTTAAAATCAACAAATTTATTACGGTAAACTTCAACACTCATTTAATAAACGATGCTGATACTAAAAATGTAGGTTTAGACACGAACAACGATGGTACAGACGACAAAATGGTTTCGAAAGTACAGTTTAAACAACTATTGGGAGTTGGATTTTCATATAAGTTTTAACACTTATAATAATAGAATTACATTGATTTAAATTAAGTACAATAAAAAAAAGGCTGTCAATAAAATAATGACAGCCTTTTTTTATATTGTTTAGAGAGAAATTATTAAAACTTTTTCTCTTTAATACGAGCTTTTTTACCGGTAAGATCGCGTAAGTAAAATATTCTTGCTCTACGAACTTTTCCTTTTTTATTAATTTCAATACTGTCAATCATTGGAGAGTTTATCGGAATAATTCTTTCAACACCAACGTTACCTGACATTTTACGGATAGTAAATGTTTCTACACTTCCTTCGTTACGACGTTGTAATACAACTCCACGGAACTGTTGAATACGTTCTTTATCACCTTCTTTAATTTTGTAATTGACAGTTATAGTATCGCCACTATTGAATTTTGGCCATTCTTTTTTCTCAATAACTTCTTTTTTAACTTCGTCTAGTAGATTCATCGTAGTAAATTTATTTTAATCCTTTCGATTTTGAGGCTGCAAAGTTATAATTATTTTTTAATTTTCATAGTTTTTACAAAAATAATTTAGCACAAATTAGAATTTTATTGTACTGCTCTCTTTACAGCTTTTTGTATGGCAACGGTATGTATGATTTGTATCATAACAAATGAAACAATGGCTGTGATCAATGGCACTAATATTCCCGGATGTGGAATTTCAATTAAAATTTGTAATTTTTGAATAACATAATTATGCATTATATTACTTACAAATAATGACAGTAATAGCAGAACAACGGTTAGTACCATAGAAAATATTCTATATGGTTTTGAAATTTCAGAATACGTATACCCCAAATAAAACAAATTTTGTAATGTATATTTATTTTTTTCTATAATAAATTGAAAACTAAACAACAACAACCAAATAGCAAGCAATGTAATGAGTATTCCTATTCCACCTACTATACTCAATGTTAACGTTAAGTAGAATGCCAGTTTACTGTTTACTAAACTTTCATCGTTTATCTGAAAATTTTTATGCGATATATATTCAAAAATCTTTGGATTGGCAATATTTTTACACTCTATGATTAAACGACTAACTTGAGCATCATGTTTTTCTGCATATGTTTTATTTGCCCATTGCAAAAAATGTTGCGGAACTAAGATTGTATTTATTCGTTGCGAAAAACCAACCACACGAGCATCATATATATGTTGTAAACCATTACCCGCAATTTTAATTTTTAAAGGAATTTTTGTAAATACAGACTCCGACAATTGAGGTAACCCTTGCCCGGGAGCAAAACCATAATTATACAACGATAAAAAATTTTGAGGAAAAATTATTGGAATAAATGTTTGTCCCTCCTTCCAATGCCAATCAATAAAATCGGCATTGAGATATTGATTTGGCACAGCTTCAAAAAATAAATCTGTTTTTATAGCAGGTAATTTATCGCTATCGGTAAACAACTGTATTTGAAATTGTGATGTTTCAAATACATTTACTTGTGTAAAAAATTCTTGTTTTTGAATTTCTTGTATTTCTCTTTGTGTAAAATGAGCTTTTTTTTGTGTTAACGTTTGTAATGCCGACACTTTTTTACTTACAATAATAAATTCCTTAGCAAATAAAACTGTATCCTTTTTGATATACTTTGTAAAATCTATAAAACAAAAAACAGCAAAAAACAATACAAATAATCCTATACATGCAGATAAAGAAAATGCAACTATTTGCGGAATACTCAACGAACTGCGAAGCAATTTCCAAATCTCTTTATTATAGCGAATAAACATGCATTGATGAATTAAGTGAAACTAATTGAAGAGCAGTAAGCACAATGGTAGCTTGTTGCAATTGTACTTCATTGTATATACACTCAAAAGCAGCCTGAGCATTCATGTTGTCAAGATGACTAAACGGTTCATCGAGTAACAACAACTCAAATGGTTGACACAAAGCTCTCACTATTGCAACACGCTGCTGTTGACCATACGATAATATACCTGCTTTTTTATGTATATGAGGCATCATACCAACAGCATCCAGCAATTGATGTATTTGAGATACTGTTTTATAATTGGTACGCTTATTTTTAATTTGAATGTTTTCCATAACATCAAGCTCTGCAAATAATCGTAATCCTTGAAAAACAATACTAATCTTTTGAGTTCTGTATTGACTCCATTGTTTAACTGAGAATGATTGTATTGAAGTAGAATCAAATTCTATTACACCTTCAAAATCACTGCGAATACCATATAAAAAATGAATTAATGAAGTTTTTCCGGTGCCGCTCGGTGCTACTATTTGATTACATGAACCTGCTTGAATTTGTATATTTTGCTGCCATATGTGTGAGTTGCCAAGCACCTCTTTCATAGGCATAGGAACTACATTGCAAAACGAAATATTCATAAAGCATACAGTAATTATTGTTGCTTGAAATTTCCATCAAGCATTTCCAACACCTGATACAAACTATTTTCTTTACTGTTTTTTAATTTAATTTGTAATCTGCCGCTGTATAAACCATTTGATGAAATAGTTAGTGATTCAAACGTATTAAGATATGGTTTTAAGATATGTTGTAAAAATGATTTATTAACAAATTCTTTTACTTGAATAGGATATGTTTCAAAATCCAAATTCACATAATAAAATGCCGCAGCATCTATTTCTTGCACCAAATCAGATGTACTTAACGATTCAGGATAACCACCATCGTACAATTGACTCATTGCACCGATATCGGTACTTAGCATGAGCATATTATTATGAATACCCAAATACAATGGAAAATTAAGCGTTTTTGTAAAATCTAAATAAGAATCTTGTTTGGTATATAACTCTGCAGGAATTTTTTCGGCAATAAATTTTTTCATATACTCTTCATCTTTTAAACTCAAAACCATTGCTGCTTTTGGAATGATTTGCTCGTCATAAATTACTGTATCCACATATTGATATCTTCCTTTAGAATCTTGGCGTAACAATGTTTTATTTTTTTGAACAACATCAAGCGATGCATTAAACACACTTAATACTATATCTCCATTTAATGCCGATATAAATTCTTTAAGTGATACTCCTTGATTTTGTATTTCATCATCTAATTGTTTAAAATCGGGTAAGCTTTGCAAATACTGAACTAATTTATCACTTTCAAATGCATAACTCATTAAAAAATAGCTTGTTTGTGGTAAAAAAGATAATACCTCTTCAGAAAGTTTATCTTTTGTGAAATCAGTTTTATCTAAAAATGTTTTAAAAGCATCATTTGCTTGTAGATTAAAATCCAAAGTTATGTCATCTTCTTCAAAATTGAGGAACAAATGAATATAATTATTTAAAATATCATTTATAGAAAGACCTTGAAAAGATTCTAAATTTTTTTCAATTGCTTTTTTTGTTTCATTTGACATTCCTTCTATTATATGTGTAGAAGAAATCCATATACTAACATCTTTTTTTTGTTTATAAAATTCAATAAATTCTTTGCTTTCAGCTATTGATTCATCTTTTGATTGTGTAAAAATTCTTTGTATTAATTCCAAAGCTTCATCTGATTTTGCCTGACCCGAAGAAATAAATACAGCATTTTTATCATTAAAAGCAATCCATGTATTAGATTCATTGGTATAATAAGTAAATGCATCTTGTTCTTGCAAATCAAATTCATCACCCAAAATTCCCTCCATTAAGTTTTGAAAATTTTCTTTATTATCAAGTTTTACAGACACACACATATATACTTTTTCATTTTGAATTACAGAATACACAAACAAATCAGAAAAAATATCTATTCCGGTTTTTTTAGGTTCAGTAACTAATGATTCTAATAGAATACCCGTATTTTGATTTGTAGAGTTAAAAAATTCAATAGCCTGTGAATACATCTTTAGCGATTTTGCATCTTGCAATTTTCCTTTTTGAGCAATACTTACAATATCAATCACACTTACAAATGCTGCATCAGAAGGAATATACTGAGCATGTTTTGGCATAGGAGAACACGAACTAAACAATACTATACCAACTATTACAATTACGAATGAATATATCAAATTACGTTTCATACAAAAAATAATTACTTGTTATTATTGTACAAAAATAATATTTTTAGTTTTCTCTAAAGGAAAACTTACAGAATTATTACATAATTTTTTGTTGAAAAATAAGACAGAAAAAATACGTTGAAATATTGAATTAATCTAAGATGTGTTTCCAGGAATTCAAAATATTCTAATCATACAACAATCTAAAAAATATTTAACACCCACCTTTAGCTTTTGATAATACTTTTTTCTCTAATATAGGTTTTTTTCGCTTTTCTATTAAAAGAAGTATCTCTTTACCGGCTTTTTGTATATATTCTTGTTCGGTTTTAGAAAACTTTGAATGAGCAGCATCAAATTGCAAAACTGTAGCCTGAAATTCTTGAAAATTATCTTGCAACATATATACATGCTTATAGCCTAACCGTGTCATTATTACTATTGCCTTTTGAGCAAATAATGTATCATTACTTATAATAATTTTCTTTTTGGTTGCATCGCCTAGAAAGTCTTCCCACTCTCTATTCATAATAGATTCAAAAGGAATATTTACAGATCCGGGCAAAGCTAATTTCTCAAAATCTTGTGGATTTCGTATATCAATATATAATGTTTGATTATCTGGATTTAATAATAGGTATGTTAATTCTACAGAAGAAACTTTTTGAAATGACATTGTTTTTTGAGAAATTGTATGTTCTACATATTTCATAATTGAATCTTTACGAGTAGGAGTAACAGCAACTATACCTGCAAAAATTAAAGCAATTACAATACCCGCAACATGATAGGGTTTTGATGTAATAAACTCGTAATTGAATTTTTTTGGTTTTTTGAGTATGTATTGTTCTATAAAATATGTAACCACAAAAGCCATAACAGCCATAATAATTAATAATGCAGCAAATACACCTCTACTCATTCCCAATGAATCATACACAAATATTCCACCTAAATTTTGAGCATGATACAAAGGTTCAAACATCGGATACATTTCGGCAAAAAGCAAAACACCTAAAAATAAACCTCCAAAAAAGAACATTGCATCAATTTTGCCAATTGACACTGCACACAATGAAGTTCCAGGGCAAAAACCTCCGAAAAGGAATCCAATCCCCATAATTACTCCCCCAACTATAGCCGACCACGTAAATGTAGGTTGAACATACACCAAATTCATATCCAACATACCAAAATACTCCATAAGAATTACACCAATTACAGTAGTAATAGCTGCAGTAAAAAATACTCGTAACACTACAAATTCTCTTCCGTAGAATAAACCTGCCAAACGTTTAGCCGATGAAAATCCTGATTGTTCTAATACAAAACCGAATGCAATTCCTATAAGTAATGCAATAATATAATCAAATTCGGGGCTTATAATTCCTTGTCCTGCTAATGGTCCCATAGTTTTAGTATTTTCAAATTAATAAACCCATTGTTTTTTAAACAAAAACGCAAACAAAAATCCTGTTCCAAATATTGCAAGCATTGTTATAAAACCACCTGTAGCTAAAACCCCCATACCACTGAGAGCTGCTCCACTTGTACACCCCCGAGCAAATTGAGCTCCAAGTCCAAAAAATAATCCTCCTATTGTTGCGAAAAATAAACGTTTAACCGAACTTACAACAGGGTTTTTATCTATTTTTAAGGTCATTCTATTTGATACTATTCCTGAAATAAATGCACCTATAAAAACACCAAGAACTTCAAACACTAACCATGATTTAAGTGCACTTGGTTTACCGCCGGTGTATTGTTGATAGAATTCTGAATTTTGAGTATGCTGCGGTGCAACAAAATCAACAGCCGACACAACAAAACTTTTAATTGCACCACTTGCACCAAGCCCACGTCCCGAAAAATATATTGAAGCCAATAATACTAATCCCAATAAAAAGCCTCCAATATACGGATTTATATACTCTTGTTTTTGTGTTTTCATAGTTCTTAATTTTTACTTTCTTCTTCTTCTATTTCTTCATATCCGGTAAGCATAGCTTTTAGATTTGTAAATATGGTTGTTCCTGTAGTAATTAAATATAAATGAACTACAACAAACGCTATCATTATAAAAGCCCCCAGTGTATGCAGTACCGCTATAGTAGTTAAACCTTCTGTATTTATAGAAACAATATTTCCATTGTGCGGATATCTATAAAACATATATAATAAGCCGGATATTACCATAAGCGGAATAAATACCACTTTCAACAAAAAATAAACAATTCGTTGTAATGGATTTAATTTACTTAATTCTGTTTTATGAACAGGATGAGGTGCATTCTTAAACATACCAACAGCATAATAAAGAATTTGAGCTTTAATATTTTTGGTAGTTGGCACATATTGTTTCCATTCACCTGTTGTAAAATGCCAAAATATAGTAAACACTATAAGAATCATAAAAGAAACTGCTGCTGCATTATGATATATTACTGCATTTCTAAAACCAAAAAATTCAAAAGTTCCATGAATTTCAAAACCTGTAAATGCTAAAAAAAACACGAGAAAAGCTTGAGTCCAGTGCCAAAAACGTTCATAAGCTTTATAAATATATACTTTTTTCTTCATAGAAATACTTTTATTTTAATTCTTTTCTGTGTGATATAATTCGCAAAGTAGCATGAATAGCTATTCCAACTAATGATACAATAATAGATATTATGCCAAATAATTCAACTCCTGCATGCCTATCTCGACCGGGTAAATAAAAATCAGTAATATTTGCTAATCGACCATTTCGAGAATGACATTCAACACAAGATAATGATTGTTCTTTGGGTGCCACTTGGTGATTGAGCGGCCAAAAACTTTCAGTATGCACAAATGTATATGTTCCGCTGTATGGTTGACCTATATATTTCATACCGGTAGCACTTGCAGCATTAAAATCAAAATCTTTCCATAGTGCTCCTTGTCCCTTTTCTTTAGCAAATAATTTTGGTTGAATTATATTTCCATATTGAGGGTCAAATAATTGTTTGGCTCTATGTACTTTTACAGGAATTATTTGAGCTGCCGGATCACTGTACGAACCTCGTAATGTATTCATAGCAATGGGTTTAGTGGTATCTACTTTGTCGCCAAACATATAATGATCGGCAGTGCCATTAAACCATACATATTCGGGTTTTACATTTTTTGCCCACACAAAAGTACCTTTTTCTGATAAATACGAATGATTTCCCATAGAATCTTCTTCATGATAAGGTTCTCCATTTTTTAATTTACCTGCAGTACTCCAATCCCATGTCATTTTAGTTGCATTGGCTTTGGCATATGTAGGAATGTGACACGTTTGACAAGCAACTTTTATAGTATGTTCATTTAAAACACTCAGTTCATGCGGAGTATTGCCATGGCATTGTGTACAACTAAGTCTGTTTGTATTTGTAGACGATACAGAATACATTTTTCCTGCAATTACATGTTTTTTAGTCACATGACAATCAACACATTCCATATTAATTCCATTTTTTGCCATGTGCACATCTACATCTTTTGTACAATTCATTTGAGCTTCTTCTAAATCGCCATGTTTTACATTGTTTCCTCCTCCTCCGTAAAAATGACAAGATCCGCAGTTGGTTTTTTTAGGTTTTCCAACATGTGTTGCAACTTTGTTAAGATTCACACTTGGATCTGGATTTCCGGCACCACCTGATTGTTTAAAATACTCACCTGAATTATCATGACAAACCATACAATCAATATTATGTTGATTATGAAAATCAAATGTAGTATCTGCCCAACCAAAACCGGCATGACATCGATTACATGATTGTTCATTACCACCTATTCCTATACAAAAATTATTAAGTATATTCTTTTTCCCTAGATTTGTTAATCCTCTACCTTCTATATATTCTTCATTTTGCCATTTCCAATGTCTCGTTTTCATTACCTCCTTACCTCGTTCGGTATGACAACTCAAACAAGCTGCCGTAACGTCTTGAGGCGATTTAAATTTTTGTTGCAACACCGAAAATTGTGTATGATCTACAGAGGGTTCATGATGCTGACTATATTGCTCTTCTAACAATTGCAAAGCATCAATGTGTTTTTGATTTTTTGTAAGATATACAATAGCTGATATAATTATAACATTTATTATAATGAGAATTATAAAAATCTTTTTCATAAAATAACATAAACTTAAGTATTCATGTAAAGATACACATATTTTTTAATATTGCAAAGTAACTTTTGTCACATTATATTAGTATTTTTTTGAAATATTTGGAATTGCTCCTCTATACCCGTATCTTAAAAAAAAACAATATATTTGCAAAAAAAACAATATGAGCGGTATTATAGCAATTGTAGGACGACCAAATGTAGGAAAATCAACATTATTTAACAGATTAACAGAAAATAAATCGGCAATAGTTGACGCTACCAGTGGTGTAACACGCGATAGACATTACGGAAACGGAACATGGAACGGCAAAGATTTTATGGTAATAGATACCGGTGGATTAACCGTAAAATCTGATGACATATTTGAAAATGAAATTCGTAAACAAGTAATGTTAGCTATTAACGAAGCCGATGTTATTCTTTTTTTAGTTGATGTTCAAACCGGAATAACTGATTTAGATGAGCATGTTGCTAAAATTCTACGAAAAACTAACAAACCATATTTTTTAGTTGCCAACAAAGTTGATGAAGGTAGTAAATTATATGATGCTACTGAATTTTATTCATTAGGTTTAGGTGATTATTATACATTATCGGCTATAAATGGTGGCGGCACCGGAGATTTATTAGATGCTGTAGTTGCTCTATTACCGGAAAATAAAGAAGAACAAATTATTGAAGACATTCCAAATATTGCAGTCATTGGCCGTCCAAATGTTGGTAAATCATCGTTTGTAAATGCACTAATAGGTGAAGAACGAAATATTGTTACTCCGTTGGCAGGAACAACAAGAGATAGTATTAAAACCAGATTCAGTAAATTTGGATTTGATATGAATTTTATTGATACTGCCGGCATAAGAAAAAAAGAAAAAGTAAATGAAGATTTAGAATTTTATAGTGTACTTAGATCTATTCGTTCTATTGAAACGGCTGATGTTTGTATTCTTATGATTGATGCACGTGATGGTATTGAATCACAAGATATGAATATACTGCATTTAGCTGTAAAAAATAATAAAGGAGTTGTTGTGTGTGTAAACAAATGGGATTTAATTGAAAAGGAAACAAATACAGCTCGCGATTTTGAACTGAAACTGCGAGAAAAAATGGCTCCTTTCAATGATGTTCCAATTATTTTTACTTCTGTACATGAAATGCTTCGAGTTCAAAAAGTTCTTGAAAAAACTATGGAGGTATATAATAACAGAAAACAACGAATTCCAACTTCTCGATTAAATGAAGTAATGCTGGAAGCTGTTGAACGATTCCATCCTCCTTCGGTAAAGGGTAAACTAATAAAAATTAAATATGTTACCCAACTCCCTACCCCTTTTCCTTCATTTGCATTTTTTTGCAGCAATGCTAAATATGTTCCTGAATCTTATAAACGATATTTAGAAAATCAATTGCGTAAAACATATAATTTTGAAGGTGTTCCATTACGAATTTATATGCGTGAAAAATAACCTGCTTATACTTATATTGAGTATACTTTGTATTTCGTATGCTTGCACCGAATATCCGCAATATCCGGATATTCCTCAAGTATCTTATTTATATACCATTCCCACTATAACACAAACCGATAAACATATAGATTTTACTTTTTTATTGCAAGATGGAGATGGTGATGTGGGGCTAAGTAGTGCTGACACAGCAAAACCATATACAGACAGTTTATATTATAATTTTCATTCAAAAATTCGTGTTACAAAAAAAAACAACTCATTTATTTTACCATATTCATTACAATACCGAATTCCCCAAATAAGAAACAAAAATTCAAAAAAATTTATTAAAGCCGATGTAACTATTTCTATAGATTTTGCTCGAAATTTATTTCCTTACGATACCATTCAACTCATTTACTATGTGTACGATAGAGCTTTACATACAAGCAATATAGATACAAGTAAAGCTATTATTTTTACAAAATAACGTCAGTTCGACGTAACCTAAAAATTAAAAATATTTGTAAATACAGAAAAAAAATGACTAATTTTGTCATGAATAAATTGGTCAAAAAAATAATGAAATTACAAGACATTCTAAAAAATACACGTAAACAACTAAAATTAACAATTTTAGAAGTGAGTAAACTTTCGGGGATTGATCAAGCTTTACTTTCAAAATACGAAAATGGTCAAAGAATGCCTTCTGAATACCATATAACACAATTGACAAAAGCACTACAAATTTCATATTCTGAATTAAGAAAAGCATATATAACCGAAAAAATATTTGATTTATTAAAATATGAAAGTAATGCTTTAGATGTATTACAGGCTGCTGAATCTCGTATAGAATACTTATCAAGTAATCAAGTTTTTGCAATTCAACAGGTTTCAAAACAAGTCGAAAAAAAACTTAAAATTGCTGATGCATTGCGTTTACAATGGCTTTCTAAAAAACCATTAAACGCAACACAATTACAAAAAATGAAAGAATATTTTGCATTAAAATATACGTTTGAAAGCAATCGCATAGAAGGCAATACACTCACACTACAAGAAACAAAACTTGTAGTACATGAAGGAGTAACTATAGGCGGTAAAACAATGCGAGAACACTTAGAAGCAATTAATCATAGTGAAGCAATTGATTTTGTAAGTAATATGTTGGTTGGTAAAGAAGAAATTTCGGCTCGAAATGTTTTGGATATTCATAGAATTATTTTAAAAAGTATTGACAATGAAAATGCCGGACGATATAGAACTGTTCAAGTAAGAATTTCGGGGAGTGAATATATTCCTCCGGATGCATTATTGGTTCCTCAAATGATGGATGATTTTTTTATTCATTACAATAAACAAAAAAAAGTATTACATCCTATTATTTTGGCAGCAGAAATGCATGAACGATTAGTTACTATACATCCTTTTATAGATGGTAATGGCAGAACTGCTCGATTGCTTATGAATTTTATTTTACTGCATAACGGGTATACAATTACAAATTTAAAAGGTGATGCTATATGGTAAATGGCTGTCTTTTTTGACAAGTTGTAAATATAGTAAAATGATTTGAGATTTGCAATGTTGAACCGAAACGGAAACAGGCTCTGCTGAGGAGCAACCTGTCAGGGATAGGTTCTCCC
>Ga0116190_1003117_pt1 | contig 12464 bp, 10 predicted proteins | sample AD_JPNTR4_MetaG_FD_89808 | JGI IMG/M metagenome (GOLD analysis project Ga0116190, IMG submission 89808) | Active sludge microbial communities of municipal wastewater-treating anaerobic digesters from Japan - AD_JPNTR4_MetaG | ecosystem: Engineered > Bioreactor > Anaerobic > Digestate | place... | reverse complement strand
TACTTCTGTTATTTCTTCTACGGATTGATAATCTGGAACATATGCAATAGTTACTTGGTTTGTATAGGGAGGATTCATTGTAATATATAGAATTTTATTATGCGCATCCCAAACAAAGTCTAAGTCCGTGGAGATTGTATTCATTTGTTGCAATCTCAACATCCTATTCATATATGCGTCCAGATTAGTTACAGCTGAATAGGATTGTGCTAATCCGAATACGTCTAAGGAATTAACAGATAGACTATTATAGGAATTGGGTCTCATTACATTGATGATACTATAAACATTCTTATCCTTTAGATTTATACTACTTCCACCATTGTTACTATTCCACGGTAGTGTCATATATGCCGGAGTAGTAATATATCTTTTAACTTCTCTAAATGCCCTGTTAACACATCTGGGTAAATCATTTGCAATTTCCAAATCCAGTACTGTGCCACCAAGTTGAAAAGCTATTTCCTCAGTATACTCGGCCAATGTCATAATTTAACCCTCACTATTAGTTACAGTTTTCCAAGATCAGTTTAATTAATGTAGTATTAGAATTGTTCTTCTTATACTCCACATTATAAGTATCTAATATTTCTTGTAACTCGGACTTATTTTTTGTTGATAGTTCTTCCTCTGTAAATGTAGGGGAAACTACAGCATCTGTAATCTCTTGAGAAACTACTTCTTCGTTCCACTCGTTTGTGTTAACGTTGTCCGTTTCCATTTCCTTAGCTTCGGATTTTTCCAGTAGAGTATCTGTTTCTACAACATCTTGCTGCAATGTTACCTCTGTATCTATCGGTGCATTAATTTCTTCCACAATTGTTTCAACGGGTTCTGCTTCTTTTAATGTTTCCAAATCAGGTACAGTAGAAATAATCTCTGTTTCTTCCACAACAGGTTCCAATGTTGTTACAGTGTTCTCCGTTACCTTATACTTACCACAAGCCTTTAACTTATTCATAAGTCTAATACGGGAAATATCTGTAATAATATTCATACCGGGTGTCGGTTTAAGTGTTAAATTAGACCAAAACCTACATTCGTTAGCATTATCACTATCAAACTCTATAAAATCATGTTTAGGAATACATAGGGTATCACCTCTGAATCTTACAATAAATTTATCCTCAGAAGTGACATTCTGTATTAAAAATTTCATAGAATAGTTTCTCCTTCATATATTTAATTAGAGGTTCACCGGATGGAGCGGAGGATAACCCCACCCGGCTACGTCCTCATTTATATAAAAAGTGAAATCACCTTTTATATCTTATTCACCCTCTACGTTGTTAGTAGGAAGTACGTTCTTCTTTCTTGTGAAGTAAGTATCTACAGCAGTACCCCAATCATCAGGCTCTGTAGATACAACAACATAGGCTGTACCCTCTACCTTATAGAATGTGTTTGCCGCAAATGCTGGAACATAAGGATCTGCCTCAGTACCGGCACCCTTAAATGTAACGGCTGTATATGTATACTCTTCGGCAGGAGCCAAGTTACCATTGGTGACCTCAATCTTAGCACCTTCAACCTTTAGGTTCTCCCAGTAGTTGATCTCCTTAGGATCCTCTACAGTAAACTCTGTATAAGCTCCAACAGGAATAGAAAGCATCTGTACTTTATTATAAGCAGGAACCAACAAAGTACCATCAACTACAGTTGCCATATCACTAATGTATTCCTGAATAGGAGTGCAAGGCTTAGTAATACCTGTAGGGCTAATAACAGCTTCTACACCAGTGGCATCAGAAATGATAGTAGTTACAGTGTTAGTAATTTTAACAGTTGTTGCCATTTAGCTTCATCCTTTCGAATAAATTTATTATTTAATTTTAAGTTAAGCACATAGTTCCATATTAAATAATACAGAACTATGTACTTCAATATTCGTTAGTAATTTAAGTTTAATTAACCAACGATCTTACCACGTAGATACATCTTACTATTAACCATCTTCTTACCGTAAGATGTAGCATAACCCTGCTGTCCCTTGAAGTCTGCAGGCATAAGAATATCTGTGGTCAGGATAGGCATATACGGTGCGTAAATATCAATTGTAATTATTATACATATTGTATATTTAATTATTTGTTACAATATAACCGTTTCCGTTATATTTCACTATGTTACCATAATGTTCAGACTATATCATAATTTAATAATCTATTACCGATTAGTAAATCCCTTGCGCTTCCATTTAATAGACTTATGTAAAACTAATATCATTTTACTGCTAACCTCTTGGCTGTACTCTACTCACTTACTCTCTGTAATATTTCTATTATCAGATATGCTTTCGATAGTCGTTGAACCCTTCTTGTATTTGTACTAATACATTTACAAGACTTGGCTGCTGATTGTCCTATGTTATTATTAGTTTCCATAGGGTTTTCCAGCAATTCACAAGGTTTATACTGGACTATTTACGCTGCTAACGTAACTTCTTCAGTTAATCCAGTTTCAAGGAAGTTAGATCCCTTGTAACCCATTACAAATGTATCTTCATCCATTAGCGGAACTACATATACCTTATACTTACCACCTAGAGTACCAATGAAGTGAGGACCTACTGCTTCTGTAGCACCTGTGCCGTCGAAGTTTCTCATAACTTCAATAACAGCAGCAACGTTAGTACCACAAACAATGAAGTTAGGCTGTACTCTTTGAGTTGCCTGGAAGATTGTCTTAGCACCCTCTGTAAGTTTAACCCAGAAGCTATCATAGTGGTCCAGAATATTAACACCTGTAGGAGGAATTCTGTTCCATGAAAGCTCTGTGCCAGCACCTGCCAGTCTTACAAGGTCATTAACAATCTCTGTATCAATTTCATAAGAAATCTCTGCTGCGGCCTGAGTTGCCATAATATCAGTGATGTCCTCACCGTACTGCTGCTTCAGGTCATATGCAGCATCAAATCCCCAATATGCTGCCAACTTACGGCTCTTAGCATAAATCGGAATCTGTGCCAGAGAAATTGTAATCTCAGGAACCTTAAGGTCTGGAACCTGCTCATTGTTATACTCATATGTAGCAGTTGTACCAGCTACTGCATCAGTACAAGAAAATGCACCTGTGGTATAATCAATTGTACCCTTGTTAGCTGCTGTTGCGGGATCTACCAGATCACCAGTACCATTATCAATAATAGTGCTGTTGTCAGGAAGTGTGATAACAACTGTTGCAGGAAGGATAGGTGCATACTCAAAGTTTACAGAGTCAAGAACCTGCTCGTCCACAATCTTTCTGGATGAATAGTTCATATCAGAACGACCTGTGTAAAGAGAGTTGTTAAACATTGTGCCTGCTACTGTTGCACCCTTGTCAGAACCATAGTTGTAACGTAGGTAAGAAACAATGGAAGCCTTAGACTCCATAGCCTGTGTAGATACAATATCAGATGCTATCAAGTTAGGAACAACACCTGTAATCATATCCATGAAGAATGTCTTAGAAGGAATATTGGAACTATTAGTAGCCTCCAAGATCTTTCTTGTATTCTCCAACATAGTAGCAAGAGCTACCTTCTTTTCGAATCCCATAGTCTTGCCTTGTTTCTTCTGAACATTTTCAGCAACTCTAATTCTGGACTCGTACTTCTTAAGGTTTAACTGGTTCTGCGGAGTGTTCAAAATAGCTTCCGCTGTAATAGTCTTTGCCATACTAATATCGTCCTTTCGTATTAAATTTTAAAGTTTCTAATGTACTCCATAAGGAGTATATTTATAAGTATTAATTATTTTGCGTGTATAACCTGTTCTATAAAACGGGTTAATCGTTCCTCTTCTGGATCCTTTTTAGTTACAGTTGAGGATTCCACCACAACACCCTTAGGAGCGCTTTCACTAAATGGTAGTTTAGCATATCTATCCTTTGTGTCTTGTAGATCTTCTACTAATTTATTTATCTGGGATACTGTTGTATCAACGGTCACGAATTTTTGAACCATATTTGGGTCCACACCTAATTGTTTAGATTTGGTGTGTACATAATTATGCTGATACTTAGTTAGTTGTTCAGATAAATGTTTAACACTTCGATTTAACTTATTCTTAGTGGAAACAGATTCGTCCAGTTTACTTTGAAGGTCTTTAACCTTTTCATGTAACTGGTCTACCAGTTCTGTGTAAGAATTAATCTCCAATTCCATTTTTCCAGTGTCCTGAGTGGTTTGTTGTTCCGATAACTCCATATCGGATTGTAGTGTAGTCAATTGTTCTTCCAACTGGTGAACAGTATTTTCCAAGGTCCTTATTGTGTCTTCCTTATCAGATAGATTTTTCTGGTAATCCAATACGGAATGATTTAGTCGTTCTATCTGAACGTCCTTCTTCCTGACGGATTCCCTCAAGGAACTTACATTCCTATCCTTATCCTGTACAGATTTTTTAAGGGATTTCACATTGTTTTCGGAATCTTGTAATTGTTCCTGTAAACCTTGTATGGACTCTTCCCTCTTTAGCATAGATGTTTTCAAGGAATTTAACCTCTGATCTTTATTAGATAAAGATTCCTGTAGTCTGTGTACAGTTTTAGTATTTGTGGAAGATAAATATTTATTTTCCTTTTGTAACTTACTGTTTACGGACTTACTTCTACGAAGTTGTTCCTCAACACCTTGTAAATGAGTAATTTGTTCATCTTTGGATTGAATTACTTGTAGTAACCTATTTTCTCTATGTTTATAAGCAGAGATTTGTTTACGTAAATCATTTACACAATGATATAATTCCTTATTCTCCCTAATAGTCTTAGCCGAAGAATTATTCTTCTGTGTATCTGCCTCGGAGATTTTAGTCTCTACAGGTTCTTCATGTTGTAACTCCTTGACGGATTCAGATGTAATAGTTTTACCCTCTTGAATAGAGTTACATTTATTTTGAATAGATTCCAGTAAAGAATCTAATTCAGGCGTTTGTGTAGATTCTACTACCTTTTTGATGGCGTTTAGGTCTCCAATAGTTTCGGCCTCTTTAATTTGTGTACGTATGGATTCCACAAATCTCTTTGTCTTTCCTACGGACTCCACAACATTTTGGCGTGCTTTTTCAACAGCAGGTGTTGTTACAACATCAAAACAGGCGAAATCATATGTGTCCTCATCTACAGTCTCCCCGGAAGAAGTTGTAGTGATATCACCTTGTCCTCTACTGGATACACCCATAACACAACCATAATCCAATAGGGTTTTTAATATTTTGCCCCTTGGAGTGTCTAGAATATCGAATCCGGCATAAATAACACCTTCATCATCATCTATCCTGTAGTCTGTCATAACAATACAGGCTTCCCCTGCAAGCACTTCCAATCTGTCCTCTGGGTGATCCAACTCACCCAAAAGTGTTTTGGATTCTAAGGATTCCTTAAAGATTGGGTCATTGAAGACGTTTTCCCACAATTTACGTGTATATAATCTACCGTTTCTTGTAGGATTCTTGAAGTCGGCACATATGCCTTCTAACCTTCCTAAACAGCCTTTACGAGGATTAGCACTTTCATTAAGTTTAAGTGCGTTTAATCGTGTTTCGATTAATACTGCCAATATAATTCACCCCTAACTGATTAAGAAATATTATATATGTATATGGATGAGTAATTAATCATCCAATATAACCTTAACATCTTGTCTGGTTTCTTGTACAATATCAACCAGTTCAGAATAATCCCCATATGTAAAATATGTATTTAAGCCATGGGTTAATTCTTTTAGATGAAGTGAGTTTATTAATTGATTTTGAAGTTCTATATCTTCCTGGCACATATGTTCTAAAGTAATTGTGGCCTGTGTAATTAGACTTGTAGCTATTTTTATATATGTAGATACGGGTTTATTTTCACAGGTTAATATTTCCTTTATAATCTTATGTGCTTTATTGTTTAACCGTAGATAAAAATCTACAGTTGGATAATTATTTTCTTTTAGATACTTAATTACACATTTGGGGGTGTATTTAGAATCTTTCATAAAACGTGTTAGTTCCGAATGTACATCCATACCGGATGATTGCAATTCAAATAAGATATTATAACAATCATGTTTAGTAACAAGCACAATTAAATCCTCCGTTATGCTTCTGGTGTTATATTTGTATCGGAAGGTTCTTCCCTAGGTGCTGGTGGCTCTTCTGACATATTCACAGCGTCAAAATCGGGTTCGTTGGAAGCTCCGAAATCAGTTCCTCCAAAATCCCCACCTTCAAAATTCCCTTCAAAATCAATGTCTTCATCTCCAACATCTTCATTTTCCAGTATGTTGTATTTCTCAACAATACCTGCCACATCAGAAAGGTTAAGATATCCACTTAATAAAGATTTCAAAGTTTCTATTTTACCCTCATCCGTAACAACTTCAGATATTAAAGACAAAATGTCGTTCACTTGACTGATACGACTCGACATCTGTTCATCACGTTCTATATCCTCTATAGTAGAAGGAGAAACCATTTTTACGGTAAATTTATTTATATATTCTAAACCTTTATCTAAAAAGAATAAATTTAATAGTGTTGTTATACCTGATTTCAAGGCATTTTGTACTCTCATAACTGTATGTGCATATCTAGAACTAACTTTTGTCAAAGATGTTCCGTTACCCAATCCTTCTGGAGAGTCGTAGTTTAGGAATTGTTTAGGGGTCTTCAGCGCGGATAATTTTTTATTGTTAAAATATTCAATGTCCGCAATATCTTTAATATTAACATCTCCACCCAGGTTATTGACTGTAATAGCACCTCTGCCGTTCTTGGTTGGAAAGTATACGATGTTTTCCATGGGTCCGGGTGAATTATAGGATCTGGATTCTCCGGAATTAGTGTTCATGGATATCTTTTGTTCTATCATGTTTTTAACACGACGAAGTAAATTCTCCACTTCAGGTTTAGGTGTATCCCCTACCTCTATTTGAAGTAATCTAACTAAAGCAGATTTTGTTAATCTACTTAATAACATACTATCTTCTAATAGTTTTACAGTTTGAGAAGCCTCATATGCGTCTTCTAGAATAGATTTACCGGATTTAATCTTATATACTGTAGTACTATTATCTTCAGCATTGTTTATTGCCAAATACTCTGGGTGTCTATTAATAGATTCGGATAAACTAATATGTACAAAACTTCGTCTGTCATAGAAGTCCACGTTTTCAATATTAACCTGGTTGAGGTTCATACCGTTGTGTATATAACTACTTTGAGTAGATACGTTAGTGGTTCTTATACGAACAAAACCTGTGGTTTTATCTTTTAATTGTAAATCATATATTGTGGACGGGTCTTCTACATACTCTACATACTCTTCCATGGGTCTAGAGGTATCCTGAACTTTTGTTCTTATAACACCCGGCTGAACATTTAATAAATCTTCGTAATCTGCTGTATCCCCTTGTCTGTATATACGCAGGTACACATCTCCAAATGTACATAAAGCATAACAGAATTTCCAAGCCTTTTCGTTAATTTGCATCACGTCAATTAACCTATTAGCGGCTTCCGCTATGTCTGGAACATCCGATTCTACCCAAATAATTTTACCAGTTTTTGGATCATATTGAGTGGCATCGTCTGCATACATTTCAATAGCAGCTGCTGTTGTGGCATCAGTTAACATATTTTCGTATGCTGTATACTTCTCTTGTCTATCAGAGGACAATGTTCTAAATTTGGAAATAGCCTCGGCATCTAATAGACTGCCACCACCCACATCTTGAATCTGTCTTTGTGTAATATCCTCTGCGTCTGATGTTATGGGTACTCCAGAATATTTATTGTTATTTTTAACAAACTTTATCTTGAGTCTGTCTTCCCATAAATTTTGTAACATACCCAAAGAAATATCCTCCTTACCATATAATCATATCAGAACTTCCGTAACCTGATAATAATTCATCTAATTTGTTTTGAGCTATACCCATATGTTCGGATCTCATACTTTGCTCTAAATCCGAAATAAATTCTTGTTGTGGGTTACCCGTATCATTGACCGCTAATGCACTTTCTAATAATTCCATACCATCCACTAAGGATTGTTTATGTAATGTAGCGTTCCATAAGGCACCCGCCAAACTATCCGACATATCCTTACTATTATGAACAAATACACCGCACCCCAATAAAAAATTATGTGTGGCGGGTACTTCCATATCATATACGGGTACTGGATCCGATAGTATTAATGTTCTAACATCTTTAATTTTAACAGGATGTCCATTTCCCATTAGTATGTCTACTTTACCTAAGGAACTTGCTTCCTTATATGTGCCGCAGGATAACATAAATCGATGATTTGTTGTACACGTCACGGATCTATTATTATCTAATGTTATTTTTGTGAGACAGTTTACATATTTCGTAAGAAATACTTTTTTTATCTTTACTTTTTGTATATGTCCGGAGGCATTTATTCCAAATGTATATAAATCCGTTTGTCCGACCAAATCCATAATAAATTTAGTAGTACCATCTGCCAACGTAATTGGTGTACTACCTATAAAACATCCATCTATAGGGTGGTCAATTTTACCTGTTTGTACATCACGTTGAAGTTGTATAAGTTCTGTTTCTAATAAATCTATTTGGATTAGTCCAATACGACCGTCGTTCATGGCGGACCTTAATGCCAAATAACCTTGTGGGGTCTTATCCAAAGATATAATACTGGCATCGTAACCTTGTGCCAATAACATTTGTTTCATATCGGCTGATTGGAAACCGTCCAAAGATATGGCTTTAATATTAAATCCGGATGCCTTTAGATAATATATAAATTGACGGGTTTTTTCAAAGGATATTTCAGAACCTTGTGGCGCCTGTATATCCACAGAGAAGATATGTTTATATGTCATTTCCTGACTAACTATTTCGTTAGCACCATTATACTGCACGGTTTCTTTAAGACCTGAGGCACCCACATCAGAAATACCTGTCTTATCTCCTGTTAACGAAGCATCTATATGTAGAAACTGTGGCATAGCTCTCACAGCATCTGGAACACTACGTATATCAAAGAAATTTGCAATTTGTAAATCGTCATGAATACCTGTTGTTATAATATCCGTTGTAAAAGGATTTCTATAGTCCTTTATATAGCACTTAGAAAACATATCAAAGTTAAAGAAACTTGTAGCGCCCACAACAGATCTTCCGGCGAGGTTCATAAGTGCTGTGTTTACATCTATAATAAAACTTTGTTTAAGACTTACAGGAACATCTAATATTTCATAGCCTTGTTTAATAATGGCTTTTCTTTCTTCTTCCGTGATATTTTCATTTAGTACTCGGGATTTTAGTGATCTATTACCAACCGCCACTGGAAATGTTTCCTTGCTGAATGTTCCGGCAGGTTTAATTACCCATTGGGGTTCATCCACAATTAACATCTTATCTGCTTGGCCTTCAGATTGCATTTTTCTTATATATGCCTCTATAAAGTCGTGTTCGGATTTTTTAGAGGAAACCAAGAATAATCGACCGTACTGAACACCGTTTTTAATAAAACGTGAATTAATACGTTCTTTTATTGTTGTATAGGCTTGCATAATACCATTCTGGGCATTCAGAACGTCTCCACCCTTTATTCCACCTTTTGTGAAGTCGACCTCATCCATGAAGGCACAAAAAACCTGCTGACCAAGGGCGTGGTCAGATTTAGATCCATATGTAATACCTATATTATGTGGAGGATTATATATAAGGTTGGTACGTCCGGTCTGTGTACCCCTTTCCATAAACCATGGACTATTTAATAGGTATTGATGTAGTGTTTTAAATCCTACACCTTCCGCCAATTTTAAGTTAATATTTAGGAAGAAAATTGTTATTTTATCTCCCTCATTGAACTTAAAATATTCCTGTGGATTTCGTAGGCACATTATTTTATATAGAAGGTATGCTAAACATACAACAGCAGTACGAGTCTTACCCACACCAATGGCTCCTGTTAAAACAATCTCCTCATAACCCAAAGATTCGTCAAATATTTCATTATATTTTTGTCTCCAATATGGATATATGGACTCACCGTTACGAGTAGATTTTCCTAAATAGTAAGGGTTAGTAATAAATTCCTTGATGGACACAGGTATTTCCGTATAATCGGCATACCACAAGTCTTCCAGTGTTTGAGACTTGCCCGTTCTACTAAGCTCTTCCAATATAGTTAAAACTAACTTCTGTTCATTGGAATCCAATTTATTAAATTGTTCCTTAGATATATTTGAGATATTATTCAAGTCTAACATAATAAAAAATCCTCCTTACTTTTTACAGTAAGAAGGATTTTAAATAAATATTAAATTTGTGTTGTAAAATATTAAATTCGAACCTAAGTATATGTATATTCGTTAATCAAGCCACAAATCTTCATATATAAGAAATAACCGTTTCTATTGGAATATATTGCTGAGCCATTTTGGAACATACTTGTATTACCTTATCTACTCCGAATTTAGTAATTAGACCCGGTATGTCTGAAAGTCTGTATACTTGACCCGAGGGTTGACCACATACGGGTAAATCTATAAATAAAATATCCTGAATGGGTATATTTTGGTATATAACATATTCGGAATCATTAACTTGTTCCATATTTTTTATTTTCTGAGTAGAAAATGCTATTGTAACTCCACCATATCCTTTTTGGTTAGTAAGGGATGTAGCCCATATCATATTCCCTTCATACTCTAATTGTGTGGACTTATCCACCAGTAACCCATTTTTTAAAATGCTTTCCACATTATTTAGCTTTGTATTATGGTAAAGAATGTTGGAAGATTTTTGGTAATTGGGGTATACGAAGTGAGTTAGTACTTGTTCATAAATATGTTGGGGGATAATTGTTGTAGATTCAATTAGAATATTCATATGTATCACCTTGTAAGTTATCTCTTTTTGTATTCCCTAGATGTTTTTCCCGTATAATCCATTTTGTCTGCCTTCGGGTACCTCGTTCCATACACATCATAATACTCGGATACGGAATCCATACCGTACTCGTCGTCTGGATTATAGTTCGAGTCGTACTTGTAATTCTTAATGCACTTGTCATAAATTTCCTTGTGAAGTTTCTTATTGTTTGCCATGGGCAACCTCCTTATACATGAAACATTTCCTCTTCCTTACATATATATTATACAACATATTACCGGAAAAGTCAAGGATTTTTACGGAACAGATAAAATTTTATATAATTAACAATATAGATTAATAATCACTAAATCTAACATTTCCCCAGTTCGTTGTAGCAGCATTTCTACTGGTTACACCCCTGGATTTTACAACATTCCTTACCCGGTCCTGTTTCATGTATCGTTGAGGATTTTCCGGGTTAGGTTCTTCCCCTCCTAAAGTCATAAATATTCTAGCTGCCTCCTTATTAGTGGGTACAAAGGAAGCCCCTGATTTTTTAAGTTGTATTGTTCTATGCTTTTTTAACCACTCCGCTTCCTGTTCGGAGCCTCCAGCATGGGCGTTTGAACCAAATACAATCCAACACTCGTCAAAATACTGACCTGCTGTACTTGTAATAAATTTGTATAAGTTGGAATTAATTGCGTTATGTTTAGAGTGTAATATAGTATCACTAACAGAACGATCTCTTAGAACATTTCTTATCATGGCTTCTTCACGATTTGTTACTACCCAAACCAAGGATGTTTTATATCCCAGATCTTTTGTTGTTTTGGCATACCTTATTAGTTTATTGGGGTCATCCCCAGTAACATCAAATAAAACGTTGGGTAATAGTTTTTTCTCAGCATCTGCGAAAAAGGCAGTTTGTTGTTTATCATTCCAACCACCTTTTTTCACAATGTTATGCAAATCACTAACATCGTCGGGATTAGAAAAATCGTAGTCATCCCTGCCCGAATATTTTTTAAAATTAGACTTCGGATTTTTAATGGCCTTGTTAAATTTCTTTTTTAATTCATCCACATCAAATCTTTTGAAATCTAATAAAAAATATTTTTCACTACTAAATCCTTTGCCACTACCAGGTCCACCTGCCAGACACACAGCCCAACCCCCGTTAGGATAGGGTTGTCCACCAAAGGTCACAACGGAACCCTCTGTTAAAGTGGATTCAATAATCAATTTTATCATAATATATTCCTCCACTCAATCATCTATTTTTAAAAAATCCTTGTTCAGTTTGTGATATGTTCGACCCCTCATTAGGGATGGGTCTACACATATGGTATATGTGATATTTCCTTCGCCCCGAACAAGTATAGATAAATTATCAAAAACTTCTAAGACCTGTACAGGTCTGTATCCAGTGTTTTCCATGTGACCGTATTGCCAATCCCTAACAATAATATCTCCAGGAACTACCTCTGTCAAATCCACATCATACTCCTGAATAAATGGTTCTATCATGTAGAAATCAGGATATCTTTTACCAACCTCCAGATTAGGTAAAGTTCCTTGTGACATATTATATATTTGTCTATTGTTTCTTATTTGTTGGTTGGG
>Ga0116190_1003110_pt1 | contig 12476 bp, 9 predicted proteins | sample AD_JPNTR4_MetaG_FD_89808 | JGI IMG/M metagenome (GOLD analysis project Ga0116190, IMG submission 89808) | Active sludge microbial communities of municipal wastewater-treating anaerobic digesters from Japan - AD_JPNTR4_MetaG | ecosystem: Engineered > Bioreactor > Anaerobic > Digestate | place... | reverse complement strand
TTAAATATGCGTTTGCACATTCATTAAATACTATTAGTGTGCAACTTACCCAGAAATTTGGAATAGAAACAGTTATTGATTATGCTCATAAATTAGGTATAAAATCACCGTTAGATACAGTTCCTTCAGTATGTCTAGGTTCAAGTGATGTTACATTGTTGGAACTTACAACTTCGTATTGTCCGTTTTTAAACGGGGGATATAGAGTTACGCCTATGTTTGTTACTCGTGTTGAAGACCGTGAGGGCAATGTATTGGTAGAGTTTAAACCGGAAAAAGAGAAAATACTTGGTGAAGAAACAGTATTTTTAATGCAACAAATGTTTTTGGCATCACTTTCAGAACCATATGGTACAACTCAAAATTTGTTTTCGTACGATTTATTCAAATACAAAACAGATTTTGGAGGTAAAACCGGAACTTCATCAAATTATTCCGATGGTTGGTTTGTTGGGGTTTCGCCCAAACTTGTTGCAGGTACTTGGGTAGGTGCTGAGGAACGATGTGTTCATTTTCGTTCGTCGCATTTAGGTGAAGGAGGAAAAACAGCTCTTCCAACGTTTGGGTTGTTTATGGAAAAAGTAATGCGTGATACTGCATATACATATTTGAGAGCTCAATTTCCACGGTATCTTAAAGGACTCAAAGACAGACCATATTCATGTTATACTAAGTATGTACCTCGCGATACTGTTGATTCTGTTGAGGTTGATGAAATGGGTATGGATTCAATTAAAGTAGTTGTTCCGCAGCCTGTTATAAATACATCAAAAGCAGAAGTAAAGCAACCTGAAACACAATCGGTAGAAGCTGTTGAAAATAAGCGACCAAGATTATTTCAACGACGTGAAAAAGAATAGTTTTTGTTTAAAAATATAATTCATGAATTATTCACAGGTTTTACCTCTTCGTAAACGTCATAAATTAGGAGGAATGAAAGAATTGCTTATTTTAGCTCTTCCTATTATAGCCTCTCAATCATGCGAAACTATTATGGTATTTACCGATAGGGTATTTTTATCCAAATTAAGTTCTGAGCAAATGAATGCAGCTACCGGTGGTGGCATTTCATCATTTTTATTATTAACTTTTTTTATAGGACTTATTGGTTTTAGTACTGCACTTACCGCACAATTTTTTGGTGCAAAAAAATATGAACAATGTTCAATAACTCTTGTACAGTCTGTATTTATTTCAATTTTTGCGTATCCTATTATAATTTTTGCTTTGCCTTTGTTGTATTGGTATTTTGAAGTTACTCATATATCGGCAGGACAAATGATGTTTCAAAAACAGTATGTACAAATATTAGTTTTTGGTTCTATTATTTCACTTATTAGACATAGTTTAAGTTGTTATTTTTCCGGTATTGGCAGAACTAAGATTGTAATGATGGCTGCTATTTTTACAATGGTAGTGAATATAGGATTTAATTATGTGTTTATATTTGGTCATTTGGGAATGCCTGCTATGGGAATAAGGGGAGCAGCATTGGGAACTATATTATCGGCATTGTGTGGAGTTGCTGTTATGTCGTATGTGTTTTTTTCAAAAAAAAATGTTCAAAAATTTCAAGTGTATAAATCATTTAAATTTCATGCAAAAACGTTTAAAACATTATTGCGATATGGTACACCAGCAGGTACAGAATTTTTTGTGAATTTTATAGCGTTTTCATTACTTGTTTTTTTATTTCATTCATATAATGAACAAACTGCAACAGCTGCATCAATTATGTTTAATTGGGATATGGTTACATTTGTTCCATTAGTTGGTATAGAAATAGGAGTTACCAGTATGGTAGGTAGATATGTGGGTGCTAAAAAATTACATGTAGCCGAACGAGCTACATACACAGCGGTAAGATTAGGTTGGTTTTTTTCTGCATTTGTTGTTCTTATGTTTGTGTTTATTCCACACGTCTTGGTTGATGTGTTTAAACCTCAACAAACTGATTTGATTTTTGAACAAGCAAAACCATTGGCAATACGTATGTTACAATTGGCTTCATTATATGTATTGGCAGAAGCTATTTTGGTTTCGTTTGTTGGAGCATTGCGTGGAGCCGGTGATACAGTATGGACTATGTGGGTTTCTATGTTAATTCATTGGACGTTTGTGCCGACAGCGTATCTTTCTTTGTTTGTATTTAATTTAGGCCCAATCATAGCATGGACTATTTTGGTGTTTATGTTTTTATTATTTTGTATTGTATTTTATTTTCGATTCAAAACAGGAAAATGGAAAACTATACAAGTAATTCAACATGGAGAATAATTAGTGATTTGCCTAATTTTAAGGCTTTACCTCAATTTTATTTATAAAGAACACATTTCGTTTTTCTTTTTCATCAGTATTTTTAATTTTTTGAAAACCGTAAGCTATAAAAAAATTATCATACCAATGTTCGGTAATCATTGAAGATTTTTTAATAGATTCTGATTCGTTTTCAGAGGTAATAGATATATGAGTTTCTGATGAAATTTCTTCTCCTTTTTGATTAAAAGCCGTATAATAAAATTCTTTGTCGGTACCATACAATGTAACTAAATTGTTGTTTGTAATATTTGCATTTACAAACGTTTCAACACGGAATGGTTTGTATGAAATATTCATTTTTTTAGTATTACTCCATATAGGATTTCCTTTTTGATCAAATGTATAAATAAAATAATGGGTATATTCGTAACCGTTAAATACAACAGTACATTGAGTTGTTGTACCGCCGGAACCTGTTGGAACAGTATAACATTCTTGTTTATATGTTGGATAAAAAGCTTCTGCAATTAATATATATTCGTTATTATATTCTATTATTTTATGTGGCGCTATCATGTAGCTTATAAATATATCATTTCCTTTTTTCTCTTTTTTTTCTTTTCGTTTTATGATTCTTTCTTGTTTTTTCTCCGGCAAATTAATCATAAAATTTTTAATGTCTAAATAATTTACAAATTGTATAAATTCAATTTTTTTATGTTTCAGTTTACATATATATATTCCAACAGACATCATGTCTTTATGGCTATTGCCGAATGTGCCGCATAGTATATATGCATTATCTTTGGTTTTAAATAATGAACCATTGAGTAGAAATTTTTCAGTACCGTTAGGTATAATAAATTCGTTTGATTTTTTACCTTGTGTATATATTTCAACTATGGTAGTAATTTCATTGTTTATTTTATCGCGGTATATTATATACAATTCATTGCTTGATGAATCTGCTTTAAAACCTAACATGTTAAAATCATGCGCAGATACTGGTGTATATTGTGTGAATGATTCTTCACCGGTTATCATGTTTTTTATGAAAATAAAATAAAATTTACGTGTGCTTGCTTTTATAAATATGTAATCGTCAAGAGATTCTACAGCATGTATATATAAATTTTTAGGTAATTTCCCATGTAAAGATGTTACATCTAACTGTGGAATTGAAATAGCATGAATTATATAATTTTTGTGTTTGTCAATAGCTATTTCAAAAAATTTGTGTGCACTTTTTGATTCTAAATGTACACTATATTTCTTGGGGGTTTTTACGTCTATCGTTTTTACTTTATCTAAATTGGTGTTGAAAAGAGTATAGGAATTAACAGTATTATTTTTATCTTGTTTTGCTTTTTTTTCTATGTTGTTTTGATATAATAATCCATTATTCCCAAAAGGAATAGTTTGTGTAATTTGATTTTCTGAAGCAAATTCAATTCTTTGTACAATAGTTGTTTGACCATATATGTTGAAAATGAAAAAACTACAAAATAAGAAATGAAATAATTTCATTTTTATAAGAATTGTGCAATACGTTATTTTATGTGAATAGCAATTTCATTCAAAATTTCATCAAAATCTATAGGCTTTTGAATATATGCTTTAATACCTTTTGCTTTTGCCTCGTTAACTAATTTAGGGTCTTTATTGGCAGAAATCATAATAACCGGAATATCTTTAGAAATAGAATGCATTACATCTAATCCGTTTACACCGGGCATCATAAGATCCAATAAAATTAAATCAGGATTGAAATCGTCAACTTTTTTAATAGCTTCTTTACCGGAACTAGCAACTTGAATATCAAATCCTTCGTCTTCTAAGAAGTTCTGCAGTAAAAGTATATTCGATGATGAATCATCTACTACTAATATTTTTTTCTTCACGTTTTTTAGTTTTTAAGATTCATTCAAAAATATAAAAAAAAGGAGTTATGCACAATTTTTTTTTATTTTTTTTGATGCGTTTTTATTTGTTGAGCAAATGTGTGAACGCTATTTACATTTTTTAATGCAGGTTGTAATTCAAATTTTGAATTAATATCGATACCAAATAATAATGAATGTTTAAAATCTACTATAGATTCAATATCGTTAGGAGTAATACCTCCGCTTAAAAAAAATGGTTTGTTTATATTCATAGAATGTAACATGTTCCAATTGAATTTCTTTCCGCTACCACCATATACTTCAGTTTTTGTGTCAAATAAAAAGTAATCACAGTAAGGGCTGTATTTTTGTAAAAGAGTATCAGAAAAGTTTTCGTCAATTAAAAAGGCTTTTATTATATATGCGTTTGTTTGCTGCTGTAATTCTTTACAATATTCTGGTGATTCGTTACCGTGTATTTGTAAAAAATCAAATAAATATGTTTGTTGCTTTTGAATAACATATTCAATAGGGTGATTTACAAATACGCCGGCAGTTTTTTTGGAACATGATGCTATGATTTGAGAATCAAAATCATAGCCAATAAAACGAGCTGATTTTTCGTATAAAATAAATCCTAAAATATCTATATCGCAAGAAGCAATTTGGAGTATATTTTCTTGCTCTCGCATTCCGCAAACCTTAATTGTAAGATTCATATTGAAGATATTTGTTTAGCAAATTCGGTACAAGCAATACCCGGATTTTGTTGTTTCATAAAATTTTCACCCATTAAAAATCCCTGAAACCCGGCATTTTTTAGTGTTAATACATCATGAGCAGTGTGTAACCCGCTTTCAGAAATTTTTACAACGTCTGTTGGTATATATGGCAATAATTCAATTGAACGTTGAATATCAACCGAAAAATCTTTAAGATTTCGGTTGTTTACGCCTACTATTCCAATATGAGGACTATATACATCTAGTTCTTCTTTAGTATGAACTTCTAAAAGAACTTCTAATCCGAGAGATTTAGCTAATTCTGCAAAAGAATGTATTTGTTGTTTGTCTAAACATGTCGCTATCAGCAAAATAAAATCTGCACCTATTGATTTAGCTTCTATTATTTGATATTCGTCAATTATAAATTCTTTTCGTAACAAAGGAATATGAACTCTATTACGAGCAATGAGTAAATCAGAATTGGTGCCGCCAAAATAGTGTTCATCTGTTAGTACCGAAATACATGAAGCACCTGCAGATTCATATCCTTCAACCACATCTACTACCGTACAATTATCATTTATTATACCTTTTGAAGGCGATTTGCGTTTGTGTTCGGCTATTATACCCGATTTTTGTGGGTTACAAATAAATTCTTTGGCAGATAAACAGGTCCTTGAAAAGTATGGTGAAAATTCTAATTCTTTAGCTGATACATGTTGTTTCGCTTGTGCTACTTCAATTTTTTTGTGAGCTATAATTTCGTCTAAAATAGTCATTGTTGTATAAACTTAAAAATAATGACAAATGTAATGTTTTTTTTGTGTTGGTATATAAAAAAACAAGAAACAGCATATCAACATTAGTTTATAAATTATGTTCTGTTATAATATAAAAAATATGTAGATTTGTTGCATGAATAATATGGTTAAGGCACATGTGGCATTATTGGCCGCAAATGTAATATATGGTGTAAATTTTATAGCAGTAAAAGAAATAATTCCTGCATATATGTCGTGGCAGGCTTTAGCGTTATTTCGAGGTTTTGGAGCATTGGCATTGTTGCTTCTGGCAGCTTTGTATATTAAACACGAATCTATTGAAAAACGTGATATATGGAAATTTGTAATAGCCGGTCTTTTGGGAGTAACGATTAATCAATCATTACTTGTATGGGGATTAGAACTTACAGGAGCAGTGAATGCATCTATTATTATGACATCAAATCCTTTATTTGTTATGATATTTGCAGCTTTACTACTAAAACTTCCTATTACTCGTTTTAAAGTTTTGGGGGTATTGGTGGGTGCCAGTGGTGCTTTATTGTTAATTTTTACTTCTCATAAACATTTTTCTTTTACTCATTCACTTGGTGATATTATTATTTTAAGTAATGCTGTATTATATGCTCTTTATTTGGTGTGGATTAAACCTCTTATGAAAAAATATAATTCATTTACCGTAATGAAGTATACTTTTTTGTTTGGAGCACCACCAGTTTTATTATATGGGTTACAACCGGCTATGCTTATTAATTTTACTGTATTGCCTGTTACTACATATGTTGCTATTGCATTTGTAATTGTAGGAGCAACATTTTTAACGTATTTTTTTAAAATAGTAGGGTTGCAATATGTAAATCCTACAACTGTGAGTATATATATATATATACAACCCGTTATTGCTACCATTATTGCTGTATATATGGGTAACGATAGTTTTTCGTGGTATAAAATTATTGCAATGCTTTTAGTTTTTATTGGAGTATATTTGGTTAATCTTTCTAATAAAGAGTAAGATTGAATACCCTTTGCTCATTTTTTTTTTGAAAATACTTGCATATAATTTTTATATTTTTTTTGTTTTTTAAAAATAAAGCCTATTTTTGCAGTCCCAATTTTAGGGGAACAATTAGTATAATTATTTATTAAAATAAAATCAAATGAAAAGGACATATCAACCTTCTAAAAGAAAAAGAAGAAATAAACACGGGTTTAGAGAAAGAATGTCGACTGCTAATGGTAGAAGAGTATTAGCTTCGCGTAGAGCTAAAGGAAGAAAAAAATTAACAGTTTCTGACGAACCAAGACATAAAAAATAAGAATTTACTTATTCCAATATAAATTACTAAGCGTATCATATAGTATGGTACGCTTTTTTTGTGTAATATTACAACAATTATATCGTTCATTATTTACCTTTTGTTGTATATAAATGAAAATTAAACTCTTATATATCATTGTTTTGATGTTTGTAGTATCAGTAGCCGGTGCTCAAGAAAAAAGTAATGAAAATCAATTGGCTTTATTATATTATTCAAAAGGTGAATTCCAAAAAGCAGCCGAAATTTATGAAACATTATTTACTCAAACTCATTCTCAAATTCATTTTGATTATTTGATAGATTGTTATCAAAAATTAGAACAATTTGGTAAAGCCGAAAAAATTATTCTTGAACAAATTTCTTACTTCCCTAAAAATTATTATTATCAAGTAAGTTTAGCGGTATTATATTTTAAACAAAACAAACAAAAAGAAGCTCAAGAAATAATTACAAAAAATACAAAAAGAGCATTACGGAATTCATTTGATTGTATTGAATATGTAGATGCTTGTATTGATAATAAACAATATGAACTGGCTCAAACTTTTTTAGAAGTGGCTGTAAAAAAATATGCTGATTTTGAACCACTATATAAAAAACAAATAGCAATATATTCTAAATTGTTACAGTACGAAAAACTTTCATCAGCTGTAATTGATTTACTTGAAGTAAATCCATTGGAATTGGAATTTATAAAAAATCAGTTGCAAAATTTGTTATTTGATCAGTCACAATCAAAATTACAAGATATTTTATTGGAAAAACTATTACTAAAAGTAAATGAGAATCCTCAAAGTGTTGAATTTAATGAATTATTACTATGGTTTTATTTGCAAGAAAAAACGTTTAAAAAAGCGTTTGTAATTGCACGTTCTCTTGATATCAGGCAGCAAGGTTTTGGTGAAAAAGTATATGATGTAGGTCAAATAGCTCTGTCAAATGATGAATTCGCAATCGCTACTGAATGTTTCTCTTATGTGGTAAATCAAGGAAAAGATAAACCATATTATATGGCAGCTGTAAAAATGATGTTGGAAACTACCTATAAATCTTTATTTATGGGGCAATTTCCTTCGGTAGATGCAATTAAAGATATTGAGAGTCAGTATATTAAAGTTTTGCAAGATATTGGAGAAAATCAAAATACAACCGATGTTATTCGAAATTTAGCTCATATTCAAGGTTTTTATTTGCATAAATATAGCGAAGCAATTGATAGATTGCAAAAGTCATTGCTTATACCCGGAATTTCATATGTTGAAAAGGGGTTGTGTTCAATGGAACTTGCTGATATGTACTTGTTTTCTGATGATATTTGGTCTGCAAATTTGTTGTACGCTAAAGTTGCATTAGATTTCAAAAATAATGATATAGGGCATCAAGCACGATTTAAACAAGCTCAAGTTGCGTATTATAATGCTCAATTTGAATACGCTCAAGCATTACTTGATATTTTAAAAGCGAGTACATCTAAATTAATTGCCAATGATGCATTTGAATTGTCGCTTCTGATTTCTGAAAATACTATAATGGATACTTCTACAAAAGCTTTACAGTATTTTTCAAAAGCTGATTTGTTATTATATCAAAATAATGTAACAGAGGCGTATGTATATTTAGATTCTATTGTACACAATTTCCCCGGGCATAGTTTAGAAGATGATGTGCTTATGCGAAAAGCTATTGCTGCTCAAAAATTACAAAAATTTGAAAGTATGGAAGACTATTTACTTCAAATTACACAAAGGTTTTCATATGATGTATATGCCGATAATGCCCATTTTATGCTTGCCGAATATTATGATTATATAGCAAAACAACCTGATAAAGCTCAATTACACTATAAAACATTAGTAACCGAATATCCTAGTAGTTATTTTAGTATTCAGGCACGAAAAAGATATAGAGAAATTCAAAAATTATAAAATTGTAAAAATATGTATCAACAGATATAAATACTAAAAAAAGCATATTTTTGCACTATAAATTCTATTTGAAAATAAATTGTACCGAGCGTACAAAATTATAATATGCGTATGAGGAATAGTATAATTATTAGTATATGGTTTATTTGTATAAGTTTTTTTAGTAATACTATATATTCTCAAAATCAATTAATTGCAAAATCGCAAGTAATTGAAAATATTGATGCAAAAAAATATTATATACATACAGTACAAGCAAAAGAAACTGCGTATGCTATTTCTCGTGCGTATGGTATTAGTTATTCAGAATTACTTCAACATAATCCCGGAATTGAAACAGGCTTATCAATAGGACAAACATTAAAAATTCCTTATACTGAACAAGAACAAAAAAATAATGAAGTTCCTATATCTCAATCAAAAGAAGTAATTTCAGTAAATAATCAGGATTTTATTGTTCATATTGTTGAACAAGGGCAAACAGTTTATTCTATTGCTCGAATGTATGATATAGCTCCGGTCAAAATTCTTGAAGCAAATCCTGACTATACTGAAAATTTGCCGATTGGAGCTAAATTAATAATACCAAAAATAAAACAAACACAACCTGTGAAGCAAGAATCAATTGCAGAGCAAAGTAAGATAAATGATAAAAAAGATACGCCACAAGTAAGTGAAAAAAGTAAAGAAACATCTGTTGTTCCAGATAAAAAGATAGATAACAATATATCGGCAAAACAAGAGCAAGTTCGCGAAGTGGTAAAAGAAGTTTCACAAAAAAAACAGTCAGTTCGTATAGTTCTTATGTTGCCATTTATGTTAGATATAAACTCTAAAGAATATACTGAAGTAGAAATTATTAATAAACAAATACAAATTCATGCTTCAACGTTTCCTTTTATTGAGTATTATGAAGGAGTATTGTTAGCAGTTGATTCTTTGCGTAAAAAGGGTATTTCTGTGCAATTAGAAGTATTTGATTCGAGTAAAGACTCAATATATATACAAGAAATATTATCAAAAATAAATACACATAATTTAGATTTAATAATTGGTCCGGTTTTTCCTGTTGCTTTTTCTATAGCGTCTGAATTTGCCAAAAAATATAAAATCCCAATTGTTTCACCATTATCAAGTGAAGACATTGCTCTCAAAACGAATCCGTATGTGATACAAGTGAATAGTCCACAACGATATAGATTTAAAGAAATTGCAAAATTTGCTTCGGAGTATAAACAGTGTAATGTAATATTTGTATATAATTCTATTGAATTAGAACAGGCTCAAGTTCAAGAATGTAAGCGTATTTTTAGTGTATATTATCCCGATTCTATTAAAAAGAATTCAATTACATTTAAAGAAGTATATTTCCCTAAAATGGGGCTTGACGGAGTAGAAAAATCATTAAATAATTCAAGTAAAAATGTTATTATTGTGCTTTCTCGTAATCAGGCTTTTATCAATAATTTAGTTACAAAATTATATCAATATTCAAAAAAATTTGATGTCCATTTAGTAGGATTACCTATGTGGGAAAAATATGATAATTTGGAATTAGATTTTTTATTTGCTTTGCAATTTCAATTTGTAACAAATGGATATGTTGATTATACAAAAGATGAAGTTAAGAAATTTATAGAACTCTATAGAACTTTGTATAAAACAGAACCTACAAAATTTAGTTTTCAAGGATATGATCAAATGATGTTTTTTTCTGAACTATTATCAGAATATGATGATGCCTTGCTGCAGAAAATTACGCAAGTTTCAAAAACGGGATTGCATGATACCTATATGTTTGTAAGGGAACAAAGTTCTTCCGGTATAGTAAATACATCTGCTCAAACGGTTTATTATACCAAAACGTTTGAAAAAAAATATAAGTAATTATATATTACTTCTTTACAATACTAGTATTTTGATTGTTTTATTTTCTTTATATTCAGAATGTTATGTTGAGTTCTGTATAAATTCCTTTGTATTTTATCTGATACTACTCATGAAAAAATACCTTTCAGTATTTTAAAAAATTATATTGAATATTTGGTATCAAAAAATGAGAATGGGGTTTTTTGAAATATATATTTGCCCATATTGTTAATCAGCTGATGTATATTAAACTACAGAAGCATAAAAATGAAAACGTATGGAACCATTAGTAAATGTTTTGAAAAAACAAAACATAGAATTACCTCACCAAGCAACAGTATTATTGAATAGTTGCAAATCTTTTACTGTATTTAATTCTGTTGAAGAATTAGCAGATGCAGCGGTAGGAGGCAAGGACAGTAATAGTTTTGAAGTAACGTATGCAGTTCCGGGTAAAGGAGATGTTACAGAAGTAGTAGTGCATAGAGTTAAAAATGGAATATCGGCAAATTATACCGATCCGTATATGCGTCGTCGCGATCCCGATACTATGGCTGTGGCAGACAGTAATGTTACAGACAAAGAATCTTTTCATTCAAAGTACGGTTATGAATTTTCAAAATTACAAGATGAAACATTTGCTTGGTTACAATCTCAAGATTTAGCTTTATTTTTCTATTTTGCGGGTCGTGATGGTATAGGAATGGGTGGTTTAGCTATAGCTCCTGCAAATGCTGGTTTTTTTGCAATGGGTTTATCTATGCTTCAAAACATACTACCTATTTCTGAATTACCAAAAGATTTTGCTATTCAATCTATCATATATGTAGCACCAACATTTAGACATACTCATTTTAATGGGAAACAAGTAGTAGTTCATAATAGGACAGAACATGTGCATGAAATTTATTCATATAATTTATACCCCGGGCCAAGTGCTAAAAAGGGCTTATATGGAGCATTGTTGCAAAAAGGTGAAAATGAAGGATGGGTTACAACGCATTGTTCAACAGTACAAGTTGTGAGCCCGTATGATAATATTACAACGTTTATGCATGAAGGTGCAAGCGGCGGTGGTAAAAGTGAAATGTTGCAAAATATTGTAAGAGAAACAAATGGACAAGTATTAGTAGGAGAAAATACAATAACAGGAGAACGGCGACTTATAAATTTCCCAATTTTCTGTTCATTCAATCCCGTAACAGACGATATGGCATTGTGTCATCCAATATTGCAAAAAAACAATGGAAAGTTAACGGTGTTAGATGCTGAAAATGCTTGGTTCATAAGAGTTGATAGTGTTTTAGATTATGGTGACGATCCATTTTTAGAACATTTGACCATAAAACCCAAAGGACCACTGTTATTTTTAAATATACAGTCAGTGCCAAATTCTACAGCTTTAATATGGGAACACACTGAAGATGCTCCGGGAAAACGATGTCCAAATCCTCGAGTAATAGTTCCTCGGTCAATAGTTCCTAATGTTGTAAATAATCCGGTAACAGTAGATATAAGAAGTTTTGGTGTACGTACACCAATTTGTACACGCGAAAATCCTACCTATGGAATTTTGGGTATGTTTCATCTGTTGCCTCCGGCTCTTGCGTGGTTGTGGCGTTTAGTTTCGCCTCGTGGGCATGCCAATCCAAGTATAGTTGGCGGTGGAGGAATGGAAAGTGAAGGTGTTGGTTCATATTGGCCATTTGCT
>Ga0116190_1003106_pt1 | contig 12490 bp, 18 predicted proteins | sample AD_JPNTR4_MetaG_FD_89808 | JGI IMG/M metagenome (GOLD analysis project Ga0116190, IMG submission 89808) | Active sludge microbial communities of municipal wastewater-treating anaerobic digesters from Japan - AD_JPNTR4_MetaG | ecosystem: Engineered > Bioreactor > Anaerobic > Digestate | place... | reverse complement strand
ATCAAATGATGCTAATGCACCTTTTGCTGCCCTTCCAGCCTCACCTATATTGTCGCCAAGTTCCCCATAGGCTTCCCCTGCCTCCTCAACGGGCTCAGCATCAATAGCACCAACTTCTGTACCAAATAACAAATTTAATACCCGACCAATAATATTAAATAATCGAGTAAATTTATTTATAATATTAGTAATCACAGGAACAATTTGGTTCAGTACAGGAATTACCATATTCCCAACTGCAGTTTTCAAACTAATCATTGCTGCTGTAAGTTGAGCAACACGCCCCGCATATGTCTGAGTATAGGTCGCAGCAGCCCCAGTATAGGCTGCACCTTCTCGCATTACCCCATTATATTCTGCAATTCGCTTCTCAGCAAGGGTCATTCGAGAAACGGTGGTTCCCATCTCTTTGGCATACGCTTGCCACATTTTGAACAAGTTTTGTTCAATACCAGCTGCATCAGACAAGATAGATCGTTCAGTTCTGAAGCCCATTGTGGTAGCTTCAATAGCGCCACCGATGTCATACTGAGAACGGCGTAGATATACCGCTGAATCTTTGAAAACTTTGAGCATATCCTCAATTTGACTTGTTTCGTAACCACGTGCCATCAAGTTCCGATACGCCTTCTGTGCATTCATCATTGGCACTAAGCCATCAGCGGTATACTCTTGCAAAAAGTTCTTGGCTTGCTGAATATCACGCCCCTGGGCTTTCATCAAAAATTCTAAGCCCTTCCAGCCTGCCTCCATAGATAGAGCAGTTTCTACGGATTTTTTCCCGAAGTTCACAAGAGCAGCTACGCTAAATGTAACACCAAGCATAGTAGCCAGACTACCCAGGCTTCCCATCATGCTTTTTATGCCCTTGTTAAACCCCTTGGTGTCGATAGTAGTGTTTATCCGTACGGAACCGTCATATGCCATTATATGTTTCTCCCCTTCCAGAAGCGCTTCTGGTCTTCCTCAGGCAAAAGTTTGATAAACTCAATTTCGCTCTCATCAAGCTCCTGCTGAGTATGGTCAGTTAGGAAGAACTCCTCACCATACTCAGCAATATACTGTCTTTCATCGTCAGTAATCTTGCCGTCATAGTAGCGCTTCCTGAGACTGACCAAGCTGTTAAAAGCGGTATCTGCTCCCAAATCCATAAAAAGCGCGATGAACTTCCACCAATGCATCTGAGCTGTTTGCAAATCAATACCATGAGTTTGGTTAAACGCTGCATAGATTAACTTCGCGTCTTGCGAAAAGGAATATACTCTTGGTTTCCCCTCAGTAGATGGGGGGTCTTCATCGCCAACATTTAGAAATTTGATAGCTTTCTGTAAGGCAATTTGATAGAACTCTGGTTCGCGGTCTTCTGGCAAGTCTTTATAAAGGCGCATTAGCATAAGATATGCACACTCATCCTTGTCGAACTCAGAACTTTCAAAGTCTGCCATGATTTGCAATCCAATGCGAAAATCAGTGTTGATATCATAGATATCACCATTGATTTCAATCGCTTCTGGAAATTGCTCTATCAGAAAGTCGGTCATGAATTAGCTCATAACTTTTTTATCAGACGGCTTCTTTTTCAGCGCAGCTTTCATCTTTTTCTCTCGGTCTCGAGAGATGTAAGTCATAATTGCCTTAATGAGCTCACCATAAGCTTCTGGATTAAAGACATCACCAAATAGCCGTTGACAAGTTCCAGCTCCAAACACTTCATCCATACCGTCTGTTACGGTCTTGGCAAATTCAGTTTGGAGATCAACTAATGCAAGCGCTGCAAGTGATGCACCGTTCTCATCAACGCCCTCAATTGAGCTAATTTCTTTCTCTTTGGCAAGGAATTCATTTTGCTTAATTGTCAACTTCTGATACAAATCCTTAAGCCGAGCATAGAAATTCAAATCCTCAGTATCAAAGGTAATCCACCGAGACTCGTCGTCATTGATACAGAGTGTACGCTGACTATCAGTTTTAATCTGAATTGATTCCATTGTGCAATCCCTTTCGGGGCTCCCCATTTTATGAGAAGCCCCTATAGTTCAAATTAAGGTGTTGCGGTAAATGTTTTCGTACTCGGAACAAAAGTTCCAAATACTGCATCTCCACGAACACCAGCTTTTACAGAATGCTTGAGAGTCTTCAGTGCTTCATCGCCAATTGTCTCAACTGAAATCGAAACATTATATTTCTTAGCTGGATATGCCGCTGGCGTCCCAGTAGGTGTCTTCCACAACTGAACACTCACAATGTCAGTTTGAACATCTTTCATCGTTTTGTCTTTCCACTCTAAATCAGTTAGGAAAATAGATACTGGATCTGTGTCATCCACATTGATTTCAAAACTAAATTCTGGTGCCAGACTTTCAAGCTCTTTTGTGCCAACATCATTAGCAATATAACCTTCCTCCAGATAGGTTGGATTCTTAGCAATACTGAGACTTGTAATACCAAGATTCATCAGATTGTAAGTCGGTGTCGTCTCACTTGGAGTTGTATTCATAAAGTGCTGTAATTTTGAGCGTTTTATTGCCATTTTATTTACTTCCTTTCGTAAGTTAATTTACAGGGGACTTCGTAAATGCTCACATTAGAGTCACCCTGGTCTAATAGATAGCCCTGTCCAAGAGCTTCAATTTCAAATACCGTTTTACCCGTACTCAGTATGGGGTACACTTCGGCTTCATTCTGTTCATCAAGCCATTTTCCAAATTGCTCGAAAAAACCCTGAGTCTGCAATCTTGCTAAATCATCCGCATTTGACGCTGTAACCTGAAGCGCAAACGGGAACTCATATATCCCACCCTTAGCTGGATATCTCAAAATTTGTTTGTCTCCAGGCATTGGAAATATCCCATAACAATCAGGTGTTTCGTCCAACCAGTTTACCAAGGGTGATAAACCCTGTTCTGCTAAAAGTGGACAAGTTGCAATATATTCCTGTAAGGCTTTAATTATAGTTGTATCAGCCACGAGCACTTCCTCCAGCTATTTTCCGAGTTTGCGCAACTATCTGTTTCCCGCTGATACTCTTCATTCGCTCAAACCATCGAAATGCTCTCGTAACCTTTGGCCCCTTTCGCCCTGGAGCTCTTCGTCCATAGTAGACTGGTCTTGCATATTTGACTTTCCAGATTACCCATCCAGAACCAATAATCGTATTCCGTCTTCCAGACTGAATCAATTCACCAGTACGCACAGGAATAAACTCTTCAGATTTGTAAAGTACTTGCGCATCCAAAAAGCGTTGAGCTCGATTATAGGCATCCATCCTTCTATTAGCAAATTGTGGATCCCACTCCAAAATCAACTCACCATTAGTAGTTTGAATCACGCGCCGTCCTGGTTGTTCAATTCTGGGTTCCGCCATTACTTACCACCTATAACCACATGCTGCATACTGAGCGGCCCATAGTTTTTTACATCTACAGTTCTGATTTGAATAGCATTTGGATATTTAGCCAGTAACATGGTCGGTGTAAATGTGCTTCCAGACATCTCTTCAGATGCAACTCCTGGAACCAGATAGTCGCCCACTTTGAAATTCAACGTAGCAGAACGATTATCACCATCCATAGTTACAAATGGCACCCAAACAATTGCTTTATCCGAATCTACTAAACCAGATTTTACCATATTTGCAACTTTTTGCGCTTGCCACATTACTTCAGTAATTACTTTTCGAGTAAAAACATTGGCCGTTGCAGTCTTCGCATACCAAGTCATCGTGTGAGGAAATTTATTGCTCATGATATCCTTTTATAGCGATATTTATTGAGTATTTCCTTCTCACTCAGTAGGAGTGTGCGAGCAGCGGAGATGCCCTTATCGGATTCTCCCGAAGATGACGATTGTCCACTTTCATATGCCTCTGACCAATCCCCAACTGTTACAGTTTGAAGACCAGCTACGAAATCCTGATGTAATGCTTTTAGCTGAGCTTGGTAGAGACGAGCAGCCGACCGATAGCATACGCCCTTTAAATCATCGGGGATAGTTTGGTAACCATGTGAATATGTAATTTCTACATTTCGTGCCCCGACAGGCCATACATCGTAAAACCGCCACAAAACACCATTTTCAGCCAAAGCATAACCACTTGGATCAATCAATACACCATTAACTTTAACCGATACAATTTGCGTTACTGGCAACTCTGGAAGAAACATCTTCTTAGTGCCAGTTCCGTCAAACAAAACAGTGTCATTTTCGACATACTCGATTTTCTGATTGCAGTAGTTTTGGATTGCAGCCGTTGACTCAGCAATAGCCTGAATAACCTGTTGGTTATCAGGCAAAATATCCTTACCCAAAAATGTACTTACATCATCAATCGAGCAAAGTCCCATCATTCACCTGCTTGTTTAGGTTTTCGTTTTCTGGCATCTGGAGAAATCCCCTTATCTTCCACAGGATGCTCCATTTTATTCTCGATTTCACCAGAATATTGTTTTTCACCAATGCGCCGATATTTTAGCCCTTGCCTTTCAGCTTCAGACTTCAACATCTTAATGCCCACATCTCTACTCAGTAGCACTATCACAAGTTCATCTTTTTCATCCATAACTAATCCTCTCGGGAATGGGCAGGTTTCCCCACCCATTCCTCTCATTTTTACCTATTACGCAGTAAGGTCAATCTCAACAAACGACTTCGGGCGTAAAACGCCAAAAGCAGCACGAGCTTCAGCCAATACCGCAATAAGGTTGCGGATAAAGAAATCAGCATGGCTGTCACTAATGCTAATCGTTACCTGTTGACGATCCCACATTACAGCCTTAGTCCAGTTAGCCAAATAAGCAGTACCTGGGGTAAGATACTGCGACTCAACCACAGGAACACGCCATAAGGATTGCTGATATGGTAAGTATGGCGCAGCTTGGAACAGCGCTAATTCAAATGCTTCCCAGTCGGCTGGCGACATCAAGAAAGCAGTAGGTTTATCTAACCCTTGAGTAGACAGGGCTGTAATAGCTTTACGAGCTGTCGTCAATTTATCTGTTGCATATGCCTGCGTCAAAATATTAGGAGTATTTGTAATGCCAGTAAAAGCAGGTGTTCCAGTTCCATTTAGGATATAGTGTTCGATCTTATCCCTCAAAGCTTCACGCAATTCTTGGTCAATAATCCCACGCAGTTGCGCACTATCAGCAAGAGCACGCTTCGTAACTGGCACCCATACCGCAACAGTTTCTACAGGAGTACTTACCTTTACAAAAGCCATTGAGCCTTCTGGCTTATAACCACCACCAGGATTCAGAACGACCTCATGAGTAGTCCCATTAACAGTTGGCATCGCCGCCGAAGTCGCTTCAGCAACAGCAGCAGCCTGAGTAACTTGAGCTGTTTGCTGCACAAACTCAACCATATCAGAATTCGTGCTACGAACACTAATTAAATCGAGAATGGTAAGAGGCTTACGTCCCATTGGAACATAAATGCCAGTAACATCATTCTGAATAAACGCACCAGCTGAGGTGTCAGAAAGGCCAGTAATTACAGCCTTCCTTTCAAACGGCATATCTACTTTGAATGCTGGCGAGTTCAAACCCTTTGCTTGTTCTGGAATATGTCCATTTGGCGCAACTTGCTTCATCCAGGAACGATATTCCTCACTCTTCACAAAACGCTCGCCTAAGCTACCAGCAGTTTCCTTTGGTTTTTCCTCTTCACCCTTAACAGCAGCAGCTTCAAGCTCAGCAATTTTCTTATTTAGAGCGATATCATCTAAGCCCTGTTTCGCCTCATTTACCATATTCATTGAGCGATTTCGCTCATCTTCCGTCATAGGGCGTCCTTCAGAAATTGCCTTTTCGACAATCTCCCGAGCGTCCGCCAATAAGCTCTTAAATTTTTCGTCGTTCATCTTAGTCCTTTCCCTCCAATGCGAGGATTTCAATTAGTAATTTTATATCAGCAGAATCTACATCGCTCTCATTCCCGACTTCAACGGTCTCTGATTCAACTTCGATTTCTGGCTCCACATCCAACGAAGAATCATCTTCGCTTTTAATGGCAAGTGTTTGAGTATTGTTCCCAGCACCAATAAATACTGGCGAAACCTCGAATGTTTTAAGCTTCTTTAGCACACGAACCTTTTTACCGTCAACTTTGTCTTCGGCAGAATCGAGCACTTCGAACCCATACGACCACTCGGCGAGATCACCGAGCGCCTTAATAGTTTTATAGGTTTCCAGTCCTGCCTCAGTATCAAGGAAGAACCTTCCATCCACCCACGCTTTTTCATCGTCTTGGTGAATTTCTCCACGCCCAACTGGAAGGTTTTCCCATCGATGTCCCCAATAAGCAATTTTTATCGGGGCACCTTCCTCAAAAGCTCCTGGCATAGTAATATCGCCTTGCTTGTCAATATTATTAAATCGCGAAAAGAGCGCTCGAAACTGTCCAGTTTGGTCGGCATCTTCTTTAAATTCTAATTTTGTATCGTATATTTTCTTTTCCATACCGCTTCCTTTTACCGTCTATTCGAGACTATTGGTTACGCGAACTATGACGGTTGTAGATTGGTTGTCTTAGGTTAGGTATCTTTCCCCTATTTCGGGCAATATTTACTTTCTTACCTGCGATTGAAAACCTGCCAGCCTCACATACCAATAAATAATCCCGTTTACCCTCGAGTTCTACATCAGACCCTGAAATCGCAAACGAGCCAGGCTCACAATTAATAATTATCTCTCCCATGCCATTATCTCCTCACACTCAATATTCCTCTGATATAACTATCACTCTATGAAAGTGTGAACAATTCAGAGTCAAAATTCAATTTCAGCGTATCACCCGCAGTAAGAACGGTGGAAGTGCCGCGATCGAAATAGCAGACTACTTCCTTATTTGAAGCCGTATCATTATAGATAACAACATAACGAAACGCTGCAATCGCACCTGATGCGGTCATTGTAAGGTCGGCTGGAACATAACTATATACGCCTCCAACTTGTCCAGAACTGACCTTGACAAGCGACATCGTATCAAATCCTGATGTGATGGCGCTGGTTAATTCCGACAGTTTAGTACAGACTGCTGTCGGATCAGTATTGGTGAGTGCAACTTTGAGTGTATCACTATCAAAGTTGTGAACTCCCTTACACACTGCTTCTGCGAAGCTATTAAATTTCTTGAACTCTGCCATTTTATCTTCTCCTCTAATCTGTTGAAATTATTTTAATTTCTTTTCCTCAAGACTTGCTTTTAGCACTTAATCAATGCAATTTATATTATATAACTTATTTTTCACTTTTATCATTCAACCTCACTCGGTATTGTAACTGGCATTGGCTTCCGAACCCACATCACTTTACATTTACAGTTGGCGTTGTCTTCGGCCTTACCTCTGTAGTCACGTGGATATCTAAGTCCATTGCTAAATAATCCTCTTTTATCAACATATTCGCCATTTAAAGCTTTATGCTCTGGACGAGGATTTTTACTTGTAGTTACCCAAACCTTACCAACTATTTGGTCTGCTATATCTGCAAGCTTTGCTTCCACATAACTCTCAACCATGTTTTTACGTTCCTCTGCGAGTTTCGGAACACGGGAAGCTAAAGCTATTGCAAAGACTTCCTTAATTGCGTCATGTGGATTTTCGGCCTGCAAGGCCTCCTCAAGTTTTTCATATGTACTTTGGTTAATATACTCAGCAGAAATCCGCGCATTCTCAGAAAGCCATTCTTTCATCCATTCCCTATCATACCCAGTTCCAATATCTTTTGCGAATGCATCAGCAAAAGCCCAAGCAGTTTCCTCAGTAAGTGCTTCAAAGTCTTTAGCAACTTCCTTGTCCCAGCGCTCCTTATCCCATAACACATCCAGTTTGTCCATCTTTACTTTAGGCAAAATGGAATCTCGCTGACGAGTAAAAACATTAGTCAGTAATTTGCGCCACTTTTCGGTAAAAACCTCATCTAACTCGGGATATTCAGGCACAATGGATTGCGCTGAAGCTTTGAGTTCCACTGCCGTTGGCAAAGCTTTTACTGGCTGATTTACTACCATGTCAGGCGTTCCCATATTAAGCGGAGTTACAAGAGTATCTGCCATTGGATTATCAAGTCTTGGCAGGTTCAAAATTGCGCGCCCCTCATTAGGCGTCATATATGGCACACCAACAGATTGACGTAAGCTTTCAAGTTGCATAGCAAAATCACCCTGCAACTTCTCATCAATATTGAACTCGGTATAGGCACCAGCCAAGTCCTCAAATTCACTCAGATATTGCAAGTCCCAATCATCCTCAAGTCTTGCACACATAGGCCCAAGCACATCAAGATAAAGCGATTTATGAAGCTCAGTAACGTTAGAAAATGTTGCCCTATCCAAAATCCCCACCATCGGCGGAGGAATATGAAATGCTCGGGCACATTCCTCTCTATTCAGCTTCCGACTTTCAATATACTCAGTTTCCTTTTGGCTAAAAGACATGGGCTTAAAGCTCATGCCCTCTTCAAGCACAGCAGTTTTACCGCTATTTAGGTCTCCTGAGTAAAGTTCTTCCCACTGCTGCCTAAAATTGCGCAGAGCCACTTCGCTCCAAGCTGGTGCTTCAAGCGGTCTCTCGATCACACCTGAAATACGCGCAGCGTTTCTCCAAAAACCACTTGAGTATTTAGATTTTTCCCACTCCTCAGCTAAAACTTCCCTTAATCCCTCGAGTGGTGAAATGCCTAATGTCGAGTTCTCAGGATTATAAAAACGAAAGTGAATAATATCTTTGGGCTCAAATTCCTTTCCCAATGGCCCAATTCTGTACCCAGTAGGAATAAGCTGTCCGCTTACTTCCATCAGCATATAGGGCACGCGCTGTAAAGCAAAAATCTCTCCATCCGAATTACGGTGCTTAATCAGATACCCATTTCCACTGATTAACATATCCGCAACAACTGCCTCAACCAGCTGGAATTGTGTAACTTTATACTGCGGGGGCATTGGGAACTTTAAGATGTTCGCTGCTTTGTGGTCTCTAATGCGCTCCCGATCATTATTTTCGGAACGTTTGTATATGTGCAAACCCAAGTGTGCCACATTGCGGGCAAGAAAATCCACACAAATTCGCACATTCATGTGACTGCGATACATTTGCTGATAGTCAAAATTGTATTCAGGTTTTACTGAGCTCAGCGTAATATTCGCTGTATTTGGCCACCAACCACTTGGCATCGTAATCAGATTAGCTTCCGAAATAATTGTTGCCATCATACCGCCTGAATAAAATCAATTTCTGATATAAATATTATTAATTCGCCATCAATCTTCTTCGCACCATCAACCGAAAGCCACTCTGCATTTTTAAGCACGATGCAATCCTTCGTCTTTTTCCAAATAACACCACGAAAAGCCTTGTCAGTTTTAGTGTTGACAATGACCTGCCTGAGTATACCATACCAACTAAAGATTTTCACAACATCACCAGCCCGCGACTCTCATAAATAGACTTGTTAGCCTCTACAGAGTGCCGAACAGCCCTATCAGTCGCCATGATGCTCGCGATCACACCATCAATTTTTTGCCTGCTCTTCTTTTTGTCTGGCTTGATATTTCCAGCTGCATCCGTAACAATCATCACATTATCCATCATCCACCGCATTACTGGATTATTACCATGCCGAATCTTACCCTGAAGCACCAATCGTTCAACCTCTTTTGTGGGCGGGCTCATACTCACAAAGCCTTGTCCAAACCCGACAAGTGTAAATCCCATCTTGGTAAGCGTCTGACTAATCTGAGTAGCACCCCAGCGGTCAAAGGCTATTTCTTTAATATTGTAAAGCTCGCCTAATCGTTCAATTTCATTAATAATGTAATCGTAATCAATCACATTGCCAGGCGTGGCAATCATATAGCCCTGAGCCACCCATGTTTGATAAATGTCTCTATCCTTAAATCCAGGATCGTTTATCCTTGCCTCAGGAACAAAAAATGTTGGAAGCCAAGTATGACACTCTTCCTCTCCTGGTTCATTGGGAATATCCAAGACAAATGCAGCAATATCAGATACAGAAGCAAGGTCTAAGCCCCCATAAGCAACAGAACCTTGTAATAATTCAGAATTTATTTCAACTTTGCCACAAGCATCCCACGCAGCCATATCAATCCAGCGCGTCTCCTGACTTGTCCACATATTGAGATACAGACGCTTAAATGTGTTCTGATATGCGGGCGAACTAAGCGCCTTCTGAAATTCTTGCCTCAAATAATCAATTTTTATAGTGTGCCCTAAACTTGGATTAGCTTTTTTCCAAACTTCTTCCGAAGTCCAATCATCCTCAGGCTCTACTTGATATATTACTGGATAAAACCAATCGCGCTGAATAAGTCCTTCTGAAACTTGACGTGCAGTTTCATAAACCTCATAACAAATAGATTCTCTGTCATAACCAGCTGTACTGAACGAAATCAATAAAGGTTGGCGCCGCGCTCCAAAGGATGTTTGGATAACATCGTAAAGCTCGCGGTCTTTCTGAGTATGCAACTCATCAAACAAAGCAGCGTGAAGGTTACCACCATGTTTGCCACCAACATCACTGGAAACAACCTTATAAACACTTGCACCATCTTTTAATAAAATTGCGTTGTGATACGCATTGACTAATTCATTAAGTTTTGGATTCTGCTTTACCATAAATCGCGCAGTATCAAATATCGCCCGCGCTTGTTCGCGGTCTGCAGCTATCGATATTAGTTCCGCACCAGGTTCATTATCGATTATCAGAAGATAGAGAGCAATAGCTGCACCAAGAGGCGATTTCCCATTTTTGCGTGCGCAAAACACAAACGCTTCTCGGTATCGCCGTAAGCCTGTCCCCCTAACTTTCCATCCAAATAGATTACTGACAAATTCTTTTTCCCAATCCAACAGCAAAAATGGTTTCCCACCCAGCTCCCCCTTAACGTGCGTAATATAACCTTCGATAAAATCGACTGCTACTTGACCAGCTACTGGGTCATAATAGTATTTACTTAAATCGCAATCGTACGGGTTATACTTCTTCAACTTCACCGCCTTCATCGTCTTCGCTGTCAATTTCACCTTCTACTTTTGCAAATGCAGCAGCAAATAGCGAATCAGCGAGGGATTTTGTCTTTTCAGCAGGCGATAAAGCCTTAACCCGCGTTCTTTCGGCTGGTGTCAATCCAAACTCTCCAAGCATCAATTTTACGCGTGTCCATGCTTGGTTTGCAATCCCAACATTAGGATGCTGGTATACAGTTCCCTTTTCGGTAACTACAATTGTTCCAGTTTTTTGTAGTTCTTTGCGAGCAGAGATCATATCGCCATATGCCATACATAAAAGCTCGAGCGCCTGATAATCGCCCTCAGTATAAAGACCAGTTTCAATTAGTTTCGGTATCAGCTCTTTCCACAGGCGTTTGCCATAAATATTCAAAGTCGACGGTGGCTTCGGATGAGCAATAGGAACAGCAAACTTTGCCTGTGAGTTATTCACACGGCTTTTTTTTAGCGTTCCTTGCGCCTCTTTGATTACATCAGGCTTAGGCAATCTACCTCTCATGTTTGCCCCATCTCTCACCATGTTTGTTATGCTCTGCTTCATGGCAAGAACGACACAATGCTTCTAAGTTCTCCTCATCATCCGACCCGCCATCACGCCTACGGATAATATGATGAGCAATTTCTGATGGTGCTCCGCAACGCTCACAGGTCGGATGTCGTGCCAAAAATATCCTCGAACGCCGACGCCACGATGCACTCGTGTATTTTATATCACGTGGTTTTGCCCATTGTTTCATATATTCACGCTGATGCTCTGGACACCGATGTACATTAGACTCATAAACCAAATTTGGGCATCCAGGAACCATACATGGACGCGGTGTACTATTAGCCATCACTACTCTCAAACCACGACTCAAAATCAAGCTCAATATCCTCGTCAGATATTACTTGTTCCAAGACAGCAATTCGTTCCTCTAATTCATCGAGATATTTTCTCAAATTGAAAACCTCGCACATTAAAACCCGTAACATATCATCAGGTTTATCCATAATTGACACTATGTCAACAAATTGCTGTCCTTATCTATTTTTCTCTCTCCATCGGTTAGTTTATCTAATCGATCTTCCAAATCCTTGACCTTTATACTGAGCTCATTAATCAAGGCGTCTTTGGCTACATTCTCAGCTTGGAGCTGTTCAATCTTCGCCCTTAAGCTTTTATTTTCAAGTTTCAGTTCATTGATCATGCGCTCACGGCCCAATAATTCTAATTTAAGACGGGTAACCTCTTCCTCAAGTTCCTTGTACTTCTTAGTCAAATCTTTGAGTTGTGTATTAATAGAGGTTACCATTTCCGTTGAAATAGCAGTCAATTCACGGGCCGTGCCCGCCAACGTATCACTCGTTAACTTAACTGTTTCCGCTTGATTTTTTTTGCGATTGGAAATCGCTGATACAATAGCTGCCCCTAACCCACCCGCCCCTATCGCAGAAATTATGGCAATTATAATTTCAACAGTT
>Ga0116190_1003101_pt1 | contig 12502 bp, 19 predicted proteins | sample AD_JPNTR4_MetaG_FD_89808 | JGI IMG/M metagenome (GOLD analysis project Ga0116190, IMG submission 89808) | Active sludge microbial communities of municipal wastewater-treating anaerobic digesters from Japan - AD_JPNTR4_MetaG | ecosystem: Engineered > Bioreactor > Anaerobic > Digestate | place... | reverse complement strand
TCTTATCTAGAGGATTGATTAAATAGGAAGTTTGCCCCCTGCTCGTGCTAATGCCAGCCGCCTAGGCGCAGGGAGCCGCGTAGTTCAAGTCTACGAGGGGGCAGATACTCCTAGTCTCTACCGTGCAATCCGTTATCGACGTTTTTAACCGTTTCTTCTCCGGATAACTGTAGATAGAGAGCAAGCAACTGGCCGATATGGTTTTGTTCATCCCTCCGGATTTCCTTCACCACTTCTTTGACTTCTACCGGGCCCGGCTCTTTCTCTATTCTCTCGTATAATGAGTCGGCCCGAAGCTCCTCGATTAGCGCTTCTCTGATCAAGCTTACAGACATGTTGTTCCTCCTCTAAGGGACCAAATACATATAGGATCTTGCTACGAAGATCATCTGGGTTTATATTTGCAAGACCACATAACACATCAAACCATTCAGCGGGCATATCTCCGGGGCATCCATCGCAAATATAATTACGAAGAATGGCGGCAGCTAAAGAAGCCCAGCATCTTTCAACCGGGGTGATATTTCTTGTCTCAATATACTTAAACAGCTCGAAGCTCATAAGAAAATATCTCCTGCAGATTTCCACGTGCGAAGGATATCGCTTTTCTGGACTTCATTCCCTGGAAACACTTTGGTCATACTTATCGCAGCTATACAATCATCGAACGCTACGAACGTAAAACACGGCCGGGTGCATTTTGACGCCCTGTACTTAGATAACATCCAAGCTTGCTGCCCGGGACGCCAGTGTACTTGCACAGAACGAACTGCTTTAGGCAACAAGGGGACATGTTCCACCTTCAGCTCTATCCAATAACTATAGTCAGGCGTTTCGACGTAGAGGTCCGGTGTTCCGCGCCCCGTCGTCGGAGATTCAACCCGCTGAACAAAATAACCTTTTGCCTTCCAAGACCGCCGCAAAGCGGCTGAGAAAGCTGCTTCACTGCGGTACATGTTTGTTACTCCAAGGAAGCAGTGAGCAGGAGGTGTACCGCCTGCTCGGTTGTCTGAACAACGATGGAGCCAAATTCGGGCATAAGGTTAAAGTTCCATTTGCACGCATTCACCAAAATGACTGGTACCCCTATACCTACGGCATATCCCATCTCCCATAGAGTCCCTTCGGAAGGGTGCCTATCGACATAAGCTACTACATAATCGCATTCGTCAATAGCTCTTCTATCCTCTTCATACAAGGACTTACGCACTCTCTGGATAAGCTCTATTTCAGGGGCACTTGGGTCTTTTCTCCTCTGCTCTTCAACCATGTCCTCCCAGACCCCGTGTTCCTGTGGTAAATAGACATCGAACCCCGCTGCACGAAGTTTAGTCACCTCGCGCGTGTTCCTCTCCTGTTCATGCTTCTCATGCAAGCTTGCTGCCCAGTACACAATTGGTTTACTCATTACCCATTTCTCCTTTGAGCATAGAAATCAAGATTCGTTGGGCCACATCGTATTGTATGGTCCGGAGCTGCGCTGCTGCTAGACACAACAAGAGACCTCCTGCCTTCTCTCGTTTGGGAAGCTCCGCCATCAAGGCTTCTGTGGCAGACTCATAATTCCCCGCGACGCAAGCACGTACGAATTCCGCTATTTCGTCGTCACTCAGACCGAACGTTCCGGTCATTGATTCTTTGCTTTCATCGTATTCATACGATATGATCATCGTTTGTTTATCCATTTCTTCATCTCCTGTTTTGCTTGCCGCCTGCTTTCGAACTCAACGAAGTGTTCGCAACCAGGTTTCTCTAAGTAGACCCATTGCCTTTTGGTGACACACATTAAAGTTTCTCCTCCAGCTGGATCCGATAGTGCACAACTCCCGCAATTATACCCTTTCCTTACTGTTGCCATGGTATCTTTTCCTCCTGTCCACACACTGGACATGATACAATGTGGCCTGGGATGGTCCTTATCATGTATTCATGGCCGCAAGAATCACAGCGTAATTCAAACTCCTGTGAATCCCATGACCAAGCATCATCAGGGAGATCGAATTCGGTCCCTACAGGAAAGAAGTCTCGGGCCTCCTCTTTCTCCACCAGACCATTCTCTGCCTCTAGTACATAATAATGTTTACCCAAGGCTGGCGAGCAACCTAGGTGTTTTATTATCCTGCACCTCATGGCTAAAAAGTAATGCTACCATCTTCCAATTCGCCGTGATTCTGCGTTGGCGGATTCGGCGCGTTCGTGTTAGCAGTGGCCCCACCTGGTGAGGCGAGAAGCTGTATATCATTCGCAATGATGACAGTTTCTTCCCTCATCACGCCATTGTATTCATACTTCTCTACCTGACCGCGGCCGGAAATAGCGACCTGCTTGCCTTTTGTTAGCCACTGGTGTATTGCAGAAGCTCCGTTTCCGAAGTAGCGTACTTTCCAGAAGTTAACCTGCTTCTTCGTTCCCCAGCCTGATTCACAGGCGATGGAGAAATTCGCGACAAAGGTGCCAGAGGGTAACATTTTACCTTCGGCGTCTCTCGTCAACCTACCGATGACTGACCATTGATTCAAGTCCATCGTTATACCTCCAATAAGGCCAAGGCTTCCTCGGCCCATATCTTTTTGGAGCATGCGCTCCAATTATACCCTACTTCAGTATCTACTCGCAGCGGGACCGTAAGTTTATCTGAGAACGGGCTCGTCATGATGTTAGCGAATTCTCTGGCCGCTTCGACCCCTTCCTTAGTTTTAGGAATAGAGAATACATTCTCATCATGTACTGTGAGATGCATTTTAAGAACATTGAACACTCCCGCTTCCCATCCCCTTACCAATCCCTCCTTTAATATGTCGCTGGCGCTACCTTGTACAAGGTAATTAACGAGTTTATATAATTTACCGTCCGCTGGGACCCGTTGTTTTCTTCCACCTATCGATCTAACGAAACCTCTTCTTTCTCCCGTCATCTCTATAGCCTTACAGGTGGGCCGGACAAATGGTACCTTGGCATTATACTCAGCCATACGTTCCCTCGCGTACTGTTCATTTGTCATCCCTAGAGCCTGGGCCTTATCCTGGATATTCCTCCGGAACTTCTGTGCAAATGACTTATAGCCCAATCCATATATAGAACCAAAGTTCAAGTTCTTAGCTATATGACGACCATCATCTCCCTCCCAGCCCATTAAATCCATGACCATCCTATGATAATCCATGCCTTTCGCTATCGCGGCGCGGGCATCATCTGCTCCAGGACCGACTGCGTAATGCGTGAATACGACATATTCAATTTGCTTATAATCAAATGCGGCTAACCAACTGTTCTCTTCTGGGAGGAACAAGGAACGTATCTCATGCCCATACTTTTCTTCTCGGGCCGAGATGTTCTGTAGGTTAGGGTCACGGCTGCTAAATCGCCCTGTAATTGTACCTCCTTCATCCCGGAGAGCGGGGAAGAAAGTAGAATGAATTCTTCCGTTAATGCTGTAATCAGGAATAGCTCCATCGATGAACTTATTCAACGCGGTTTGGATACCTCTAAGCTCGACTACCTTGTCGGCTACGGGGTGTTCGTATAAGTCCATGGCATCCGCATTAAACGAGGGGTTACCTTTATCTGTGTAGATTAGGGGTATGCCGAGCTGCTCCCATATCCGTGTGAGTTGTTTAGCAGACAATAGAGAGTCTAGGAAAGGGAATTCCTTCTGCAATTCCCTCATACCTCGTTCATAACGGTCGGCGAGTGTCTCTGATAATCTATCCCGCTCACTCCAGTCTATTCGAATGCCATTCTTCTTCATTTCCATGAGAAGTGGATATAGCCGCGCTTCCCTGTCATTAGCCTCGTCTAAGCGTTCCTCCGTGAGCAAAGGGGCTTGGGCGTGATATAAGGCCCAGGTAGCTTTGAGGTCTCCTTCAAGATATTGGTCAATAATAGGAATGGGTATTTCGGCAAGGTGCTCTATGGCTTTGCCTTTGCCGCCATGGTCCACCCACCATTGCTGGATGGTATATTCAGCATTTTTCCCAACCACCCCTCTGCGTAAGGCACAGCTGTCTAGGTCATAATGATCCGCGTATGCGTCTAACAAGAACTCCCTTGTCATTGTGTCTTCCAGGCGACCGCGGAATGGTATCTTATACCCATTCTGTATCCAATCTAAGTCATATACTCCATTATGACAAATCTTTATGATACTGGGGTCTGTTAGAACATTGTATGCGTAGGAGCCCGGTTGTAACTCGTAGCCAGAAAAAATCCTTACGTTATAGCCGTCATATAAACCGAGACGAATGATATAGCCGTCTCCTCGAATAGCTCCGCATCCGAAGTCACGCAAATGTGGGTCATGTGTCTCTATGTCTAATACGACCAAACTATTCATATATTATCCCTTCCTCCTGCCAACTGATCTGCCGTCTGTAGACAAAGAACTTCTGGATATTTCCTTATACTTGCTGCCATAGCATATTTGTCCATATCAGATATGTCGTGCATGCCCATATGCCAGCGCACGGCGTGCGTCCATGCGTCATCAAGCTGGAAACCTAGTAAAACAGGAATGCGCCTTATGCTCTCGGCTCCATGACCCAGGTTAGCATGGTCTTTGGCCTGGTAGAAAGGCTCTTGAACCCAGACCCCGTTTTTCTTTACATTCCGCTGACTTATCTCATATGACTGCACTTTACATAAGTCATGAAGCAATGCAGCCAGCACCAAATCGTCTGCGTTAGTCTCCGGGCACATAATCGGATACAGCAGTATAGTATAATACAATACTCTCAAAGAGTGTTGCGCCAAGCCTCCCTCCCAAGCGCCATGAAAACGAGTAGATGCAGGGTCCCGGAAAAATCCCGCACCAACCAGCTTCTCGAATACTTCGTCAGCATCATACCTGTTATCGCCTCCAAGAACAATCCTCGTCATGTACTTGATGTCTCCAAGGTTTGTTTCTCCCGAGACCCTACCTAAAGTCTCAATTGCAATATCCATTCTATCCTCCTAATTTTCTACCTCTGGATGATACATATCACACAGAGCACCTAAATCAATCGTATTGCCAGCAGGTAATCGAGTACATTGTATATCGCCGTATTCATTCTGAAACGCGTGAATACAGCGACCACAACACGCCTCAGGGTACCTGTATCTCACCTGTATCTTAGCGTCCCTTACTTCCACTGCCTCCATCCTGTTCCTCCTTCAGCTCGTGCCATGCTATGAAGATAGCGTTTGCTACCACTTTAACAATGTGTAAGTGACCATCTTCTTCATCTATTCTCTCCCCGCTCTGCCACCTTTCCAAGTGTCGGAGCATCGAATCATAAAAAATGTTTCTTGCATTTGGAAGAGCTTTCCAATCCTCCCCGTACTTATCGAAATTGCTAGTATACACATCAGCAACTGCTCGGATAACATTAAGAGGAACTAAATACATTTTAGATTTGTATTGGCAATTTTTAATTTTTGAAAAACTTCCTGTGTTAATTTCCTCTAAATCCTCAGGCATCATTCTCTCCTTTCTCAGACTAGATAAGGGTAATAGGTCCGGCTCTCGGGTGCTACTATGGTTAATTTATTCCTGGCTCTTGTTACAGCTACGTAGAACACACGATGCTCGGAATCTTCATCAATGTTTAATTGCCGTGTCACTCCTCGACTTACATCTGATAACACTACTACATGGTCCGCTTCGCCTCCTTTCACTCCATGTATGGTGCTTATATTCACATTGACCGGTTGGTCTTTCCTGTATACCCTCTTTATGTAATCGACCTTTAATTCATCCATACCATCTTCATTGCCTGCCTCAACTCGAGCTGCATCATCCTCACTTACGAAAGACTGCCCTTTGAGCAAGAAGGGTATTTCTCTATCTATACAGAACTGCATGTATCTTTCCAATAGGAAATTATTACGAGCTAGTAGGTATACCGACTCTTTGGGAGAGAGTGTTAACTCCTCGAGAGTATCAATAACCCGTACCTTCCCTTTCTCTTCTTTGCCGTGGTAGACCTTATCCACGCGTTTTTGTATCAGCGAGGATATCTCTTTGGCCTTCTTCTGTATGCTAGACGGGAGTCGATGGGAATGCTCTAAGACAGTCGTTTCACCGCGCAGATTCAAAAACACTTCTACATCCGCGCCGCTCCACTGGTAGATACATTGGTCATCGTCTCCAGCCACATACAATCGTTCTGCGTTACGGAATGCCCTTAATACGACATTCCATTGGAGTGTAGTAAGGTCCTGAGCCTCATCTATAATAGCTACCCTCACATCTTCTTCACAATTATTCTCAATATACAAGTCTAACAAATCAGTGTAATCCAGGTAATTAAAGGTACGTTTATATTGAGAATATAGGCGCATAAAAGTAACAAACCTAGTGTGGTCTACCAGGTCTAAGGCCCTTTCGCTGTACTTCCGATTATTCCGGTAGAGCTGTTCAAGCATGATGAAATCATCATCTTTAGATGATAAGCCTTCTTCGGGATTGTAATAACCTTTCAGGCTGAACCCGCTCTTCTTGCCGAAGTCGACAAACTTCGATACGTCCATCATCTGGGTTGCTCTTGCCCGTACCGCCCTGAAGGCTAGACTATGAATAGTCCTGAAGTGTGGCGCTTGCCTCACGCTGAATCCAAGCGTGCTACTGAGACGCTGTTGTGCTTCGACCGCTGCCTTCTTGCTGAAGGACACGTAGGCTATTTTGTCAATTGGCACGCCTCTCAACACCTCTTGCCGAACTATGTCTATCAAGGTCGTTGTTTTTCCTGTTCCAGGAGGTCCGTAGATTATCTTCATTTAATACTTCCTCTCAGGGTCATCTTCTTCCTTATCACGGAAATCAATCTTCACTGAATCATCCTGTGATTTGAAATTCGGCATCACTTTCGATACCGGGATAATCCAGTACTGTCCTTCTTTATACGCTCCTAGCTCCTTGAGTTTAATCTCAATCTCCATGTCTGTGTATACTCTGAAGTCTTTCACCTCCCTCAAATACTTTAGATACACGTATGCCGAGAATACATATACCTCCCTATTCCTGTCATAATAGGTACGCCCCAGCTTTAACTGGCTCACATTTTCTGCCAACCTTCTATCCTGGAAGAAAGATATAGTGTGGGAGAAGAATTGTGAACCCTTGCTGAAACCACCTTCTGTAAGCGGAGCCTCATGCACTATGCGGTCCTGCGTCGCTCGGTTAATAATCTTAGCCCACATCTCATCCTTGACTTTTCTTGGCATGATGTGAAGGTACCGATAGGCTTGCTCCCTGAATCTATTCTGGTTAAGAATATCACTCTCCGAATAGAATATCATCTTTTGCCCGTTAACCATCCAGGTATAATAAGGCGGGTCATCCAGCCATTGCTCTATTTGACCAAAATCCAACCCTGTCGTGTGTTTAGATTCAATGCCGTATTCTGTCTTTCGGCATCGGGGTCTATCACAGCCAGGCATGTCTTTGCAAAGGTAGAAGTAAGACTTCTTCTTCAAAGAAACAAACACGGTGGAACGAAGTCTTCCCTCATCTATTGGCTCTAGAAACGAGTTGTTTAACTCAAGCAACTTCGCTTCAATATCTTCTTGTTCATCTTTCATCCTCCAATACACAGAGGCAGAAAATAAAAAGTTGTTCCTGCAATGGGACTCATTAGTAAAGTCTCTTAGTATAGCGCCTTTCTGTATGCAAGGCGGAGCATCGAAATATGGTAGATTTGAAACAAAGCGTCTATGCGCCTCAATCGACCACTTGAAGTTCTCCATCTTGCCTATAGCTGTCTCTATAGGAATCTCGCTCATATCCCGGTCTATCATCTGTCGCTGACTCCCAAAGAAAGGAAGGTTGATCCAGTTACTAGTCCCCTTTGTCGTGGAGCTGAACTCTGTCTGCTTGGGGAATATCTCTGTCTTCGGATCACAGTCGAACATATTCACGTATTCAGTCAGATAATTCCTAACATCAGATGGCTTAATGGCTGTCTCGAAGAATACAAACAGATGCAGCTTCTTGCTCTTCGAGTAGCAAGGAATCAGAGGCATCTGAAAATCATATATCGCTCGCACTATCGCTGATATATCATGACCTACGTAGCGGTCTATGTCTACCGCTCCCCAAGAACACAATCCATCGGCACCTATAGGGGATAATCCTATGCTCTGTTCCCCTCCTAGGTGCTTCTGGAATAGAACGGGAGTGGGGACCGAATAGACTAACTTACTCTCTCCTCGGACTTTTCCGCCTTCTTCTACGTGCCCGTACGAAAAGGTTCCGTAGTTGGTTTGTCCGTTATAGAATATGCTAAACGTTCTATTTACGTCATTGATGCTTATCATTATTCAGGACCCCACTCGTTTGTTTAGTACTTGTTGTTTTCCACGATCACTGCGTCTTCTACATCGGCCTCGGCTTCAATCAGCTCGCTGGTCGGAGCAGGAAGCATGATTTGTTCATCCTTGATGGGAAGAACGGCTTCCTGATACAGTTTCCTCGGAATCCAGCCGGCGAACTTGATACCGTTCTTGAAACTGTAATATGGCTTGCCTTTCTTCGATACATCTGGGTTAATCTTCCATTCCCAAACACCGCCATACAATGGAGCTACGGAACCTGAAGGGAGCCGCAAGGTACGAATCATGGAGTTAAACGCCTTCAGGTACCGCATGTTGCCGGGCGTAGAGGAGAAAATCATAAATCCTGCTTCCGGATGCTCCATCACCAGGACCTGATAGTACCAGGTCTCGACAATCTTGTTTCCGGTGGCTGGATTGGTCATCCCTTTATAGGGATCCCCATTAACCTTGATTCCTCCTACCTCATACCGGTTTACGGTCTTCCCAGAGTCATCCCTTTCGGCCCAGGCCACTGCGAACTTGCAGATGATAACATGGATTGTATTCCCGTATACCTCCTTTGTCACTGAGTTAACGAACACGCCAGCTGGCGCTCCGCCTGTAGTGACGATATCACTATTCGCCTGTGTTAATTGGAGGAATGGAACAGAGGCCGCAGCCTGTTCAATGTCCTTCAATCCGACGCCTGCATCTGCTTCCAGGAAGGTGATTTCCTGCTGAGTCGTTTCCTCTTGCACTGGAACCCGTTCCTCGTTTACTGGAGCTTGCTTGTCGAATAAACCCATAGTTTACTCTCCTTCTAGTAAGAATGTTTCTAGCTACCAACGGTAGCTTTAGGATAGGGGTCCGACTCTGAGGTGCCCCTATCCTCGCTGCGCTTAACTATACATCAACGGGTCAAGGAAACCATTCGCTTCAAATGCTGCTATCCTGTCTCTACAGGTGCCGCACACGCCGCATGGTTCATCACCACCTTCATAACAAGACCACGTATATTCAAATGGAACGTGTAGCTGGATACCTTTAGCTACGATATCCTTCTTGGTCCAACCACGACCCTCGTGCCCTGTTACAAATGGGGCAAACAATGATATCCCTTGTGTCTTTAAGACGGAATCCATTTTCGCTACAAACTCGGGTGAACAGTCCGGGTAAGCTGAGCCAGCCGCATCATCCATGTGAGCAGCGTACGCCACCGTATCATAGCCTATAGCTATAGCCTGAGCTGCGGCTATTGAAAGAAGAGTCATGTTCCGGTTTGGGACATATGTCTTTACCGGTCCATTTCCTTCCTTCAGCTGCTCCGCATATGTCATCTTCGGGATTTCTCCATCTCCGAGGAGTGGAGTCTTGACTCCATCAAACACCGGGGAAATATCAAGGTATTTCCACTGGACATCGAGAACTTCAGCCTGGTACTGGGCGCATTGAATCTCACGCTTATGGAGCTGGCCGTAATCCATGGTCAAAGCTATCACTTCATCATGATACACTTTGACCATCTTGTGCAACAGCACCGTCGAATCCAACCCTCCGCTCACAAGGACTACTGCTTTCATTCCTTACCTCCAGCGAATGTATACCGGTGCGCGGGCTGGTATACATCTGCATCTTCAACTTTCAATGACACTTTCTTCAAGAAAACAGTTAGTGGGAACGCTATGGTCTCTACTAAAAGTTTACATACAACCTGGCTCACAACCGTCCAGAGGGCAATTTGGAAGGGTACTCCGAACGCGATTACCAAGCCGCCGAATACAAATATCAGGCTATCTAAGGTCTCTCCCACCACAGAGGATGCGAGTGCACGAGTCAGGAACCATCCTTTGTTCTTCTGTCTCATGAATGCAAAGACAGCATCGTTGGCCCAGTCCCCAATCTGCCCTGCTACTATACTAGCTATCACAATAATCCAATTGTTCTTAGCTAATGTAGCAATGCCAGCTCCACGTTCTTCTCCTAAGAACGCATACATACCAATGAAGGTTAACGACATAGCTACATTTATGCCGGCCATCATGATACCTGTTTTCCGGGACGCACTATATCCATATACCTCACTGAATACATCTGACAAGACATATGCGAGCGGGAATATGATAAATCCGCCGGAAAGACTGAATGGCCCGAGCTGATAAGGAGCCACCAGTGTTGACAATACATTCGCCATAAGAACAGCGAAAGCCATCATCCCAACCAGGATGCTATACCAATAGGAGTACTTTCTCATAAGTACCCTCCGTTGCACCCCTGTTCAAAGTTTTCAAGTCAGTGAACAGGGAAGATTGACCGCTGCATGCGCAGCAGCTGCTATATTCACGAGTCAAGCTCGCTATAGCTCTTGATATCAGGAGGAATGCGGGATTCCTCAAGCCAGACATAGTCTCTATCAAACTCATCATCTTTTAAGACTACTAACTCAAGCACTGAATTACGGATTATGACGTCCCCTGGTTCTACCTTACGTTTAACCGGGTACATAACCCATACTTCATCCGTCTGTTCATCACGCCTCAATTCTCCTGTAAGCATGGCTTCTATAAGCCAGCGTGGAACTCGGTCCCAGGAAAAAGCAGTCCAGGCTTCTACAATGTGATCTCGTCTACATGCTCTCATATTACCCCCTCACTAAATACCAGACTAAAATAGCATATACAGCAAAAGCGGCCAAGCCAGCAAATGCTCTCAGATATACACCAGCAACCCCACCCTCCGTCTCTTTGTCATAAAAGACCTCTATGAGAACACGGAATACTACTACTATAGCCACAGTCGAGAATATAAAGATAAATGTCTTCATTCTAATGGAACTCCTTTAGATTCAAGCCAGGCTGTATAAATATCCGTTGCGTATTGCACCGAACTCTCTGGGACCAGCCCGGATTTCAACCTAGCCAAGCCACAATTATACGCTATCAACGCCTGCCACGTATTTATATACGGATTGTGTACTAAGTCCTTTAGAATCCGTATTCCTAGGTACGCGTTATGTTTCGGATTGGCCCATTGAAACGGCACAAACTCTCCCATCACTCTCGCTACCGTATGACGATCCCCATACCAATACATATCGAGATAGTAATCCAGGTAGTCCGAGTTAATCTGCATGAGACCTAGGTCTCCGGTGGTGCCTATTATAGCCGGGTCAAGAGCTGGATTCTCTTTCAGAGCCACCTCTTGAGCCAGGCGGGCATCAAAGCCCAGAGCCAGAGCTACTGATGCTATAAGGGACAGCATGGTTACACCTGGATGTCGCATTCATCCACATGCACAAAATGAATACACTTCGGTATCTCTTCTTCAGAGATAATAGGCGTACCACCGTTTGCCCCAATTGCGTCTTTGAGCATTGCCTTCAGCGAATTGGTATTGACCTCATTCTTCTCTTCGTAGTCAATACCAGTCTCCTGCAGCTTGGGTAAATACACGGGAGGTACAACTATTGACTTCTTAATCACTGAATCCATGCCGTGTGTCTCTAAGAACTGAGTGATTATCTTCATATCCTCAGGATTCTTATTTGGCTTGCAGTAATACTTAGTTGTTACTTCAACCATGGCTCCATTGTCAAGCCGCACTGCTCCTATGCCGGCCATCTTCATCAGGTTGGGAAGCGTGACGCACCGATACTCGTCATACTGGCGCTTGGCCTCCTCATAAGCCTGTTCCGCTTCCTCCATTGCCCATTTGAGCTCCATTAGGCGCTTAGCCTTATTCGAGATGTCCTTCATCACGGTTTGGGCCGGGTTGTCGCCTTCCAAGAAGCTTGTCTCCCCTCCGAAAGCAAACTCTGCCTGCATACTACCACCTCCATTGGCCATTTGACAAATGGCCTGTCCATAGGTATTTTCCAGCGCCTACCACGCCGGCATATATCTTTTTCTCACACGATAACTTGCCGCCTTTGAATACGGGAGCAAAATCGTTGAGATAGATATACAACTTTTCATCCGTCTGGACAGGACAGACCCCTATCCATACCGCTTCACCAGCCTCATTGATGTACTTCATATACTCGCCAGGCTCTAGCTTCTTCAAAGCATAGATATCATGACTATCTACATACTTCCCTGCTACACTACCTTTCATAATTACCTCCTGCTTTCTCTATCTCCGCGACTTCATCCCAACTAGATAAGAAGTCAGTAATAGTTACATCCCTCATGTAATCTAGTAGCTTACGTTTCTG
>Ga0116190_1003092_pt1 | contig 12542 bp, 5 predicted proteins | sample AD_JPNTR4_MetaG_FD_89808 | JGI IMG/M metagenome (GOLD analysis project Ga0116190, IMG submission 89808) | Active sludge microbial communities of municipal wastewater-treating anaerobic digesters from Japan - AD_JPNTR4_MetaG | ecosystem: Engineered > Bioreactor > Anaerobic > Digestate | place... | reverse complement strand
TTTAAAAGTTCGCCCTCGCTCATAAAGCGCTCGTCTTTTTGAAGCAAGGATTTTAAATTTTCTAATAAATTATTCATATAAATATTTTAATAATTTTTCGCGGGGGCGTTGGGATTTTGGTAAATCTTTGATTTTCATATCATATTTTGTAATTTTTTGAGTTTTTTGTTGGCTTAATTATTATTTTAATACTAACATATTTTGAGAAAAAATACAAAGGAAAAATATTTTCATTTTCAACTTTCAACTTTCATTAACTGTTGAACGTTTCGTCCCTCTAGCTCGGCTCATGGTTTCGTCCTTACTTCTCTCGATAACAGGAATGTTAATATTAGTCAGTTTCGATCCGCATAAATTCGTATATCTTACTAATTGCTTGTCAAAGTAGCTTTAATACGGCGGATGCCAGCAGACGAAGATTCTTCTTTAATAATTTTAAAAGGTCCGATTTCTTTAGTATTTTTGACATGGGGGCCAGCGCAAATTTCTTTTGATCAGCCTCCAATATTATAAGTAGTCACCTTATCTGGATACTTCATCATAAAAACCCCTAAATAACCTTCCTGAAGTGCTTGCTTTAATTCTTTTTCTTCACGAGTTACCTCTAAGCCCTCTTGAATTTTTTGATTGACAAGTTCTTCTATTTTTTTAATTTCTTCTGGTGTTAATTTCCTGGGAAAGGGAAAATCTAATCTTAATTTTTCAGAGCTGATATCTGAACCTTTTTGAGTAATATTTTTATCTAGGACCTCTCTTAAAGCTTGCAACAGTAAATGAGTAGCCGTATGGAGTTTAACAATTTTTTGGTTTTCTTTGCCAATAATATCATCATTTTTTAATCCGTGGCCTCCAAATTTTTTTTCTGCCCCAATTCTCGAGATCTCTTTATGTTTTTTAAGTTCTTCTTGAAATTCTGATACATTAACCTTAATATTCCTATTTTGCATTTCTTCTAAAATCATTTCGATTGGAAAACCAAAGGTCTCAAATAGATAAAAAGCTTCTTTACCGGAAATTTCTTTCTTATTTTGATCTAACATTTTTTCTAATTCTTTTAATCCTCTTTGAAGAGTTTTAGCGAATTTTTGTTTTTCTTCGGTAAAAATTTTTAAAATTAAATCTGTATTTAAAATTTCTGGATAATAATTACCATAGAGGTTTTGTAATATGCTTAAAAGTTCTGTCTCGAAGTTTTGTTTTAAAGATATTTGATTTTGATATTTTACAATACGACGAATTAAACGCCGTAAAATATAACCTTGCTCAACATTTGAAGGTGCAAGCCCTTCAGAAATTAAGAAAATACTAGCTTTAAAATGGTCGGCAATAATACGCCCGGCTTTTTCTTCGTAGTAAGTAGCGTTGGATTTTAAATAATCAATTAAAGGTAAGAAAGTATCAATATCAAAAATTGTTTTGTTTTGTTTTTGGCAATCGGGAAATTCAGTTATAAGTGTCATTCTTTCAAGGCCAGCACCAGTGTCAACACCCTTTATTTTTAAAGGCTCTAAACTTTTATCTTGTTTTTGATAAAATTCATTAAAAACCAAATTTCAAATTTCAATGCCTTGATTATAGATTTCTGTACAGCGTCCGCAAGGTCCCTCTTCCCCAATAGGTCCTCAAAAATTATCGTCCTGGTCGCCTAAAATAAATTGTTTTTCTTTAATGCCTAATGCTTTTCAAATCTGATAAGATTCTTCGTCGAAAGGGATTTGGTCGTTGCCTTTAAAAACTGAAATCTGTAATTTTTCTGGAGCAATTTTAAGAATTTTTGTAACAAATTCAAAAGCATAATTTATCGCCTCTTTTTTAAAGTAGCCGCCGAAAGAAAAATTACCTAACATTTCAAAAAATGTCAGGTGTTTATTATCACCTATCGAATCAATATCAATAGTTCTTAAGCATTTTTGTATAGTGGCAACGTTTTTTGTACCCAAAGGAGCGGCCAAGCCAGGATGAATATCTTTAAAGGGATCTCTTAAGCCAATAAAATATGGTCTGAATTGTTGCATTCCTGCCACTGTAAATAAAGAGCTCGAAGAAATATCTTGTGGTATTAGAGAAGCGGCAGGCACAATTTTATGGTTTTTGTTTTGAAAATATTCTAAAAATGTCTGCCTGATTTCGTTTGTTTTCATAGCAATCATTAATTAAGTTAAGGTTATCATATTATTCATTTGTTTGCAAGAGATTTGTTGTTAGTATGTTTACTTTTTGATTTAGCTTTGTTTCAGAAACCCAAAAACTATTTAAAAATATCTTTTAAGATGTTTTTAATACCATAAAGATCTATTTTAGCTTTATTCTCGTCTTTTTTAGAATTCACTTGCTTGGGAGGTATTTTTTGTTCAGATATCTTTTGTTCGTTCTTTTTTTCTTTTTTTTGCGCTTCTTGATTCATATTTACTGGTTTTTTATCATAATCAACTTGTTCTGTGAGACCTTTACTGATATTTTTGCTGTTTTTGTAATTTCTTTGGTTTTTAATTTTTGAAAAGCAGTCATCACAATATACAGGTTTTTGAGGGTCAGGATGAAAGGGCACAAAAATATCTTTGTGACACATACTACAGCGAGCTGATCAAAATTCTGTTTGGTTTTTTGCGTTTGTTTTTTGAGGCAACGCAAAATCAAGACTACTCCATTTTTTTATATAGTCTTCTACAATATTTCTTGGCGTGCTATAAAGCTTATGAGTCGTTTCGATAATTTCTTTCCTAAAGGATACAGCTGGTGTTTCTAAGGGAGGCGGTTTGCAAGCTAAAAATGGCTGAGAAGGAGTGCCATCAATCATAAGTTTTATATAGTAATAAAAAGAAGGTAAATTAATTAAATCTTGACTATTAATATAAGGAGCAAATTCTTTTTCAAGAAAAGTAGCATCTTCAACGCCAATCCGAAAAGCTATTAAGGTACCTACATTGCCAAAAATAGCATCTTTGACTGTTTTGTCAAGCTGAGAAATGTACTGATGGGCCAAGCAAAGATTTAAATTATATTTTCTTGCTTCTGATAAAATATTAGCGAATGATTCTGTTGAAAATGTTTGGAATTCATCAACATAAAGATAAAAAGGAACTCTTTGTTCTGGTGGTATATCAGCACGAGACATTGCCGCCAATTGTATTTTGGTAATGATTAAAGCACCTAAAAGCATAGTATTTTCTTCACCTGTTAGACCTTTTGATAAATTAACAATTAAAATTTTCTTGTTATCCATAACTTCGCGCATATCTAATTTTGTTTCTCGTTGGCCAATAATATTTCTGATCAGGGGGTTAGAAATGAACTGGCCTACTTTATTTTGAATAGGAGCAATAGCTTCAGTTTGGAAATTAATGGTGTATTTATCAAATTCGTTCACTCAAAACGATTTAATAACCGGATCAGTAACGTGCTGTAAGACATTATTGCGGTATTGCTTGTCAGAAAGCATTCTGTTAATAGATAGGAGACTGGCACCGGGATATTCAAGTAGCGCTAAAATAGTGTTGGATAGAATATACTCCATTCTGGCACTTCAAACATCTGGTCAAACTTTTTTGAAAACAGACATTAAGCCAGAATTAATAATATGTCTCATTTCTATTGGTACTTCCTCAATAATATTAAAGGCAATCGGTCATTCGGTATCGGAAGGATTAAAATATATGACATCTTTAGCTCTCTCTTTTGGTATATAATTAATTATTTTATCAGCTAATTCTCCATGAGGATCGATTAAGCCTATGCCATTACCTTTTATAATATCTTGATAGCACATATTTTCAATAAGAGTAGACTTGCCAGAGCCTGCTTTGCCTATCATATAAATATGGTATTTTCTGTCAGCGTCTTTAATCCCAAAATTAACTTTTTGCGTTCTAAATACTGTACTGCCTAAAAGAGTAATATTTTTTTCTTCTTCGTCGTCCATAGCATTTAATTATGAATTATTGGTAAATTTTGAGGCGGAAAACCTCGCTTATTTTTTTCTCAAATAATAGACGAGAAATAAATGTTTTGGAGGGGAAAATGAAATAAAGAAGCAAGCTCTTTGGCACTCATAATCATTACTTCTTTGTTTTGCCTTCTTTCTTTCAATTTTAGATAGTTATCATTTTGAGGAACTTTTTTGGCCGGCAATCATTTTGATATTTTTAATTGAGAGTTTTGGTCGGATATTTCTTCAAGGGCATTAGTGGTAGTATTAAATTGCTTAATAAACAGCTCAAGTGATGACGGGATTACTTCAGTTTTATGATTGCGAGGTCAGATATAGGCTACTCTTATAGAGGTTACAAAATTAATTCCATTAATTTTATTTTCCACCTTTTCAGCAAGCTGTTTGTCGTTTTCTGTTAAAGTTTTCGGTTTTTCTCCTTTATTCTCTGAGCTCCTCGAGGAAACTGCAGGAATCATAGAACTAATAAAATCTTTCAAAATTTTACTTCCCAAAGCTGCTGGTTTTTGAGGTGGTTCTTTGCCAATTAAGGGATTATAGATTGTTTTTGAGATAAAGTCTCACTCTTGTTTTTCTAAATCATTGAGATTTCTAATAACGATCTGAATAATTATTAGATCTTGGCTTTGAGCTTTTTGAAGCAATTCTAGGAGTGTCGAATAAGGATCGAAAATAATCTGTTCTAATGCATCTTTGGGGGCAGTTTTCATTTGGGATTGAATATTAAAAAATGATTCATAAGTTAAAATGGGAAAGGGACTAGGTTTTTTATATTTATATTCCTTATATCATAAATCATAATTTTTGTTAGGAATATACGGTGGCAAATCATTTAAATAATCGTTAATTTCGACAATAGTAATATTCGGATATTGAGAGTAAAGCGCGATTGATATTAAATCTCGTATTTTAATCGGTACTCGGAGGATGAATCTTAAAAGTTTATCTTTACCTACAATTTCTAAAGAAATATTTTGATTATCTTCAAGCTTAATATTTTTTAAGCTGTTAAAAAATAATTCTAAAAATTGAAGAGGCTTTTGTGCAGCTTCTGCTGAAAATTTGATTTCTAAACATGAGTACTGGCTATCTTCTATTTTTAATATCTGTTGGTATTTTTTTAAAAGGCTTTTGAAAATTCAAAATAATAAAAATGGCAACAAAATTCACCAGAATTCTTTAATAATTCCGGCTAAAAGTTGCCATAAAGCGTGAAAGATAATAATAAACTCATGCATCACAATGATTATAGATATAAAACTGCCTTTAAATTTTGATATCTCTAGGCACTCAGAATTTGATAATCACCGCTACTGCTTGGCGGTTGTTTTTTTATTGCTTCTTCGTTGTCGGTTTCTGAGGTATTAATATACGCCTTATTTATTGTGTATTTACCATCGGGGGTTTTTTGGAATTGTTTATCTCGTAAAATAAAGCGAATAGTATTATCTTTAACTAATCTTTGTTTTTTTACTTCTCGGACGATATCGTTAAAACTTAAAGGTTTATTGGCGGTTTGCAAAATAGTATAAACTACATCTTTTGCAGTACCTTTATTATATCCTCACTCTTGAAGAGCATAAATACCGTGGCCGATGAGCACAAATCTCGGATCCCTAATAAGCTCGTTATGAACAGTTTGAACATTAATTTTTCGTTTATTAGGAAAATTATAGTTGGATAGCAAAGAACATAATTGACGAAAATGAATGGGTTTTTTGACATTATATTTCATAAAATAATAGCCTTTGTCGCGAGTACTCACTGGTCTAATAGTAGCCCATCTCACGAGTCCATATTCGCCCAAGGGATTTTTATCAAAGTTTTTGCAAATTATTAAAATATTTTCCAATGTCTTTTTATCGATTGGTTTGTTAGAAGAGATATTTGCTAAAATATTTTCTAGCGAAAGAGGCTTTTTTGTTTTTTCTAAGAGTTCTTGAACTTGTTTAACCACATCTTTTATTAAAGAGTCATAATTTTTAGATAAAGCTCAAAAACTTTTATATATTTTATTCTCTTTGGAAAAATATAAAGATCCATCTATAGTTAGCCAGAGACTAAAAATAGCTTCAGGAATATCTTCCGAGTATTTTTGTTTGAGATTTTTATAAAGAAGGTTTTCTTCACAAAAGCCACCATTTTTTTGAAGAAATTTTTTTGTTGTTTTAATGAGTTGATAGAATTCTTTGGGATGATGAACCTTTGAGAGATTTTTAATAACCTCATTTTCGATTTGGCGGATTCTTTCACGAGTAATATGATATTTAGAGCCAATCGCCTGAAGCGTCGCCCTTTTGTTATTAAATAAGCCAAATCTTTTTTCAATAATTTCTCGTTGGCGTTGGGGTAAAATACTTAATAGCTGTTTGGTATAATTTATAAACAAGCTAGAATTATTTTTCATAGTACAATTTGTTATTAACTGTATAATATTAAGTATAACAAATATTTTAGAATTAGTCAAGGGATAAATTGCAAAATACAAAATTACAAAAAATAGCTTAAAGCAAAGTCTAAAAACTCAACTTTCATCACCTTGTCTTACATACCAAGCAGCCGCTTTAACACTATTTATTAACTCTTTCTACGTATTCTTGTTTTTCAGTATTAACAGCTATCACATCTCCTTCTTTAATAAAAAGAGGTACCGTTATTTCTAAACCGTTTTCTAAAATAACGTTTTTGGTCCCTCCAGTAGCTGTATTACCCTTTATCGCAGGAGGTGCTTCTTTAACAAGATAATTTATTTTGATAGGCAATTCAATTTCTAAAGGTTCTTCCTCAATATAATCAATAGTAACTTCCATATTATTTTTTAAAAACTTTGCTTTTTCTCCTATAAAATTAATGGGCAAGCTAAATCTTTTATTAGTATCTTTATCATTGAAAACTATCTCTTTGTTATTGTGATAGATATATATAGCCGGCTTTTTCTCTACTTCTAATTCCTCAAATCTATCTTGAGATTTAAAAGATACATCTTTAATTGTTTTGGTTTTTAAGTTTTGAAGTTTTGTTTGCATAAAAGCACCTCCTTTCCCCGGTTTATAAAAACTATAATCTAAAATTTTTCAGGGAGCGTTTTCATATTTTATGATCATTCCTTTTTTAAAATCAGACGTTGAAATCATATTATTCGTTTAAATAAATTTTTAAAACTTAATGTATAAAATTTAATAATTAAAGAAATCCGATTATTGTGGAGGTGCCCCCAGCAGGACTCGGTCACAAATAAATTTCCTGACGGAAATTTTTCGCGATCCCGGCTCGCGGTTTTTGCCTTGCTTCGCAAACAAAAATATCGCTGCACCTTTCTTGTCCTGACGTAAATCAAGCAGTTGATTTACTCTGGGAAAGTGTCCCCGCACTGATTCAATTTTATGCTTTTAGATTCTCTTTTTTAAATCACTAGTATAATCTATATATAGTTTGGCATCTTTTATACTTTTAAAAGGTAAGCACAACACATATTTCTTTGAATAATTTAAAAAAGAAATTCAATTATTGTGGAGGTGCCCCCAGCAGGACTCGAACCTGCAACCACCAGCTTAAAAGGCTGTTGCTCTACCAATTGAGCTATGGAGGCAAAAGGTGAAGTTATTAGTAATCAATTTTTAAAGAATGAAATCAAAACTATATTAGATTAGCATAATAATAAAAAAAATTCAATATCTACGGATATGTAATTCAAAAAGATTAAAAAGATGTCGAAAATAATAATCAATAATTTTTATACGTACGCTTGTACGTACGGATGTACGTGCAGGTAATTGACACAAAATTTAATTTTGTGCTGTACTTAAAAGCATTAACAAAAACATTAAATTTTAAAATATAACAGCCAAATAAAAAAGTTATTTCATATATACACGAAATACTCGCACATTTAGAAGTAATTTTAGAAAATTTATTTTGATTGGGGTATTTAATGAAGGCGTTAAAAGGTTTTTATGATTAGTCAAAGGAAAACAGAGAAGAGAATATTTTATTGTAAAACCAGGCGCTTGAGGCGCCTGGTTTTTTATTTTACCGAATTCTATAAAAAATGTCTACACACCTAAAGATTTTGTAAATAAGAAACAAATAGATTTTTGGTTATGTTTTAAAACTAAAACTATGGGGTTGTTGGCACCATTTTTATAGTAAAAAACTATTTCAAAAAAAGAGATAATTTTTATTTTATAAAAAATGGCTGGCAAACCCTACCTTCCCCTAAAAAGAGTATTATCGGGCCGCAATTGTTTCACTTCTGTGTTCGGAATGGGAACAGGTGTTTCCAACTGCGGTAAATCACCAGCCAAATTAATATAGCTTATAGAAATTAGCTTATCATAGATAGCTAAACAAAAACTCAAAAAAAATTAAATCAAAAATTCCAAAAGTTAAAAATCAATAAGTAAAAGTCTGTATTAGTCCGCGCTTAGTTCGCGTCTTATAAGGGTATAAATTAAGATGAGGAAATTTCGGTTTATTAGTACTCTTTAGCTCAAACGATTACTCGTCTTACACTGAGAGCCTATCAACCCAGTCATCTCCTGGGAACCTAAAACGATATCTAATCTTGGGGAAGGTTTCCCACTTAGATGCTTTCAGCGGTTATCCTATCCAAACTTAGCTACCCAGCTATGCTCTTGGTAGAACAACTGGTACACCAGAGGTTTGGTCAACTAAATCCTCTCGTACTATAGTCGAGTCCCCTCAAATATCGAACGCCCATGGTAGATAGGAGTCCATACTGTCTCACGACGTATTGAACCCAGCTCGCGTATCCTTTTAACCGGCGAACAGCCGGACCCTTGGGACCTGCTTCAGCCCCAGGATAGGATGAGCCGACATCGAGGTGCCGAGCGAAGCCGTCGATGTGAACTTTCGGGCTTCACTAGCCTGTTATCCCTAGAGTAGCTTTTGTCCGGAGTCTCCACCCTTTCTATAAAGATGTGTCGGGTCACTAAGCTCTGCTTTCGCAATAGTGCGGAATGTCTTCCTTACTATAAAGCTGGCTTATGCCTTTGCACTATCTCCGCCGTTTCTATTGGCAGATAGCCAACCTTAATAGGCTTCTCCGTTACTTTTTAGGAGAATCGCGCCCCACGAAAACTGCCTACCAAACAATGTCCCTCATTAGTTTTTCTAACAAGGTTAGACTTTAACCCACTAAAGGGTGGTATTGCACTGACGACTCCAGTTGTCCCGAAAGACAACCTTCAAAGTCTCCCACCTATGCTACGCATTAGCGGACTAAAATCAATATCAGGTTACAGTAAAGCTTCTAGGGTCTGTTCGTCTAACCACGGGTACCCAGCGTCTTCACTGGACTCGTATTTTCACCGAGCTCCTCGTTGAGACAGTTGTTTAGTCGTTATACCATTCATGCACGTCAGAACTTACCTGACAAGGAATTACGCTACCTTAGAACGATTATAGTTATCGCTGTCATTGACCAGGGCTTAGAGCACGCAGCCCACTAATCTTGCGATTAATGGACAGGCACTGTTCACCTTCTGGCATCGGACAGGTATCAGCCCCTATACATCTTCTTACGAATTCGCAGGGACCTGTGTTTTTGATAAACAGTCGCTAAACAAACTTTCGCTGCGGTCGCCTTACGGCGACAGGCCTTATCGCGAACTTACGGCCGCTTTTTTGCCTAGTTCCTTAACGAGGACTCACTCGTTCCCTTGAGGCTACTCGCCTCGCCCACCTGTGTCGGTTTTGGTACGGATTCTATTTTGTTATATCTAGAGATTTTTCCTGGAAGACTCTTCGAAAGAATTGAGAAAAGAAACTTCTCTCTTTTGTTTAAATCGAATTTGAGAATTTAATCTAGCTAACAGGATTTACCTAATTAGCAATTCTAATTTTACAACACCAAACCATTAAGATGCTCTTTCTTATTTTCTCCGTCGTCCCATTGATACAAAATAGAAGGACTGGAATATTAACCAGTAATCCATCGACTCCAGCTTTCGCTATTGCCTTAGGACCGCCTAACCCTTAGTTGATTTTCATTGCTAAGGAAACCTTGGGCTTACAGGGGTCGCCGTTCTCAGGCGACTTGCGGTTACTTGTGCCGGCATTCTCGCTTCTTTATCCTCCAGCTTCCCTCACGGGTAAACCTTCAACGAATAAAAAATGCTTCCCTACCACATTGTTGTTTTACAACAATGTTCGCATCTTCGGTATTTGGCTTGAGCCCCTTTACATTTTCGGCGCAGCTCACCTGCTTACTTAAAATAAATTTAAGTAAGCAAATATGGTAGTGAGTTGTTACACACTCTTTAAAGGATAGCTACCTCTAAGCCAACCTCCTAACTGTCATTGGTGAACCACTACCTTACACTAGCACTTAGCCAAAATTTAGGGACCTTAGATGGCGATCAGGATTCTTTTCCTCTCGACTATGAAGCTTAGCCCCCACAGTCTGACTGTTCAAATAGTTCAATTGGTATTCGGAGTTTAACACGGCAACCGAGGTTTCCCCCATGTTGCTGAATTAGTAGCTCTACCCCCAACTGAGCATTGTTGAACGCTAGCCCTAGAGCTATTTCGGGAAGAACCAGCTATTTCCAGATTCGGTTAGTATTTCACTCCTTACCACAGGTCATCCCAAGGTATTGTACAACCTACGGGTTCGGGCCTCCTCTCATATTTCTATGAAATTCACCCTGCCCATGGCAAGATCATCTGGCTTCGGGTCTTACTTATTATACTGTTACTCGCGCTTTTAACACTCGCTTTCGCTGCATTTCCATCGCTCGAGGCGACTTAAATTAAGCATAATAAATAAACTCGCCGGCTCATTCTTCAATAGGCACGGCATCAGTCATCCGAAGACGACCTCTGCCTACTTGTAGGCATAAAGGTTTCAGGTACTATTTCACCACCCTCACCGGGTTGCTTTTCACCTTTCCCTCACGGTACTTGTTCACTATCGGTCACTAAAAGTATTTAGCCTTTCCTTGATAGTTCAGGAGAATTCCCCCAAAGTTACCTTTGCTTCGGGGTACTCAAGAAATAATCTTCAAGGTAGATAATAATTTTCGCATACAGGACTTTTACCTTCTTTGGTATATCCTTCCAGATATTTTTGCTAATTATTATCACTTTTTACCTTGTTTTATCTTACGATAAAAGCAGACTATTCTTATTACCCCTTTTCTTTTATATAATAAAAGAAAAGGTTTGGGCTGTTCCCTTTTCGCTCGCCACTACTTAGGGAATGTCACCGCTGCTTTGCAGCGGAAATTCCAAATATCAAATTTTGAATATCAGTTTGCAATTATTTATTTTAATCAAAAATTTAGCATTTGAATTTGGTGCTTCCGTTGCGAAGCAGCGGTAGTTGTTTTCTTTTCCTCTGGGTACTGAGATGTTTCACTTCCCCAGGTGCGCTCTTTATTATTCTTCAATAATAAAGTAAATGGTTTATAAGACCATTTGGGTTTCCCCATTCGGAAATCTTCGGATCGCAGATTGCTACACATCTCCCCGAAGCTTATCGCAGCTACGCCACGTCCTTCATCGCCTTTTAGTGCCAAGGCATCCACCTTTTGCCCTTATAATTATTTCCTCATCTTAATTTATACTCTTATATTTGATAAATTAAGTCGAGCCCTCAATTTATATATTTAAGACACTGAGTTATTTTGATCTATTTTTGATTTTTAATGTTCAATCTCTTAGGTGAAGAAAAAACCGCTTGTAAGAAGCGGTCTTTATTTGTTGATATAATAAAGCACATAAAATTATTGATGTTACCGCTTCTTTTTTTGTTGTTTTTTGTTTAGTGATTTTTTCATAATCCTTTAGAGATTTTATTAGTTATAATTATAACAAATTTTTTTAAAAAGTCAAGAGGCTAAAAAGCTTTTAAAATTGGGCAAAAGATAACGATTTTTAGTTTATTGAATTTTCTTAATAAAAATAAATATGAAGCCGTTTTAAAAACGGCTTCATATGTTTTCTAAAAAAACTATTTTGGGGTTTATTTCTCTGTAATTTCTTTTTTAAGAGACTCAAGTCCTTCTTTGACTATATCTTTACCGCCTAAACCGAAAGAAATGCCCCCGGCAATCGCGCACATTACAACAATACCCAAGAAAACTGTATAAAGATAAGTTGTTGGCACCCCTAATTTATCAAGGGCAGTTAAAAAGCCAACAATATAGATAGCTCACTTGGCAACATCAGAAACCGAGCCTGCTAATTTAAAACCAAATCCAGCAGCACTTGCCTTAGTTAATTTGGCAATAAAATCAGCAATCAAAACCGTAATGAGCAAAATAATAACAGCAACAATAACATTAGGAAGATAAGCAACTACACCGTTAAGAAATTCAGCGAATGCGGATAGGTGGAGATAATTAAGAGTGGCAGATAAGAAAGCAAGAATGATGAGCCATTTTGCTAATTGGCCAACAAAATATCCAGAATCTAATTTAATATTAGCTTTATCGGTAAAGTTTTTAAATCCTAACTTTTCTAAAAGTTTGTCAATTTTTAAGGCATCGATAATTCTTTCCACTAATTCTCCAATACCCGTTGCGATAATTAAACCAATGAAAAAAATTATTAAAGCACCAATAAATGTAGG
>Ga0116190_1003082_pt1 | contig 12564 bp, 11 predicted proteins | sample AD_JPNTR4_MetaG_FD_89808 | JGI IMG/M metagenome (GOLD analysis project Ga0116190, IMG submission 89808) | Active sludge microbial communities of municipal wastewater-treating anaerobic digesters from Japan - AD_JPNTR4_MetaG | ecosystem: Engineered > Bioreactor > Anaerobic > Digestate | place... | reverse complement strand
GTTGGCGGATAATGTGCCGGCAGGCGTGCGGACTCAAATTTCTGTGCCGCTCCATTGGGTGCAGGAATTCGACCCCAACCTGCCCATCTGCTCCAACCTGAGCGGCGGGAATTTCTACTTCCCGTCGGCTGCCTTGACGCCGGTCACACCTCCCGAAAAAGGCTCCAACGTCCTCTGCTATCTGGTCGCGACGACCCCCGGCGTCCCCTACCCCACCCAGAATGCCAGCCAGAAGCGTGTCGAGGAAAGCTGCCTGATCCTCACCCTCCCCTGTCTGGCTTGGGGAAGTGGTCGTATGCCGTTGCTTCCCGCCCTCAGTTCCGAGAATCAGGGCTATGGCTGGCTGGATCCGACGGGAGGCGTCGCGCTGGCCAGCACCATGCCGGTGACGCTGATCTACACGCCGCTATACTCAGGCACAGGCAACGACGCCTTCTCTGCACAAAGGCTTATCCTCAGCCTTGAGAAAGGAGGGGCGCTGCCGTCCTTCAGCCTGAAAATCTGGAGTTGGACCACGGAAGAGTGGATATCACAGCCGCCGCCTACTTCCAGGGCGCCGCTGATTGTGGAAGGCGAGCTGGCCCGTCAGGTCTACGATCCCCAACAAGGAGTGCGGGTGCGCATCACCCCGGCTACCGAGACCTACTTCACCTTGTATCTCGACGTGAGCGTCGAAATCGCTTCTCAGAAAATAGAGAGCAGTGAGCCGTGAGAAGAGAGTCGTCGCAGCCTTCGATCACGACCACAGCTCACATTTTCATCCGCGGTGGTGTGCCGCAAGAACATGGCGGCTCCTGGGGAACCAAAGAGCCGGCCAATTGCTCCAGGCATGTCAGACGATGTAAGTCTTTATGGTATAATCAGGGCACAGCCCAAAATTTAGACGAGGCACAGCATGAGATTAGGCATCATTGGACTTCCCCTGAGCGGCAAAACGACCGTCTTCAATGCGCTGACCCGCAGTGACGTTCCCCCCACCACCGCCACAACCGGCAAGCTGGAAACGCATACCGCCATCGTGGACGTGCCCGACGAGCGTGTGGACCGTCTGAGCGCCCTGTTCAAACCCCGCAAGACCATCTACGCCAAAGTCACCTACACCGATTTCGCCAACCTGGAGCAAGACGTCGGCAAGACCGGCCTCACGGGGCCCTTGCGCAACCAAATCGCCACCACCGACGCCTTCGTGCTGGTCATTCGCGGCTTCGAGAGCAGCGTCAGCCCTCATCCGCTGGGCAGCATCAACCCCCAACGCGACCTGGATCTGCTGCATAACGACTTCATGCTGGCGGACCTGGTCACCGTCGAGAATCGCCTCGCCCGAATTGATGAAATGCTGCACAAGGGCGCCCGCAGTGAGGAGCGCACGCGCTATCAGGAAGAACGTCTGCTGTTCGAGCGCCTGCACGCGGGCCTCGAAGCCGGACAGCCGCTGCGCGATCTGGCCCTCACCCCCGCCGAAGTGGATAGCCTGGCAGGTTTTGGCCTGTTGAGCCTCAAGCCCACGCTCGTGCTGCTCAACACCGGCGAGGATCCCTGCGATCCCCACACGGTGCTTCGCTACGCACACCAGCAGACCGCCGTGATGGCGCTCCAGGGGAAGCTGGAGATGGAGCTGGCGCAGTTGCCCCCCGAAGAAGCCGCCATGTTCATGGAGGAATTCGGCATCCAGGAACTGGGGCTGGATCGGGTCATTCACACCTCCTACCGATTGCTGGGATTATGCTCCTTCTTCACCGTAGGCGAAGACGAGGTGCGCGCCTGGACTCTGCGCCAGGGCTCGACAGCGCTCGATGCCGCGGCCGCAATCCACACCGATCTGGCGCGCGGCTTCATCCGTGCGGAAGTGATCAGCTACGACGAATTGATCGCTCTTGGCGGCATGGTCGCCGCCCGCAAGGCCGGCAAAGTGCAGCTCGAGGGCAAAGAATACCTCGTGCGTGATGGCGATATTGTCCACATTCGCTTCTCGCTCTAGCCGTCGCAGAAGCCGCTATTCCCTGCTCACAACTCACCGCTCACGGCTCGCGTTCCCTGGAAGTAACGAGAATTACGAGTATAATTGAGGTATGAAAAGAACATACGACGAGCAAGAGCTCAAAATCGAGTGGCTTTACAGCAACTTGCGCTGGTTCTTTCTGCTGGCGGTAGGCGTTGTCACCACCGCCAGCGCTCTCTCCTCAGACACCGAATTTCCGCCCGCGGTCATCAGCCTGCTCGTCGCCGGCGGTATCGCCAACATGCTGGTCACCCTCTTGCTCATCCTGCGGTCGTTTCATGTCTCCATAGCCCCTTTTACCCTGCTCCTCGACATCACCCTGACGTTGGGCCTCATTGTCACGTCGGGGGGCGCCAACAGCCCCCTCCTTTTCATGTCGCTGATTCCCATCATCACCACCTCCCTGCGCTACAACTGGTTGGTCAGCCTGGGGATGGCGCTCCTGACAGTGCTCATCTACTGGTGGGGCGCGTGGATCGAAACCGGATTACAGAGCAATGCGTCTTTTCAAATAATGATTGGAAATGCGGCGCCCTACCTGCTCAACGGGCTGATTCTACTGCTGGCAGGGGGCGGGGTGAGCTACATCGGCACGCGGATTCGCCAGCAGCTCAACGAGGAGCGCCAACGTCAGGAGCTGGCCGCGCACACCGCCATCGAAGCGGCTCACCAAAAAGTCCGCCTGATCTTCGAGCTCGCCAGCACTCTCAGCGCCACGCTGAACTACGAGCGCGTGCTCGACGCGGCGTTGGACGTCACACAGGCGGGCCTGGAGGAATTCGTCGGCGCCAACGTGCGCCAGGTCCAGATCATCATGCTATTTGGCCTGGATCACAAACTCTACGTCGAAACTTCGCGCGGCTTGACGATGCAGGACAAACGTCTGCGCCTTCCCGGCCATGAGGGCGGCCTGGCGGAGGCCCTCGAGACGGCCGGCATCGTACTCATCAACGATCCGGGGTCCGACCCGGAATTGGGGCAGTTTGTCGTCATCCACCAATGTCGCCAGGCAGTCATCGTTCCCCTGCGCGCCGGTTTTGAAAACTACGGCGTCATGGTCATGGCCAATCCCGAAAGCGGCGATTATCCCGAAGATTTCCGCGACTTGCTGGAGGCCGTCTGCAATCAGGCCGTCATGGCGCTGCAAAACGCCCGGCTCTACCAGAACCTCATGGACGAGAAAGAGCGCCTGGTAATGGTGGAAGAAAACGCGCGCAAGAAACTCGCCCGCGACCTGCATGACGGCCCCACGCAGACGATCGCCGCCATTGCGATGCGACTCAACTACGCTCGCATTCTGCTGACCAAATCGCCGCAGCAAACGGCGGAAGAATTGCTGCATTTGGAAGACCTGGCGCGACGCACGACCAAGGAAATCCGCCAGATGCTCTTCACCTTACGGCCGCTCATCCTGGAGACCCAAGGGCTCGCCGCCGCCCTGGAACACTACGTCGAGAAGATGACGGAGCTCGAGGACCTTGCCATACACCTGGAATTGGAGGCCGGCATTGACAATCGCCTGAGCAAAGAGGCGCAAGGGGCACTGTTCTACATCATCGAAGAAGCCATCACCAACGCGCGCAAGCACGCCAACGCCTCGGACCTGTGGATACGCCTATTCCGCAAGGGCCTCAGCGTCATCGCCGAGGTGGAAGACAACGGCAAGGGTTTCGACGTGGCAGCCGTCGAGTCGAACTACACGGAACGCAGCAGCCTCGGTTTGCTCAACCTCTATGAGCGCGCGACGCTCGTCAACGGCAAGACGGTGATTCAGTCCGCGCCCGGCAAAGGCACGAAGGTCATCATCAGCGTTCCAACACGGGAATAACCTTGAACACCGATCTCGCGCCGTGGGAAGAACGTTGGGTTTGGCTGGGCGGCTCCGTGCTGCTGGCCTGTCTGGTTGCCTGGACTGGCTGGGCGATTCGCCAGATGGGAGGTGCCCCTCAACGCTGGTATCAGGCGTGGCATCGCTGGCACGGCCGCCCCTGGATCGAGCAGACAGCGCGGTTTCTCTACACGATCGGCGTCCCCGCGGCGGCGTTGCTCTGGCGCGGCGTGCTCAAAGAAAGCGCCCTGGGATTACAACCCTTCCCCTGGCAAAGCGACGCGCCGCTCACCGCGGCACTTCCCGGCGGTTGGGACAACTGGCTGCGGGACCTGCTGTGGGCACTGGCGCTCGGCGCCGGGATGGCGGTGCTGGTAGCGGCGACGGTGCGCACCCTCAAACGCGCCGGGGCGTATCGGCTGACCCTGCGACACGATGGTGCCGTGGCGCTGCGTGAGGCGGCGTTCCACGAGACGCATTGGGCCTTCTACCGTGAGCCTTTCATCCTGCTCTGGGGGACGGAAATCGGCGCGTGGGCCGGGGCATTCCTGGCGTTGCTGGAAGCGGCGGTGAATCCGGCATGTTGGGCCAGACTGCGCGATCCCGCCGCCGGCCGTGACCTGGTGCTGCGCCTGGCGCTGGGGATCGCCAGCACCCTGCTCTTTTTGCTGACCCAGAATTTCTGGTTGACGGTGCTGTTGGACACCGGCCTGGGCTGGGGGTGGGGGATAGCACACCCACGGCCAGCGTCGCCCGACGCCTGACCCTCGGGGAATCACGACCCACAGCACGGCGCGGACAACGGGACTACCCCGTCATCCGCGCCGTCGTCATCACCGCGCTCAGACCAGGATGAAAGCCAGCAACACGAGCAAAGCCAGCATCGCCGCCGCAAGAATGGCAATGCGCTTGAGATCGGTGATCACGTAACGATACTCCTCCTCCAGACTGGCGGGAGACACCTCCTGCTTCGTCACCCGCGTGCGAGCACTATTCCCCTGCACCTTTTTCTGCGACATGCTCTTCCTCCTTTATCGGCGCGAGTCTTCCGCGCCAGAATTCACGGCTCCAAGGATGCGATGACGACGATCCGTTGAGTATCCACGCGATAGGGATAGCACGAGATCAACGTCAACACGGGACTGTGGGTCGGCAGCATCACGCTGACGTCGGTCGGCTCAATGATGCGCGTTTGCCGTACAACGTAGCGGTAAATCTGCGAGGTCGTGTGGACGAAAATCTCGTCCCCCACCCGCAGCTCCGGCAAGCGCCGGAAAATCTCCCCATAGATGTCGTTGTGTGCCGAGATCACGCAATTGCCGCGCTCGCCGGGATTGGCGCTGCCAATGTGATGCCCCGCCCCCTTCTTAAGGGACTCCCAATCGTCGCCTTCGACAACCGGAGCGTCAACACCGATAGCCGAAATGACGAGACGCTGCGCCTGTTCCGGCCCCGGCGTGGGCGGCGGCAGCGGCGTGATTTCCGCGACGAGATGTTGCAGGTGCGCCGGCACCGCCAGCGGTTGCGACTCGCCGCGCACATCCGGCGGCGTGTGCCCGCCGGGCAGCACGATCACGTTGATCACCGGCGTGGGCGTAGGAGTAGGCAGCGCCTGCTGCTGTTGACTCTCGGCGTTCAGCGTGCGGATGGTGAGCAGCAGCTGCCCCACGACGACGGCTAACCCCAACAGCGCCAGAATCTCGACCAGCAGCAACAGCCGATCGGCGATCCAGCGCCAGCGAATGTGGTAAGATGGCGTGCTGCCGCGCGATTTAGCCTCTACGATCACGCTGCTGTAATGTCCCGACGAGGGTGACGCTGGCGCCGGTGATGGCACGGGCGGCGTAGAAGGTTCAGCCGGGGCCGCCGGCGGCTCTCCCTGACGCAAGCGCAACCGCTCCAGACGCGCCTCACGTTTTTTCAGGCGGAGGATCTCCTCCAGCTCCTCGATGGAGAGCTCATCAACCGGGCGCCGATCTTTCATTTCTCCCCTACGGCAAAAATCTCGCGCTCGAAGAACCACCGAAACGGCGGCGCGCCGAAAAGGAAATGGCGCAACTCCCCCAACACCGCCCCTTCACGGCGCTGCTGAGGCGGGCTGCTAAGCCAGACGCGGATGTCGTGGAAGCCCGCTCGCTGCAAGACGCGGCGCAGGCTCAACAACGACTGCTCGTTGACGTGCACGCGGGCATTTTCCGGCACCAGAAATTCTCTCGGGTTGCGCGGATAGGCCGCCCCCTGCCCCATCAAACGTCGTACCGTGCGCACCACCGGGTAAGCGTAGCGATCATACCACACGTTGGGCGCGGTGTGCACCACCAACCGGCCCCCCGGTCGCAAGACGCGAAAAGTCTCGGCCACCGCCTGGTCGAGTTCCGGCGGGTAAAGGTGCTCCACGATGTCGAGCATCAACACACGGTCAAAACCGGCATCGGGAAAAGGCAAATGCTTCGCGTCCGCCCGGTAAACGCCAACCGGATATTGGCCCGCCGGCACGGCATCCCCCACACGGCGGGACATGCGCACGGCGGCAGGCGCATAGTCCACCCCCACAGCGCGCGCTCCCAACGCCGCGACGTGCCGCAAAATCTCGCCGCGCCCACAACCGACATCCAGAATCGTCATGCCCGGCGCGACCCCAGCCACCCGCCATGCCGCCGCCAGCCGCCGAGAGAGCTCGGCCCCCTCCGTAGAAGTGAACTCGGCGTAGCCCTCACAGGCATGGAGGAAATAAGCCTCGTCGTACAGTTCCGGCGCCACACCCGTCGTCCGCGCGTCTTTCTTCATGCAGTGGCCTCAATAAGCGTTCGGCGAGCGGAAAATCTGCAAGACCGTCCGCACGATGATCTTGATATCCAACAGCAACGACCAGTTCTCGATGTACCACAAGTCGTATTTGGTGCGCTCCGTGATGGACGTGTCGCCGCGCAGGCCGTTGACCTGCGCCCACCCCGTCATCCCGGCCTTTTCACGGTGGCGCTCCATGTAACGGGGGATACTGCGCCGGAACTGCTCCACGTAAACCGGGCGCTCCGGGCGCGGTCCCACCAGGCTCATGTGCCCCAACAGCACGTTGATGAACTGCGGAAGCTCATCCAGATTGGTCTTGCGCAAAAAAGCGCCCACGCGCGTGCGGCGCGGATCGTCGGAAGTGGTCCAGCCCGGCCCCGTCTTCTCGGCGTCCGAGCGCATCGAGCGGAACTTGAGCATGGGGAAAGGGCGCGCGTCTAATCCCATCCGCTCCTGTGCGTAGAACACCCCGCCCGGCGATTCGAGGCGGATCAACACGGCAATGATCATCATCAGCGGCGAAAGCAAAATCAGCGCCGCCATAGACCCCACGAGGTCCATCCCGCGTTTGACCATCCGCCGCCACCCCGTCTGGGCGATGTCGCGCACCGTCAACAACGGCAGGCCCCCCAGCTCACCGATGCTCACCGGCCCCGCGATGATCTGGAACAGGTCAGGGTAAACCCGAATCGTCACCCGTCCGCGCTCACATTCGGAAATGAGCCAGAGGATTTCCTGATGCGAGGTCTCCTCAGGGAGCGCAATGATGACTTCGTCAGTCTTGAGAGCCTCGATGATCTCCCCCAGCTGCGCTGTCTTGCCCACCACCGGCACGTCGAGGAGCGCCGCAGGCATATCGCCGTTGTTGGCGACAATGCCTACCACATCATATCCCAACGACGGCGTCCAGAGAATCTTCTGCAAAATCATCTGCGCGATGGAACCCGTCCCCAGGATCAACACCCGTCGCCGTCCCCAGCCGGCGCGTACCAGTCTGCGTCGCAACCAGCTGTTCAGCACCCGTCCCAACGTGAGGAAAAGGATGGACAGCAGCCACACATAGCCCAACATCGCGCGAGAATAATCCCGTCCGACGTTGAAGTCCCGCAACAGCAACGCCCCCAGCGCCACCCCCATCAGCGTGCCAATGGTGCAGGCCGCCACGATGCCGTAGAACTCATCCACGCGCGAAAAGTACGAGAGGTTGTAGAGCCGGGCAAAAAACAGGACGAGCAAGACCGAGACCACCTGGAGCACAAGCATCCCCACATACTCGCGCAGCGGGCCCATCTCCGCGGCCTGAGGAAAAGGCACCGCGAGACGCAGGCCGTAGGCCGCCAGAAAAGCGGCGCCGGCCATCAGCGTATCGGTCAACAATAGAAACAGCGTGAAGCGTCGAATTGCATGTTCGTATTTCATAGCTTGAACCTGACCAGGCAGCGCGTGAAGTGGAGAACGACCCAAATCGCGGTGAGAATCAGAACATGCAAGGGCCACGGAGTCTCAGCGGCGTAATGTTTGCGATAGAAAATCTCCATAGCGCGCCAGAATTCCACCCGCGCGCGAGGGCTCTGACGACTTGCGGCGCGCTTCACATGCAGCACGGTGACCTGGGGTGTGTACAGAATGCGCCATCCTGCCTGCTTGATGCGAAAAGCCCAATCGAGATCCTCGCCATACATGAAAAAACTTTCGTCCAGCAATCCGACCTGAACGATGGCCTCCCGGCGCACCAGCATGAACGCGCCCACCACCGAATCCACTTCGGCTTCCTCGTCAGGGTCGAGATAGGTGAGATTGTAGCGCCCGAAGCGTCGGCTTTGGGGGAACAGCCGCGACAGTCCCACCATGCGGTAGAAGGAAACCTCCGGCGAGGGAAACGAGCGTCGGCACGCCAGGTCGAGGCTGCCATCGGGACGGACGAGCTTAGGACCGAGCGCGCCGAGCTCCGGGCGCGCTTCCATAAGCGCCACCACCTGCTGCAGCGCGTCTGACGGCAGCTCCGTATCGGGATTGAGCAGCAGCGCATAGCGCGGCGCCGTCGCGCCATCGTCCCCGAACCCCAATGCCCGCAGCCCCTGGTTGTTCGCCGTCGGGTAGCCGACATTCTCCGTGTTAGCAATGAGCATCACCTGCGGGAACTCCCGCGTCACCATGGCCGTGCTCTCATCCGACGAGGCGTTATCCACCACACAAACGCGAAACATCACCCCGACGCTGGCAAAGACGGTTTCCAGGCACCGTCGCAGCAATTCGCAGGTGTTGTAATTAACGATGACGATTCCCAGATCCATCGCCCGTATTCTAACACGAAGGACATAAGGGGCAAACGCCGGGCCGCCCTACTCTTCGAGCGGCACCAGCGTCGCCGGGTCGGTCGCGACCACGACGGCTTCCCATGCACCGCGCGAGAGCTCCCGCAGCGCGGCCTGAAATTCCTCTACGCGCGCGAGGGGAAAGCGCGCCGTGAGGGTAATGTCCACGCCGAAATCCTCTTCTAAAATCACGCCTTGATAGCGCGGAATTAGCAGGCGCACGCGCTCAAAACTGCTGTAGGGCACGGACAGCAGCAGCACTTGCGTGACCATCTTCACGGCGCGAGGGGTGAGCGCCAGAACGGCGCGGACCGCATCGCCGTAGGCGCGCACCAGGCCGCCCGTCCCGAGCTTGGTCCCGCCGAAATACCGCGTCACCACCACAGCCACGTCCCCCAGACCGCTGCCCTGGAGCACGGCCAGCGCTGGACGCCCCGCCGTCCCTGCCGGTTCCCCGTCATCATGGCAGTGCGCGATGACCGACGCCCCATGCCCGATGACGAACGCCGGCACGTTATGGGTCGCATCGGCGAATTCGGCTTTGATGCGGGCAACGAAAGCGCGCGCTTCCTCCACGCTGAAAACCGGCGTCAGCGTCGCGATGAAACGCGAATTCACCACCACAATCTCCGCACGCGCCGGCGCTGCAGGTGTCAACTGTCGTTCCATGAGGTCAGTATAACCCACTTCCATCCAGGGAAAATCCCCCGCCCTCCCCTGCCGTCCGGCGGCTGGCTAATTGTCAGGTTGTGCAGTGACGAAACACCGTTGACAGCCCCCCGGAACTTGCCTACAATGAACCTATGATGACGATGGCGCAGCGTGCTGCATTTCTCACCGGGCTGAATCTCCTCGCGTCAGGGGCGATTTTGTGTTCGGGCCGCCCTGGCCCGCAATGCTGTGTTCCTGTCTCCCTGCCTGGCATCTTCGCAGGGAGACTTTTTGCATCACCACAAGATCAAGGAGGGCTTTTATGACAGTATATGCGAATTCCGTCGAAGGCAGCGTGCGATGGGAACGGTTGTTGGCCGAACGCACTCAACACATGCAGAGCTCTGCGATTCGAGAGCTGCTCAAAGTGACGGAACAGCCAGATGTGATCTCTTTTGGCGGCGGTATGCCCGCACCCGAGCTCTTCCCCGTGCGCGAGATCGAGGAAGCGTGCGAGTACTTGCTACGCGAAGAACCGATGACCGCCTTGCAATACAGTGCCACCGAGGGCTACCGTCCCCTCCGGGAATATCTCGCCGAATCCATGGCCAGGTACGGCATCCATCACGGAGCGGATAACATCCTGATCACCACCGGCTCACAGCAGGCCCTGGACCTGGTTGGCAAAATCTTCATAGACACCGACGCGCCGGTCATCACCGAGCGCCCGACCTATCTCGGCGCCATCCAGGCCTGGCAGGCCTACGAGGCGCGCTTCCTGACGGTGCTCCTCGATGACGACGGCATGATCGTAGATGAGTTGCCGGAATTGCTGAAGAAGGAAACCCCCCGCTTCATCTACGTGCTGCCCAACTTCCACAATCCCGCCGGCACCACCCTCTCCGAAGAACGCCGCCTGCGCCTGGTCGAGCTGGCACGCGAACACGACCTCATCATCATCGAGGACGATCCCTATGGCGCGCTGCGTTTCGAGGGCGAGGACATCATCCCCATCGCCGCACTCGCGCCGGAGCGCACGATCTACCTCGGCACCTTCTCCAAAACCCTGGCGCCGGGCCTGCGCATCGGGTGGATTGTCGCGCCGGCGGAAATCATCCGGCGGCTCGTGCAGGGCAAGCAGGGCACCGACCTGCACACCAGCACCTTCGATCAGATGATCGCCAACGACATTGCCCAACGCGGCATCCTCAAGGCGCACGTGCGCAAGATTCGCGCCGTCTACCACGAGCGGCGCGACGTCATGCTGGACGCGCTCGAGGAATTCTGGCCCGAAGGCAGCTCCTGGACCCGCCCGGTCGGGGGGTTGTTCCTCTGGGCGCAAGTGCCGGAGCCGATCAACACCCTCGACTTCATGCGGACCGCACTGGCCAACAAAGTGGCCTACGTGCCCGGCTGCAATTTCTATCCGCTCAAGGACGGCGGCTTCAACGCCATGCGGCTCAACTTCTCCAATGCCAGGCCGGATAGAATCGTGGAAGGCATCCGCCGCCTGGGCGAGGCCCTCAAGGAAGAGCTCCTCCACCCCTGAGGCGGCGCGCCGTGCGCTTGACAGGCGACTGAAACATGGTATACTCCCGCTCGTTCAGGCACGACAGCCGTGAGAGGGAATGACAGAATGGTACGCCCGTACATCAGGTAATGCAGAGTGCTCTGCTGCAAATCCCTGATTGAAATGTGTGACAGGCCGTTCAGGGGATGCCCTCAGAGCGGCCTGTTGTTTTGTCTGGACAACAGATTTACATCAGTATGGAGGACTTACCTGAGATGGAGAATATGGAAAGCAATCAAAGCGCCGTGTGGACCGGCACCGTCAAGTGGTTCGATGAGAAGAAAGGCTACGGGTTCATTACCCCCTCAGATGGCGGCAAGGACGTCTTCGTTCACTACTCCGACATCCAGTCTGGCGGGTTCCGCACCCTTCATGAAGGCGATCAGGTGCAGTTCATGGTCACCCAAAGTGATCGTGGCCTGAAGGCGGCTAACGTCAGCCGCGTGGCGTAACTGACCTCACCTCGAAGCTGCAACCGCCCCCTTCTGTTGAAGGGGGCGGTTATCGTTACTCAGCCCTTGATGACCGCGATAGGTCGCACGCGCGCCACCTTGCGCGCCAGGCCCGCCCCGACAACGGACTCCACCACCAGGCTAACGTCTTTGTACGCCTGCGGCGCCTCTTCGGCGAGACCCCGCAAGCTGCCGGTCTGCACGAAAATCCCCTGGCGCTGGAGCTCCGCCTGAACCTGCTCGCCGCGCGTCTGACGGGTCGCGGCCTTGCGGCTCATCGTGCGTCCCGCCCCATGGCAGGTGGAGCCGAAAGTCTCCGCCATTGCCTGCGACGTGCCGACCAGCACGAACGACGTCGTGCCCATCGAGCCCGGCACCAGCACCGGCTGTCCCGTCTTCTGGAAGCGCGCGGCCAGATCGGGATGCCCCGGCGGGAAGGCGCGGGTCGCGCCCTTGCGGTGCACGACGAGTTTCACCGATTTTCCCCGCACGGTGTGCGTCTCGATCTTGGCGATGTTGTGCGCCACGTCATAGACCTGCCGCAGCTGCCAGTCGCGGACCTTGCCCGCCAGCACCTGCTCGAACGACAGTCGCACGAAATGCGCCAGCACCTGCCGGTTGGCGAAGGCATAGTTCGCTGCAGCGAACATCGCCGCCAGATAGTCCCGCCCTTCCGGCGAATTCAGCGGCGCCGCGGCCAGCTCCCGATCGGCGATGGGGATGTTGTAACGCTGAGGGGCGTCTTGCAATCGGCGCAGGTATTGCCCGCAAACCTCGTGTCCCAGGCCCCGCGAACCGCAGTGAATCTGCACCACGACGCAGCCCTCCTGGAGGCCCAAGTCGCGCGCTACCTCCGCATCGAAGATCTCGTCCACCACATCTATCTCAAGGAAGTGATTGCCCGCGCCCAGCGATCCCAGTTGCGGGACTCCCCGCTCCCGCGCGCGCTGCGGCACCGC
>Ga0116190_1003080_pt1 | contig 12572 bp, 8 predicted proteins | sample AD_JPNTR4_MetaG_FD_89808 | JGI IMG/M metagenome (GOLD analysis project Ga0116190, IMG submission 89808) | Active sludge microbial communities of municipal wastewater-treating anaerobic digesters from Japan - AD_JPNTR4_MetaG | ecosystem: Engineered > Bioreactor > Anaerobic > Digestate | place... | reverse complement strand
GGGCACGCAGGAGACGTGGATGCCGCCGAAGACGATTTTCGCCCGAGGACAGAGTCGCCGGCAGATCTGCGCGTAATGCAGCGCTATTTTATAGTGAAAAGTCACAACGGAAAAGGCGATCACATCCGGCTGATACGATGTGAGCTGTTCGAAGATTTGTTTGTCGTTATTGAATAGCCTGGCGATGCGGGGGAATCCTCTGGTCAAGCCGTCATTGAACAGCGTGGGGGTGTGCAGCAGTTGCACCTGATGGCCTTCCTTTTTGGCGATGGCCGACAGGATGGAAATGGCCAGACATTCATGGGCAATGTTGAAAAAAGCTATTTTCATAAGACGTTCAACCCTGATTCCTTCCGCAACGCGTATAATTTCTGCAATCAAACCGGCAATGATTTCCTCAGGGGCGGCGTAGTATAAAAAGGATGCTGGGGCCTGTCAAGAACTATGTCGTTTAAATCCCTCGCCATCGGCGCGGATTATTTCATTGACATCCGGAATCGCCGTCGTATAAATTGAAAAAAATCCGGGCCAAGAGAATTTTCATCGATGCGCTCAAATCAGGGTGATTTCAAAAAAATTGCGCAGAACCCGCATGTCTGGCTTTGTGGGTTATTGTTGGCTGCAATGGTGGCCGGGGTTTATTGGCGCGTCGGGAAAAATGAATTTATCGTCTGGGATGATCCTTACTATATTTATGAAAATCCCCTTGTTGCTTCAGGACTGAGCTGGCTCGGCGTCGGTTGGGCCTTTGTCACCTTCACCGCGTCCAACTGGCACCCGCTGACCTGGCTGAGCCACATGCTGGATACAACCCTTTTCGGGCCGACACCCCGGGCCGCTCATTTTGTCAATCTTTTATGGTATGCCGGATGCGTGCTTCTGGCATTTGCGTTCTTTATGCGCCTGAGGGCATCTTTTTTGATGGCTTTCTTGATGGCGGCCTTCTGGGGGGCGCATCCCCTGCATGTGGAATCGGTGGCGTGGGCGGCGGAACGCAAAGACCTTTTGTGCGCCTTTTTTTTCCTGGCCGCGATGATTTCGTATCTCCGCTGTGCGGAGGGTGAAAAACGATTTTCCTATGGATGGACGACGGCTTGGTTTGTCCTGGCCTTGCTGTCCAAGCCGATGGCGGTGACCTGGCCTTGCGTGGCGCTTCTGATGGATTACTGGCCGCTTCAGCGTCTGCACCTGGGGTGGAAAAAACTCCTCCGGGAAAAACTGCCGTGGTTTGTTTTGTCGGCGGCCGTGTCGCTTCTGACCGTTGTCGCGCAGACGAAAAGCGATGCGGTGAAAACCCTGCTGGATTTTCCGTTGGGTGACCGCATCGCCAACGCCTTGATGGCCTATGGCGTCTATATCCGTCAGACGCTCTGGCCTTTTGACTTGACGGTGTTTTATCCCTATCCCTATTCCATCAGCGCCACAGGTGCGCTGGTTTCCTTTGGCGTTTTATGTTCTGTCACGGGACTTGTTTTCATCAAAAGGCAGCGCTATCCTTATCTCCTGTGGGGCTGGTTGTTTTACCTGGGCGCGCTGTTTCCCGTCATCGGCATTGTTCAGGTGGGAGGACACGCCCATGCCGACCGTTACATGCTCATCCCCCAACTGGGATTGATTGTCGGAGGCGGGCTTTTTGTGGAAGAGGTGTTGACCGGTAAGAAAACACGCCGACTCGCCTTTGCCGCCGCTGTCACGATCATCGCAGTTTTTTGTGTCCTGACATTGAGGCAGGTCGCGTCCTGGAAAAACAGCGTCACGTTGTTTAATCAAAATCTCATCGCCGCCGGCGAAAATGAAACGGCGCATTTTCATTTGGGATTGTCTTATCTTCAGTCCGGTCGGCTGGATCTTGCCGTGACCCATTTCTCAGCCGCGCTGCAAATGAATCCGCGGGATGTCACGACCTTGAACAACCTGGGGGTTGCCTACTTCAGGATGAATCAGGCCGATCTAGCGGAAGAATGTTTCCGGCGGGCAATTGCGGCGGATCCTCAGGCGGCGGCGCCGCACTTTCATCTGGGTCTTCTAAAATATCGTCAGGGTCTTGTTCAAGAGGCCGTCAAGCAGATGGATCAGGCGGTGCGGCTTAATCCTTCCTGGCAGGAAGCCCGGATTTTGCGGGAGAAAATGTTGTCTTCCGGTTTGCGTGAGCCCTCCCGACCCGTTGAAAAATAGCCTGGAAAATCACTTGCCGTTGGTTTCATCCCTCAGGATTTTCTCAAACAAAAAGCTCTCCAGACTTCGCGGATGGAAGTCCAAATCCCTTCGGGCTGCCCAAAGGTTATGGTCTTGTTGCGAAAGCAGCCTCGGTACTTGATCCGCCACGAAAGAGTCCCGGCTCCCGCGGAGGACGGCATATATCTTCAACAAAGGGGACGCGAAGGCTGCGGGAATGTGGATCTTGATTTTTCCGGCTTCACACCGCATAAATATTTTTCCCGTCAATTCATGGCAGGTTAAATCCTCGGGCCCAGCCACGATGCAAATTGCGTTTTTTGAAGGGGCTTGTTCCAGAATAGTTACCATAACCGAAATGACATCGGATTGATGCGCCGGAGCGACGTGGTACCGGCCGTCACCGATGACCAAAGCGAAAGGCATTTTCTTGATGCGGCGGAGATGCCAATCCAGTCCTTGGTCGGCCGCAGAGGCGTAAATTTTCACCCGGTGATGAACCTGGAGCGGGCTTTCTTTGAGGTATGGTTCAGCCGTGAATTTTGGGCGCCCATAGGCCCCGCTTGAAGTTGAGGTAAACCGCGTGCCGGAGAGGATGAATTGCCTGACCTGATTGGCCGCGCAAAGAAGGATGAGTCTTGTGTGGCTTGCGCGTCGACGCGATCATATTGCGTCACGTTATTGGCATGGGGTGATGGCGCGGGTGAATCACATGATCAAGTGGGATGCCGGAAAACACCCTCATAACTTTGAGGCTGACAGAGATCACCCTGAATCCGGAGGTATTCTTAGCCGGAAAGGACGTTTTTTTCTGCAGAGAATGAAAATCCGATATGGGGGCGGGATCCAGCGCGTCAACCAGTGCGTTTCCGATTTTGCCGGTATCGGCCGTGATGAAAAAATATTTTCATTCATGGCCGGAGTCTTTGATTTTTGCCGACAGCAGATTTTTGGCGAATTCCAGGATCGTCGTGAACGTGACGAAAGACTTGCGGTAGGCGCACCGGCGGAAGGTCGTCGGGACTTCGCCGGTCTTCAGTTTCAGCCGTCTGGCCTGGATCGCCATTTCCGCGTCCAGAAACCAGTCATCCGACATCAGGTGCATTTTCTGGTAAGCTTCTTTCGTGAGAATCTTGGGCTTAGAATTGATGTCCTTCAGCCCGACGCCGGGAAACAGCATCCGGAAAACCGTATTGTAGATTTTGGAGATGACTTTGCGGGTCAGGCCATCGAGCCGGGAGATGCGGTAGGTCTGCACGAAATCCAGGTGATCGGCCTTGAGTTTTTCATAAACACGGAGGATGTCTTCGCAAGGCACCTGTTCGTCCCCGTCAATCAAGGAGATGTGTTTTCCCTGCGCGGCGTCCATGCCCTTTCGGGCATCCCACCCCATCATGCCTTGTTTGGGCAGGGTCAGGGCGCGGACGTTTTGGTTTTCGACGGCGATTTGCCTCACGATGCGCGGCGTTTTGTCGTTGTCTTTCTCGAGGTAATTTCCCACGAGAATGATCTCGTGGGTCACCGCGTAATCATCGAGCATGCGGATGACTTTCCGTGCGAGGTCGTACACCCTCTCTTCGCTTTTGTAGCAGAGAATGACCACGGAAATTTCCGGATTCATTTTCGTTGACATCATCTGGCGATTTACTTATGCTTTTAATTGAATTTCTATCACAAAACAGACCGCTTTGTTAGTAAAAAACATTGGAAAAAAGACGTCGTCTTTTTTTGCTTCTGATTTTTAAAAATGACTGTTAAAATATTAAAAAAACCCTTCTTCCTGCCGGCCGTCGTGATCGCGACGCTGCTTTTATTGAGCGTTGTCAGGGTGTATCATTATATCCAATCCCCTGATGTTCTGTTTCTGACTGACCGCGAAGGCGCTTCTTGGATAAAAAGGGATACAGAATTTGATCTGGAAGCCAAGAAAACAGGCGAGTTCAACAATGTTTTTCAACATCGGTTTTATCTCGCACAACCAGTTTCAAAAGCCCACATCTCTATTCAGGCGCTCAAAAGATTTCAATTATTTTTGGATGACGTTTTTGTTTTTTCTTCACAAGGACCCTCTGACCGTTGGAAACAGGTCCATGATGTGGAAATCCCTTTTTCTCTGGAAAAAGGTCCGCACAACATAAGCATCCATGTTCAAAGCCAAAATACCCATCCTGCCGTTATCGTTTACAGTGATTCCCTGCCCGTAAAAAGCAATCCCGAATGGTCTGTATCCGAAGACGGTAAGACGTGGGAGCGCGCCGTGTCAGCAGATTCCATCAGGCTGCCGGCCATATCGAAGCAGTTGCCTTCTTCTGGGAGGGCGTTGATCGCGGTACTCCCCTATCTGGCGATTATTTTTACGCTGGCCTTTTTTGTTTCCTTTTGCGGCGATGAAGTGAAAAACAGATTCCGCCGCCTATTCGAACCCTCGACGATCCGCTGGATCATGCTTGTTTTATGGGGGGGATTATCCCTCAACAACATGGTCAGGCTGAACTTTCAGGTTGGCGTGGAAGGTTGGGGGCACCTTGAATATCTGGAGTTTATTTTAACGAAAGGTTCATTGCCGTTGGCTCCCGACGGATGGCAGATGTTTCAGCCGCCGCTGAATTATTTGTTGAGTGCTCCCGTATACGCTTTTCTGAATCAGGGGTTCGATTGGCCGACGGTGATCAAAATGATGGCCGGCGTTGCCGTGGTCTGCGGACTTTTGCAGATTGAAATCGTCTATCGGGTCGCGCGCGTTATCTTCAGAGGGAAAAAGGATTTGCAGAACATCGCCGTCGTGACCGGGGCGATGCTGCCCGTTCATACTTATGCATGCCAGTATTTCGGCAATGAACCTCTCTTGGCCGTTTTGTTGTCTTGTCTGATTCTTTTAATGCTGCCTTTCATTGCTTCGGAACAGAGCGAACAAAAGACGCGGACTTTTGTTGTGATCGGTTTTATTTGGGGATTGGCGCTGCTGACGAAAATGACGGCGGTTTTGATGACGCCGGTGATCATTATTGTTTTGCTGGCCCATTCGGTCAAGGTTCATCTGCCCGTAAAAACAGCCCTGAAAAATATTCTGGTGGTCTTTGGCGTGGCCATCGCGATTTCCGGATGGTATTACTGCAGAAATTATCTCACCTTGGGCAATCCTTTTGCGGGACCTCTTGACCATCAGCGCTTTATTCACTGGTGGCAGGACCCGGGTTATCGAATGTGGCCGCAAATCCTGTCTTTTGGCCAGTCATTGGTTTATCCGGTTTATTCCGGTGTGGCAAGTTTCTGGGACGCGGTATATTCGACGTTTTGGTTGGACGGCTTTAATTCCGGAATTTCCGATTTCGTGCCGTGGAACATTCATTGGATGATAGCGGGAGCGTTGCTGGCCTTGATTCCCAGTGCGTTTATGTTGACAAGTCTCATCCGGGTGTCGTTGAAAAAAGAATTGGCATACAGAAATGCGGTCGTTTTTTCTCTCGGCATCATTTTGTTGTTTGTCGCCGCCATGATGGATCGTTTTTTGAATTGTTCATTTTACAGCGCGGCCAGATCAATATATCTATTGGGCATTGTTCCCTGTGTCGCGATCCTCGTGGCGGTCGGCATGAAGCCTTTTTTGCACAACAGAGTTGTCAGATCCTTGACGTGGGCTTTATTTTCATGCTGGGCCTTCGCTTCGTGGTCGGCCTACATTGTTTTTTATCCGCAATAAAACATTCCCTTGGCCTCGAACATGGCACGTCCATGGAAGACGCTTATCTCAAAATTAATTTTTTACGTTTAAAGTTTTTAGAATTTCCTGGGCCACGATTTCATGGACCTCGCAAGAGGCGTGTGCGTCATTGATGTTAATCACTCTTCTTTTCAATGGAATGTCTTTGACCAGGGACGCAACATTGATGGTGGTGATATGGTTTTCCTCGAAAAATTCGATAATTTCCCTTAAGTACATTTCATCGCTTAATTCGAGATCCTGCAGAAGGGGAAATGCCACCACAATGAGCCGGATCGAGTTTTTACGCGTATAAAGAATAAATTTCATCAGATCTTGCTTGTGTTTTTCCAAAATGATTTTGTTTTTGTAGGCCTGTTTTAAGAAATTCAGATAAGGAATGCCGAGGAAGTCTTTGGGGTAAAGCCAATAAAGATAGTTGATGAAATAAGACCCGGAACCGATAAATAAAAGCAGTTTGTTCATATGCGCCGGGGGATGGAATCCGCCGAAGGTCATGCCGTTTTTCATGGCGACCCCTTCGATGTCATTCCCGTAATACTGCAAGACAACAACTTTGGGTTTTATTCTGGTCTGGTAATCAAAATAGATCATCCGCTGGTATTCCAAGACGGTGTCAGCATCCATCGCCCCGATGTTTACCGCAAAACATTTTTCCCCTTTTTTTAGAAGTTCTCTCTCCACGATATTTGAAAATCTTTGCTCAATGGATTTTAGACCGTGTCCCGCGGTAAAGGAATCGCCCACGAACAAAATGACGTTTTCAGCGTTTTGCGGTTCTTTGTCCCTGTATCCATAAGCATTAACGGGTTTCCAGTATTTGGCCAGCCATAGTTTGGCCGCCAGCGAGTAATGAACGCCGTGGGATCGGGGAATAAACATGAAAACGCTTTCCAAAATCAGGAAAACGATGAAAAGGGATAATATCATTATTCCAGAGTTGGTCAGGTAACGGGGAGAATTTCTATCGATCAAAAGTAATTTGAACAGTCTGAGGGTTTCAAAAATAATCCAGAAAATGAGCGCAAGGCGGAAATAAATCATCGCGCCGACGGGATAAAACTGCGGGATCAACAGGATGGTGATCAACAAGACCGTTATGGCTGTTATTTTTGTTAGGACTTTTCCCGTCATGGCCGTATCAGCATAAAAAAAGAATCCGGATAAAGCCATGGTGTCGGCGGGACGCTTTGTTTCCGGTCATAACCCTTTCTGCTCCTGCTGTGAGAACGCGGGTGAGTTTTTCAGACATTGAAACGGAACGTGATAATATCGCCGTCCTGAACGATGTAATCCTTTCCTTCCAGGTGCAGTTTTCCTGCCGCTTTCACCTGTGCCGCCGAGCCGCAGGCGATGAAGTCATTGTAATGCATAACCTCCGCCTTGATAAATCCGCGTTCAAAATCGTTGTGAATGGTGCCGGCCGCTTTGGGGGCCCTGGTCTGCGCGGGGATCACCCACGCTTTGACCTCATCCTCACCGACCGTGAAGAAGGAGATTCTCCCCAGCAGGGAGAAGGCGGCGCGGATGATGCGTCCAAAGGCCGGTTCGGAAAGACCCATGGAGGATAAAAAGTCTTTCTGGTCTTCCGCGTTCAGTCCCGCCAGTTCGGCTTCAATTTTGCAGCAGATGCCCATCACCGGGTCGGGCAGATTGGCCGCTTTGGCAAAAGCGTCAGCAAACGACAGATTTTCTTCGGCCACGTTGACCACAACGAGCTCCGGCTTGATGGTCCAGAAAGAAAAGCTCCGCAGCGTAAAGACCTCCGCGGGAGTCAGCCCCGCCTGACGCAGCGGTTTCCCGGCTTCAAGGCAGTCCTTCAGCCGAGGCAGCAGTTCGTTTTGCGCCGCTTCCTGCGGAGGAATCGCTTTTTTGGACATCTTCGCCAGACGCTCCAGCTTTTTTTCAATGATGACCAGATCCGAAAGAATCAGTTCGTCCTCCAGCTTGCGGTAGGCCTCAATGCTCAGCGGAACATCGGGCAGAGAAAACCCGTCCACGACATGCAGGATGCCGTCCGTGCCGCTTAAGTTCTGCCGGATGGATTCCCAGGGATGCTCGCCCACGGCATGCACGTCCACAAAGGGCACTTTGGCCGGGGAAACTTTTGCCGGCTTGTAGATTTCGACCAGCTTATCGAAACGGGCGTCGGGAACCGTCGCCTGTCCGCGCACGACGGTTTCATGATGGGACAAGCCGCTTTTGACGCCGGTCATAATTTCAAATAAGGTGCTTTTGCCGCTTTGGGAGAGCCCCAGAATTCCCATTTCCATAAAAGACCCTCGGGTGAATGGATGGTTCGCGGCTGATCATTTCAGCCTGAAATCTATTCTGCTGTTTTTCACGTTTTCCTTTTTTTCGGGAACCAGCGCTTTTGGTTCCACCAGAAATATTCTGCCGGGATCGATATCGCCGGATTCGAGCAGCAAGGCCTGCGCATTTTGGGCGCGTTTTGCAGCCAACTGACGCAGGTCGCTGTCCGTCACGTCGATATGGGAGAGCATCAGTTTTTCCATCTCCGCCGCCGGCAGGTCCTTGAGCAATCCCAGCAGATTCCTCGGCCGGGGGAAGTCCGCCGCCCTGTAAGCGAGCTTCAGATATTTTTCGTATTCCTGATCGGCCACCTGAATCCTTTCCAGAGATTGGCCGGGATCTTTTTTGAGGATTTCCTTAAGCTTCTGCGCCTTGATCCTTCGGAGCAATTCTTCTTTTTTCAGGAAATCCTTGTCATTTGGAATATCAACAAAACCGATAATGTCAAGCCGGATTTGGGGCCGATCTGTCAAGGCTTTTTTTAACAGGGCAATTTTCTTTTTGCCTTCCTCGGGAACGACGGCGCTTCCATAATCAAACTCGATATAGCTGAGCTCTTCGCCGCCGCCGGTCAACGAGGAAAGCAGGGCGAACGGCGATGTCACTGCTTTGGTAATCAGGTTAACGATAATCTGCCAGAGAATCGACCAGATTTTGAATTTCGGATCGTCAAGGCTTCCGCTGACGGGGAGATCCAGGTTGATCTGCCCGTTACGGTCGGTCAGCAGCGAAACCGCCAGCGTGACCGGCGCCTTGATGGCGTCGGGGCTTTCCACTTTTTCGCCGAAGGTCAGCTGGTCAATGAGAATTTTATTTTCGGAATCAAGTTTTCTCTTGTCAATGAGATAGGAGACGTTAAAGCTGAGCTTGCCCTTGGTGATCGGGTATCCGAGATATTTGCTCGAGTAGGGCGTGACGGGACTCAGCTCGATGTTTTGGAAACTGACTTTGATATCGGCAAACAAATCCTTGGCCAGCGGGTTGATCTTTCCCGTGATGTCGATGGGGGCGCCGTAGCCCAGATTCCCCTTCAGCATGACATCGGCGCGTGAGAATTCCCTGGAAGAAAGTCCGGTAATGCTGCCTTTGAGATTCAGCATTTTGGCCGAGTAGTTTGGTTTGATTTTTTTATCGCTGAAATCAAACGTGCCGTTGGTAAAAATAACTTTTCCGATTCTGATATCGGCGGAGGGCTGCTTTTCATCCTGCGGAGCCTTGACCGGCTGCTTTTGCTTTGCCTGTTCCGCGTCCATGGATTCGGTTTTTTCTTGGCCGACGATATCCTGAACATTGATGGATCCATCCGGGTTGACGATAATCCGCGCATAGAGGTCGGAGAGCGACACCGAGTTGATGTGCAGAAAGAACGGCTTCGAACCGAACTTGATTTTATCGCAGGAAAGTCTTTTCCAGTTTACAAAATCGTTGGATTGCGCTTTGTCCAGGGTCGCGAGATTGGCGACGGAAAGATTGCCATCGTAGGTGATCACCGGTTCCTTTTTGCTGTTGCTGGAAAAGGACAGAAGGCCGGCGGCCGAAACAGTGACGCGGGTGACATCGATTTTCACCTTATCGGTAAAATAGGGCTGAAAGTCCCTGATGCCGATATCCTTCAGCGTCAGATTCATTTCCGCCGCCAACGGCTCCAGAGCCAGCGTGCCCGTGACCCTGACGTCGCTTTTCTTGTTTAGACGACCCTGCATCTCAATGTTTCCCGCGTTCGCTTCGGCATTGGTTAAATGGGAAGCCGCCAACTGAAGCGGGGCGATGTGTATATCGACCCGGGGAGCCGTTGAGGCGTCAACAAAAACAATATCGCCGTTTTCCAGCGCGAAACGGTCCATCCGGAATTGAACACGAGGCTTTGGGGAATCCTCTGGTTTTTTCGCTTCGGCACCCGGTTTTGCCGCCTGCTGCTTGATCAAATGAAGAACATTGATACCGTCTATTGCGTCGCGGCGGACAACCACCTCCGGCGACTCAATGAGAATCTGCGCAAGATGAACGCGGGGAACGAAAGGTTCCACGGAAGCCATCTCCACTTTCAGAGACGGGATTTTCAGGATTTTTTCGTTTTTCAAATCCTCCAGAAGAATATCTTTTAACGCCACGGGTCCGGCGATGGAAAGGATGGGGGACTTCTTCGGATCGACGATGAAATTGATTTTTAGATTGGCCTCCAGACGCGCCGATTTCAGTCGGCAGTTCAAGTCGGCGGGAACATAGTTGAGATAGAAAGGGAGATCCAAATCCCGGATGTCCACGTCAAGGCTGGTGGCGCGCGATGTCGCAAAAGGCCGGGTTTTTCCGGCAAGCTCCACCGGGTGTCCGTTGATGACTGCGCTGAAATGCGGTGTGACGTAATGGTCCAGCTGATAGGCAACATTGGAAAGAAAGGGGACGCGGAGGTTGAGTTCCCGTACGGTGTGCCGGGTGTTTCGGGGGGCATCCTGGAAATCGATCTTTCCGTTGATGATTTCGATGTTGTTGAGTGAAAAGAAAAGCGGCTTTTCCTTTTCGCTTTTTTGTTTTTTTTCGCCGGCGGGCAGCAGGTCGGAAAAATTGTAGGAGCCGTCTTTCTTGCGGGTGATTCCGATATACGGATCCTTCAGGGTGATTTGCTTCAAAATCACCGCCCGCCCCAACAGCGAAGATATCAAGTCCGCATTAACGTAAAGCTCTCTGAAGGAAACAAAAGGCGTCTCTTTTCCGGGATCCTCCAGCCGGAAGCCCTGGACTGTCAAGGACAACGTGTAGGGGTTGACGCTGATTTTTTCAATGGAAGTTTTTCTCTGCAGCGTCGCCGAAAGTTTTTCCATGATCAGCGGCCTGATGATGGGCGGTACGATCAGGAAGCCCGTAATGCCCAAAACCACCGCGAAAATCAACAAGCCGACCAGCACTTTTTTGAAAATATGCATCATGAAACCTCCCTTGGCGCGACAAAGCTTCCCCCATAGAAGCATCAAACAGCGCGTCGGCGATGATGAAAAACGGTTGATGTCCAATCAGGTGCAACAATTGCTTTTTGCGGTTTGTCAGAGCCTGAACTCTTTTTCAATTCTTTTCATCGCCTCTTCCAGCCGTGCATCAGGAACGGTCAGCGAAATGCGCACAAATCCTTCGCCGAATTGGCCGTAAGCGGTTCCGGCGGCCACCACAACGGCCGTCTTGTCAAACAGCCGGTTGGTGAATTCCAACGACGTCAATCCTTTCGGGACGGGAACCCAGAGATAAAATGTGCCTTTCGGCGGATTAAAGTCAATGCCGATTTTTTTGAGCGTTTCCAGGACCCGTGCGCGGCGTCGGCCGTAAATGTCCAGCATTTTTTCGATGAAGGGCGCCTGGGTCTGAAGGGCCTTGATGCCGGCGAATTGAATCGGATTGAAGATGCCCGAGTCGGTGTTTTCCTTGACCTTGCTGATCGCGGCAATCAAGTCGGGATTGCCGCAGGCCATGCCCAGCCGCCAGCCGCACATATTGAACGGTTTGGAAAGTGAATTGAGCTCGACGCCGACCTCCTTGGCGCCGTCGGCCATCAGGAAGCTGATCCGTTTTTGTCCCGCGAAGACGATTTCGCTGTAGGGATTGTCATAGCAGATCGCGATGTCGAAACTGCGCGCGAACTCAACCAGCTTGCGCAGAAATTCCATCGTCGCGCAGGCGCCGGTCGGATTGTTCGGGTAATTCAGGAACATGGCACTCGCCTTTTTGGCGACATCCGTCGGAATGTCTTCCAGCACCGGCAGGTAGCCGTTTTGCGGAAGGATGGGCACATTGTAGGGTTCTCCCTCGCCCATCAGAATGCTCGAACGGTAGGCGGGATAGCCGGGATCCGTCATCAAAACGACATCGCCGGGGTTGACGCGGGCCAGGATGAAATGGTGACAGCCTTCCTTGGATCCGATCAGGCCCAGAATTTCGGTTTCCGGGTTCAATGCGACGCCGTAGCGGGCCCTGTACCAGGCGGCGACCTCGCGGCGGAACGCCAGCATGCCTTTTTCCTCATCCGTCGGGTAACGGTGATTCAGCGGATCCTGGGCGGTGCGGCAGAGCTCGTCAATGACCGCGTCGGGCGTCGCCTCCACCGGATCGCCGATGGCCAGCGAAATCACGTCAATGCCGTCGGCTTTCGCCTGGTTGATTTTTTTCCTCAACTCCATAAAAAGATAAGGCGGAATTTTTTTCAATCGTCTGGCTGTTTCCAAAGTACATCTCCTTTCGAGTGGATTTCCATCGTTTACCGATAGGCTTCTTCAAAAAGCATTCCCTGATAAATGATTTTGACTTTGCCTTCAAGATAAATTTCAGAAAAAGCGTCGCCTGCCTGTGAAAAATAGACGCGCAGAATTTCCCCGCTTCG
>Ga0116190_1003063_pt1 | contig 12615 bp, 20 predicted proteins | sample AD_JPNTR4_MetaG_FD_89808 | JGI IMG/M metagenome (GOLD analysis project Ga0116190, IMG submission 89808) | Active sludge microbial communities of municipal wastewater-treating anaerobic digesters from Japan - AD_JPNTR4_MetaG | ecosystem: Engineered > Bioreactor > Anaerobic > Digestate | place... | reverse complement strand
GTGATTACCTTATGGCTGATCCACTTCATAAAAACATATTACTTTTTTTTTGAAAAGTCTGAAAAACTTGCGTGCAGCGCCTTTCCCGTGTAAAATGCCGCTTGAAGTAATACAATTAAAAACACCAAAACAGGAGGTATGAGAATTGAGAGGAAAAACATTTATAGCAATGGCATGTTTATTGGCGGTTGCTTTTATCGGCTCGGGCTGTTCATCTACGGCAACCATGCTTCAGAACGCATCCCTTAAAACAAGGGTTGTCATGACGGAACCTATATTCCTCGATAACAGCAAAACGCCAAAGACGGTATACATCCAGGTCAACAACACATCAGACCTTAAAGGCGTTATGCTCGCGCCTGTTCTCCGCGACAGGATGATTAAAAAGGGCATGACGCTGGTTGAAAAACCTGATGATGCAACATGGATCATAAATGCAAACATCACATCGTTTGTTTACCATGACCCTGCCGCCAGCATGGGAAAGGAAATGTCTTTGGCTGGCACGGTAACCGCGGGCGTGGCGGGAGCAGCTTTGGCGGGCAATAACGCTGCCGTTATCCCTGCCGCTATAGCGGGGGCAATAGTAGGCAACGTTGGTGGCGCTCTACTCGGCAACCTTATATCTATAGATGCTGTTGCAGGCAAGGTTGATTTGCAGATAAAGGAAAAAACTGATAAACCAGTGAAAAGCGTTATCCGATCAGACGCAATGCAGGGAACAAGCACAACTGTATCGACTACGCAGGAAGTTGAGATTGACAGAATGACCTACCGAACCAATTTTACTGTGGAAGCAAGGAGAACTAATATGAATCTCGAAGAGGCAGTGGCGGAGGTAACCAACAAGCTTGCCGACCAAATTAGCGGGGTGTTTTAAGGATGCGTCCGAACCCCAAGTTACCATCAAGAACCGGAGGGGTTCGCGGAATTGCAATACCCTGAATACAAAGGGAATATTGTATGGTCTTGTTTTCCCTATGCCCCAAAGCCCGTTCGACGGACAAAGGTTCGCGGGCAGGGCGGAATATCTCAAGCGATATTAAGGGCATAGGGAAGGACCGTACAGTGATTTTTAAAACCAATACTGGGATGAGAGTTGTATGGTGCTCAAAAACCGTCGCACGGTTTTACGTACAGTGATTTTTAAAACCAATACTGGGATGAGAGGCCGGTAAGGAAAGCAGGGTTGATATTTAGTGCGGTACAGTGATTTTTAAAACCAATACTGGGATGAGAGATTTGACGATGTTAACACAGTGCTGGACATCAAGTACAGTGATTTTTAAAACCAATACTGGGATGAGAGATGTAATATTCACCGCCTTGATATTGCAGCACAAGCGTACAGTGATTTTTAAAACCAATACTGGGATGAGAGGCCTTGAGCTTGAAGTACATATCGCGTTATAGTTGTACAATAATTTTAAAAACCAGAAGTGGGATGAAAGTAGTGCTGATTCTTAATATCAGTCATAGGGTAGGACATATGTGCCATTTCGCAGTGCATCTATAATCGTTTTTCTCCGCCGTGCCTCTTTGCCTCGTTGGTGTTTTTCTTCAAGCACAGCAGCCCGCGCCGCCTCATTTCCCCAACGTTTACGCCATGTCCCGTGCCGATATAGGTTGCGGCCTTTGATGAATGTTTTGCGACCGTCCGGCAACAGAATTGTAAACGTGTGCTGCTGCCTGTCAGCGCCATAGGAATCCGCAATTATTGTTCCCGTTATGATTTCAAACCCTTGAAATTTGGGTTTTTTATATGAGCCCGAAAATATTGCTCGCGCAAATCGCACTTCATCCCCCACGACGCAATCCCCTGTGCAATCTACGCAATACTTGCTGTCGCCGCTGTATGTGTTGGTTTTTCCATAATAAAGAATTATAACACGATCATTTCATGTTACAAAATAATTTCAAAATAAAGTAATACCTATACAGAAAGTAATTTCTTTAGGGCATTCTGCCCGAATCACACCCCCGCACAGGGGGAAAATAATCAAAAATATATGGCGGTTGTAAAAAAACCGAAGGAGGAAACATGGACATCAATAGAGCTATGCTCAATCGGCTGCGCACCGACTTAAACATCGCATTGAATGAAATAGGAAGGAAGCACGGTGTAAGTCTGTCTATCGGCAGCATATCATTCACAACAGACAGATTTACCTGCCGTTTAACCGGGGAGAACGGTCAGTCCGGTGATCCTAATAAGGCAAGGGCGCAGTTTGCCAAGTATGCGCCATTGTACGGCTTCAGTGCCGATGATTACGGAAAAAAATTTACGGTAGGCAGCGACACATACTTTGTGGTCAGTCTAAACCCGGCAAGGCCAAAATATCCGGTCGTCTGCGAACGGGACAACGGAACAAGATACAAATTTCCCGTAGATGCGGTAAAGATGGCCATAAAATAATACAAAGGAAGGAAGAGGCGTTTTGCTTCTCCCTTCTCCCCGTAACGCAAAACGCAGCAAAGCCAAAAACCACTTTTATTTAATCAAAACAAAAAAACAACGCAATGACCAACATTGCGTACACAACAAGGAGGGATTATGTCTATTCAACAAATCAGCGGCGATTACAGTCAAATCAGAGGTCGCGGACGCAACGGTTACTTTAACGTCAGCAAGGTATTTGCAGGAGATGTAACTGAAGAGTCAGGGTGCTGTTATATAGAAAGCAAAAGAGGAAACAGAACACCACCAATTGTACTGCATGGGAACAAAGAAAAACTTATAAAAATGTTCGAGCAAGTCATCGACGAACTCAAAAAAAGGGGGTGTTCATGCTCAGAATAATTAAAAAATTGCTTAATCGTTTCCGCAGAGGGAGTAGTTGCGGGTATTGCATCCCGTTTCTGAAGCGTCTTTACAGGGCAGGGCTATAAAAAAGGAGGCATAAATGACAAGCTCAATATTGTCATTCAAAGAAAGAGGCCATTGGGGCGACAGCAGATACAGGGGCAACACCTCGGGTCACGTCGTAAAAACACTACTCGATCTGTTCAAGCCATCTTTGTTTGTAGATCCGGCCGAAGGCAGCGGAACATCGAGGGATGTTGCAAAAGAGGCGGGCGTAAATTATGTCGGCCTTGATCTCCGAACAGGATTCAACATCTTGAAGGACAGACTACTGGACAGGCTGCCAAGAACTGCGGATTTTGTGTTTTATCACCCTGCCTATTACAACATTATTAAGTATAGCGGTGAGGTATGGGGCAGTAAACCACATCCCGACGATCTCTCTCGGTGCAGTTCCCCGGAAGACTTCATCGAAAAACTGCAAGTGGCCCTTTACAACATCTATGACGCCATATCGCATAACGGCAGATATTCGGTCTTGATCGGTGATATCAGGCAAGACGGGTGGTATTGGTCGATACAGGCCGATATAATCCAAATGGCTCCAGGGAAATTAGAAGGAGTAATGATTAAAGAGCAGCACAACACCGCTTCGGCGGCAAAAAAATACAATGGCAATTTTGTTCCTATCCTTCACGAGTATCTGCTCAATTTCAGGAAGGATAAACTTGTTGTCGGTATGCTCGACTGTGCTGTGCAAGCAACAAAAAAGGCAACGGTTCTTAATAAAGCAACATGGAAGGCCATAGTAGAAACTGCATTAAGGGCACTTGGAAAAAAGGCATCGTTAAGTGAAATCTACGGTTATGTATCAGAAACGGCACAGGCTAAAACGTTGAACAACAAGCATTGGCAGGAAAAAATAAGACAAGTGTTGCAACTGTACCACACCCCGGTAGAAAGGGGGATATGGCAATTACAGGCAGCATGAAAGGAGAGGAGGATATGAATATAAAGAAAATAATAAACCAGATCGAAGAAATCAGTGACTACACAGAGTTAAAAGTAATAAAGGCTGCGGTAGAAACAAGGATAAATCTCTTCTGCTCGTACAGCGAAGAGAAAAAACCTGGGGAAACATACGATATAGGCGACAAGGTTACATGGTATTCCGAGAAATTGCACCGGCAAATAGTCGGTTCAGTTATAAAAACCTATGCAACGGCAGTACTTGTCTCTGAAAAAGAGGCAAATGCGTGCCACCTGATCAGTACGTCACTGTGCAAAAGGTTGAAACAACAGGAAAGGCTTGTGGCATAAGGGGGGACACATGAAATTTAACAACAAAAAAATAATTAAATTAGAACATGCAGATATACATCTGCATTATGCCAACAATACCGGCAGAGGAAAAGACAATGTGACCGTTACATTTGTCATGCCGGGCATTAAGCGGAAGAATCGGTCCAATCAATACAATGCCTCAGAGGTACTAAAACAATACAGGATATCGGGTTGGAGAGGAAACGTCAACATCCCCACTCCAGATATCGAACATTATGGTGGCCTTAAAGAACCCAACAAGGAAGGTGAAAGGTGACCTCGCTGGCAGAAATTTTCGGAAACGTTATTGATACATATACCCGTGCTCAGGCGATAGAAGACGGAGTATTGATAGACGTAACCAATATGGCAAAAGAGGCGGGAATCAAATATCCCGTGGCCGTGACTGAAGCCGTATGGTCCACATACATAGTGCCGGATGATCGCAGCAGGGCATACGGTCAATCAGAAGACGGCAGGCTGTGGGATACACTCTGGATGTTCAGAATGGCAGCACGCCGGACAGAAGGGGCAATCATGCATTTCAAGCTTTACTTCATAATGAAGGAAAGGCTGAAAAAACTGGTAATGCTTAAAGCAGTGGTTCATCCCGGCGACGACATGGAACCGGTAATAACCATAATGCTACCCGAAGAAGATTGAGTAAAAGGACTCTCCATTACGGAGAGTCCTTTTTTTGTTGTAATAGAAAAAAATCCAAATGGCCGTAAAAAAATAAAGTAATATATAAACAGAAAGTAATTTCTTTAGGGCAACTGCCCGAATCAGACCGCATTGGTCAGCCATAATAATTGCAACAATAAAGGCTGCCTGCGGTTTTTTTTGTATCGAAAATACACAATATCAAAAACTTAACTAAAAAAGGAGAACAGTATGGCATCAATTAACAAAGTAACATTGATAGGAAGACTCGGAAGGGACCCGGAAATGAGGTACACAACAGATGGTACGCCTGTCGCAACATTTTCTCTGGCAACATCCGAAACATGGAAGGACAAGAACGGCGAAAAACAGGAAAAAACCGAATGGCACAACATTGTGGCATGGAGAAAGCTCGGAGAAATCGCCGGTGAATACCTGAAAAAAGGCAAAGAAGTGTATCTCGAAGGGAAAATCCAGTCCCGCGAATATACGGACAAAGAGGGGATAAAGCGCCGTGCATATGAGATCGTAGCGACCGAAATGAAAATGCTCGGCTCAAACGGCAACGGTAGCGGGCAGGCTCAGAACGGGAACGCCGCAGCACCCCAAAAACCATCAAATAGGAAACCCGCAATGGACGACGATTTCATACCCGAAATCGACGATGATGATATTCCATTGTAAATAAAAACAGGAGGCGTTGTCATGGAAACAACAGACTACAATCTTTTTGTGAGAAACTCGGAATCAACAATGCAGGGGTGGGATAGCAACAAGATAGTTGCAGCCCTGCTCCGCGAAACAGGCATTACCCGAGAAACAGCAGAATTCATCTCGAAAGAGGTGGAAACAATAATAAAAACCGCTGGGGTGCGCGTGACAACGCCCCTTGTAAGGGAACTTGTGAACGCAAAACTCGTTGAACGCGGGTTGAAAGACATAAGGGACAAGCACACACGGCTCGGCATGCCGATTTACGATGTGGATGCATTACTGCTTTATCCTAATAGGGAAAACGCCAATGTCCCCCATAACCCGGAGGCAACGAACCTTACGCTTGCAGAAGCAATCAAAAAGGAATATGCCCTGATAAACGTATTTTCCCAGGATGTCGCGGATGCTCATATGAGCGGGGACATCCATTTGCACGATCTCGGTTTTGTGGACAGGCCTTACTGCAGCGGCCAATCGCTTGAATACATAAAGAAATTTGGCCTTAATCTGCCGCATGCGCTGTCTATGGCAAAACCCGCAAAACACCCGGAAGTGCTGCTTGCGCATATGATGAAGTTTGCGGCTTCACTGCAGGGACATTTTGCAGGCGCTATTGGGTGGGATGCGGTAAACATATTCTTTGCCCCTTATCTCGTAGGAATGAGCGACAAAGAAGTCAAGCAGCTTGCCCAGATGCTTATATTTGAATTTTCGCAGCAGGCGGTGGCAAGGGGCGGCCAGGCGATATTTTCAGACATTAATCTCTATTGGGAGATACCGGATCACTTTGCCGATACGCCCGCCATTGGGCCGGGTGGCGAATACACCGGGAAAAAATACAGCGACTACGAAAAAGAGGCGCAGAGGTTTGTATGGCAATTATTTGAAGTATACAAAGAAGGCGACGGCTCTGGAAGGCCGTTCTTCTTCCCGAAACCTCTTGTGCATATCACTGAAAAATTTTTCAGAACGGAAGGCCACACGGAATTTTTGAACTTTATCTGTGATGTAGCCTCCGACAAGGGCAACACATATTTTGTGTTTGACAGGGGCGAAACTGCAAAAATATCTGAATGCTGCCGCTTGAGCTTTAAGCTTGAGGAACACGACCTGTTGGACGCAAAGCAGCCGTGGAAAATGCGTTACTGTGCATTGCAGAACATAACCATAAATTTGCCGAGGATAGCCTACCTTGCGAACGGCGACGATGCACAGCTATTTGCGCTGCTGTCAGAGAGAATGCAGCTTGCAGGCAGAGCACATCTGCAAAAAAGAGCATTTATAAAAAACATTCTTGCCCTCGGAGAAAACGGGCCGCTTGCCCTTCTCACAATGGACAGGGATGGTTCGCCGTATCTTAGGCTTGAGCATGCCTCGCACCTGATAGGAATGGTCGGACTTAACGAGATGGTAAAAGCCCACACGGGCGAAGAAATGCACGAATCAAGAAAGGCGCTCAAATTCGGTTTAAGGGTTATAGCCCACATGAAGATGATAACCGAAAAAATACGGGAACAACACGGTATCAAGGTTGTTCTCGAACAGACCCCCGCAGAGAGCACGAGCTACCGGTTTGCAAAGCTTGACATGGCAGGCTATAAAGAGGTAGCCGAAAGGCATGTCAAGGGAAATAAGGAAAAGGGCGAGGTATATTACACAAACTCGACCCACATGAATGTGTCCCTCGATATAAACCCTATTGATAGGGTTATGCAAGAGGGTATGTTCCATCCCCTGATAGAGGCCGGATCCATTACCCATGTATGGCTTGGAGAAGCGCAGCCGTCAAAAGAGGCAATAGCGGATTTTGTCATAAAGACATTCCGCAACACAACAAACGATCAGGTAGCATTCTCGCCTGAATTTACTACCTGCAATTCTTGCAACAGGACTTCAAGAGGTCTTGCAGAAACATGCTCATACTGCGGTTCCGATGATGTTGACGGCATAACAAGAATCACGGGATACTTTACAAAGGTATCAAGCTGGAATAGAGGCAAGCTTGGCGAACTGAAAGACAGGCATAAAAACCAGTTTCGTTCGCAGTCAAAAGCTGCCTGAAAAATAACGATAAACCCGATGCCCGCACAAAAAGCGGCGTCGGGTTTTTAAGGAGGTAAAATGGTAATAATAATAACAAAAAAGGACTGCCCGAAATGCCCATTAGCAAAAGAGCTTGGCAATAAATTGAAGGCAGACAACATTGTAGTAGAATATTACGATACCGAAACCGCAGACGGCCTTGCCGAAGCAGCATTCCATAATATAATGTCTCTGCCCGCCATAATAGTCGAAAACGACGAGGGCGACGTAATCGCCAAGTGGAGCGGCGATGTACCAAAGAAAGAAGAAATATTGCGGGAGCTGTCCCGTGCCTGATATTAAGGGAATGCTCAAAACCAGCTTTATAGACTGGTCGAAAGGCATATCGTCCGTAATATTTTTGGGAGGATGCAACTTTCGTTGCCCGTTTTGCCACAACAGGGAACTTGTCGTAAACAAAACTGCTGATGGTTGTATAGATCAGGAATGGGTGCTTAACCACCTGAAAAAATATAAAACATGGGTAGAGCGTGTAACAATAAGCGGGGGCGAACCGACCGTCTGCAACAGTCTCGGCGATTTTCTTGTCGCAATAAGAAAAATAGGGCTTTCGATTAAGCTCGACACAAACGGGTCAAACCCTGCCATGCTGAAGGACCTTATAAATAAAGGCCTTTTGGATTATGTGGCAATGGATATTAAAGGTCCCCTCAGCAATTACGGCAAATATTGCGGCGTAGAGGTCGATAAAGGCCGCATAGAGGACAGCATTGATACAATCATAAAAAGCGGAGTAGGCTATGAGTTCAGAACAACTTATGTGCCAGGTCTGCACAGCGAAGATGACCTTTATGCGGTGGCAGAATATTTAAAAGCAAAGGAGGTGAAAAACTACAAAATACAGTGGTTTCAGCCGAAAAATACACTTGATCCATTTTACATGAGTGTGAAACCGGTATCGAAACAGAATGAAGATCGCATAAAAAAAGCGGTGGGTTTAATTCTCAAAAACTGATCGCTAAAAAAGGCTAAAGACCCGGGATTATCCCCGGGTCTTTTTTTTTTAAAGTAATACCTATATAGAAAGTAATTTCTTTTAGGGCATTCTGCCCGAACCATACCCCGTAACGGGGGAAATAATACAAAACAATTAATGACCGTTGTTGCAAATAGGCACTTACGTCCGGCACAACTGCGTCATGAAGGAGGAACATGGATAATCTTGAAAAAATGATCAATAGACTGTTGGCAAAGAAACAAACATCCGTATTGGCCGTGGATAACACGGCTGATAACGATGACTGCGCCACCGATTTTACGCTTGTTGGAGAAAGCGCATGGATAACGGTAAATAACCTGTCGGTGCATATCAAGAAAGAACACGAAGGAGTAGTAGTTGATATTTACGGACGCGGCAGCGAATGTGACGAACCCATAGCATCGACATATGCATTTTTCGGTGAGGCAGATAAGGAGGTGACAAATGGGTAAAGTTTATATCAGCTACCTAAAAAGAGGTTGCATCGGTGTGGATGCGCCTGACAACTTTGCCGGCATGACGGATGAAGAGAAAATGGAGTGGGCGGCAGAGGTTCTTGACAGCTCAAGCGACCGCGAACTTATCAACGGTATGGCAGATTACAATAACCCTAAGTGGTACGGCTTCTTTGACGAAACGCCGGAACCTCTTGCCATAGAAGAGGATGACTCGGAAACATACATCACTACAAATGTGTGGGAGTCTTGTTTCCAACCTGTGGAGATACTGAGAAGAGAGGGGGTCGCCGATGGCTGCAGAAAATATAGCAGATAGCTTCATCATTGAGTTGTCGGCACACATGGCAGGGTTAAGCGTCGAGGAATATGAAGAATCGCAAAAAAATATCTTCGACAAGCTTGACATTATAGAACAGGCAGTAACTAAGGCAAAGGTCGTAAACCTCGACAACTACAAAAAATATCTCGGGTTGAAACAGCATTTATCATCATTGTTCTGTTATTTGTTTAATGCAAGGAACGAAGCATACGAAAAGGTGGCGGCTGTTGAGGATCAAATGGGAGCTAAACTGCACAGCTTTGTAAAAAACTACGGAAAGGCGTCCCCGGCCATGCGGCCAGTTATAAAATACGCACTCTCACGCAAATACTACTTACGCGAGAACGTAGAGAAAATGGCAAGGGACCTTCAAAAAGCCGGACACCTGTGGAAGATCAATGAAGATGGCGAGACATCGTATTATGTGACCGGGCTCCACCTTGCAGTTGGAGACAACACGTTTAATGTAAGCCGCAGTAACGGTAGACAATACCGTCGATATGTAAAAACGTGTGTTCTACAGGCGTTTCGACTGCCATACCGATGGAGCGCCACTATAAGCGCTCTCGAAAAAGAAGGCATGGAAGTGCCGGAACTCGACGAAAACCTGTGGCACATAACCGGCATAGCAAACATGAAAGACTGTGCCAGAGTATCGTTATCACAAATGGACAGAGCAAGCATTGTAAAAAACTACTTAAAATAAGAGGAACAAACGGGAGGCAAAATGGCAAACAGAAACGCAACCGCTGCCCGGCAAGAAACAGCGAAAAAGGCAATGGTATTTTTAACGGACTGTGACATGGGCAGTATAAAAATATACAACAGCAGTATGTCGCTGTTCTATGGGAACGGGGTTGGCGACGGCGAAAACATCGTCAATATCTACACAAGGACAAGCGTCGATGTCCCCGGAAACTTTGTGGGACACTTTGCGGTTAAGGGCAACGACACATATCTGAGCAGTTACGACTGCATCGACAAGCCCCTATACAAATTTGGCAAGGGACGGTGGTTTGTCTATCGCGAAAGCGAAAAACCGGTATTCCATATTGTCAGGACAGATAATGCCGTTGACGCATAAGGAGGAAGCATGGACATAAGAAAAATAGAAAGCCCACGGGAATTTAAAGAGTGGGCGGAAGAAGTAAACATGGGCGTAACACTCAAACGAAAATGTGAATTGCAGGATGTAATAGGCCGCAGCAGCATGGAAAAGCTCAAAGAACTGTTCGTTGCTGCCAACGGCTCAAGAGACCTGATACTTTGCTCACTGTACAACACCATGTCGTATCAGGTGGTGGAAGAAATGCTGCATCACCTTGCAAACCACAAGGCGCGGGAAATAATCGCGAAAGAGGAGGACAGGTTAAACAGCACATGGAATGAAAGATTTGGGAAATTCAACAAGACAGAACACGCGTTTAATGAAAGCCGGAAAGCTATATTTAAAAAAATCCGGCAGATGCGCGAAAGACTGTCACAGTTGGAAAACAAGAACAATAACCTCAATAACAAAGTAAAACAACTGGAAAAAGAAAAATGGCAGATGACCGAAACTATACGCAGGTTGTCCGAAAACTCTGCCAAGTACGAAACCATAAAAAAACTATTGCAGTAAAGGAGGTCAACAGTGAACACGAAAGAAAAATGGGAAATGCAGCCCATTATAAACAAAGAAAAAGAGGTAGTCGAATCCTACGAGATACGCGCAGGCCAAGATACGATCGCAACAGTAACGAATTGGGTCAACGCATCTGAGGAATCAAAGGCCAATGCAGTGCTGATAAAAACAGCACCAGAAATTCGTGAAACACTGTCGAAACTGTTGTTGTATTTCGACAGGAAAAATCCCGACAAAGTAATGCGGATACCATGGTCGCTTCTTGAAAGAGCGAAAGAACTTACGCAGTTGGGGAGGGAGGTATAAATGCCGTATATAACGGATCTTGGCACAGACGCAAAAAAATACGATGGGAAGATCAACATACTACGATATGGGGTATGGGATTACGACAGCGAAAAAGGAAAGGACAAGGTTATTGAATGTTCCAATAACCTTGAATACCTCAAGACAAAATACAACACCGACAAAATAATAAGAATCGGATAAGGAGGAGAAACGAAATGCCAAACTGGTGTTACAACCATATAACCATAAAAGGGTCGCAAAAAAGGCTCAAGGAGTTTGAGGCGGCGGCAATGGGAGAAAATGGGCTGTTTGATTTTAACTCCTTTGTGCCATATCCAGAATATTACACGCGACTTGACCGGGTAGCGGCAAACCTTGAGCAGTTGTACAGAATGAACGTGATAGGATGGGGAGATGTCCCCGACGATGGCTACAATGCGGGCGGTTACAACTGGTGCGTCCTTAACTGGGGCACCAAATGGAACGCATGCGAAGTGAGCCTGGATAAAACGAAAGACCGGCTTTATTACAGCTTTGATACGGCGTGGGGACCGCCGATACAAGTAATCAAAGCCATTGGCAGAAGGTTCCCGCATTTGATGATAGAACTTTACTACCATGAATGTGGTGAGTCATTTTCGGGCAACATGGTCATAAAGAAGGGTAAAATTCGGGAACAGTTCAGACCGTATTGCGATTGTGACTTTTGTTCGCAACTATGGGACGAATTTTCCGATACAGTGGAGGAGATCTATGAAAAAACGCAAAATAGCAGTGCCGAGGTTGCCGATGGAAGCTGTATTAAAGCTGCGGAAGCACAAAACCTTGGGATGTAAGAGAAAACAGATGTCAAGGGAAAGCTGCAGACAGTACAGGAGGAATTGCTATGAACAGGAAGGCGCTTAAAGAAAAACCGCAAAAAGTACGCTTCTGGGAAAACATAAACGGCGGTTGGGTAAGGCTCACACTTGTGCCTGACCAAACAATCCGGCATTATCGGTTTACAGTAACCGAAGAGGGCTGGAGATCAACGGAAAGGGAGTATGAATACAACAGCGAAGATGGCATTGTCTCTGCGCATATTGTAAGAGATGGAAGAGACTGCGATGGCCGCTTAACATATACTTGGGAAGGATATTTCGACCCGAAAGGGGAAAGAGAACCTTGTTTTATGGGATATGACTATAAAGGCAACGAAACATACAGTACCTATATGAAAAAACCAATATGGTTCCAAAAACGAGCGCATCAGCGGGATTTTACCGCAGAGGCAGCCGGGTATTAAAAGAGAAATGAAAGGAGGCGATTATCGCCTCCTTTTTTTATTTTAAAGTAATATCT
>Ga0116190_1003045_pt1 | contig 12683 bp, 12 predicted proteins | sample AD_JPNTR4_MetaG_FD_89808 | JGI IMG/M metagenome (GOLD analysis project Ga0116190, IMG submission 89808) | Active sludge microbial communities of municipal wastewater-treating anaerobic digesters from Japan - AD_JPNTR4_MetaG | ecosystem: Engineered > Bioreactor > Anaerobic > Digestate | place... | reverse complement strand
TTTTTTTTATTTTTTTAAAAACTTTCAAATTTTTATAATATTATGTACATTTGGAGGTAAAATTAGGTACAATGGATTCTGCAATTAATATATATCAGGTTTTTACTCGTCTTTTTAATAATAAAAACCAAACAAACAAAGAATTTGGAACAATTGAAGAAAATGGTTGCACTAAGTTTAATGATATTACATCAACTGCTCTTGAACAAATAAAAAAATTTGGATCAACTCATATTTGGTATACCGGTATTATTAGACATGCAACTACTACAGATTATTCTAAATATGGTTTAAGTACCGACAATCCATATGTGGTAAAAGGAAGAGCAGGTTCTCCATATGCTATAAAAGATTATTTTGATGTGCATCCTGATTTTGCTGTAAGTGTAAAAAATAGAATGCATGAGTTTGAAAAGTTAGTAGAACGTACTCATGATGCCGGATTAAAATGTATAATTGATTTTGTTCCTAATCATGTATCGCGAGAATATAAATCAGAAAATTTACCTGCAGGGTGCTCTGCTTTAGGAAGTTATGATGATACGTCTTTAGCATTTTCACCAAGTAATAATTTTTATTATATTCCGAATCAGGAATTACATTTACCAGAAGAAATAAATTTTCCATATACGCACAATGCTCCTAAATATAATGAAATACCGGCTAAAGTTACCGGAAACGATGTGTTTTCTGCATATCCATCTATTAACGATTGGTACGAAACGGTTAAATTAAATTATGGAATAGATTATCAAAATTTGTGGCAAGAGCATTTTGAAGAAATTCCTGATACGTGGGTCAGAATGTTAGAAGTTCTTGAATTTTGGACAAAAAAAGGTGTTGATGGCTTCCGTTGTGATATGGCAGAAATGGTTCCTGTTCGTTTTTGGGGCTGGGTGATTCCTCAAATTAAACAATTGAATCCTGAAATTATTTTTATTGCCGAAGTATATAATCCTGAAGAATATCGAAATTACTTATCTCGTGGAAAATTTGATTATTTATATGATAAAGTCGGATTATATGATATTTTACGTTTGATAATTGAAGGAGTAGGCTCTGCTAAATATGTTAGTGATTGCTGGAAAACGCATGATGATATAACATCAAAAATGCTTCGGTTTCTCGAAAATCATGATGAACAACGAATAGCTTCTCGTTTTTTTGCCAATAATGCCGAAGCAGCTAAGGCTTCAATGATATTGGCCGGCACTATGGATAGAGGTCCACTTATGATATATTTTGGTCAAGAAATTGGCGAAAAAGGTATGGATAAAGAAGGTTTTAGTGGAATAGATGGAAGAACAAGTATTTTTGATTACTGGAGTTTGGTAGAATACAATAAATGGGTAAACGGGGGCAAATTTGATGGTGCTAAATTATCTGATGAACAAAAAGAACTTCGTGATTTTTATAAATCTTTGAATTGGTTGCGATTAAATCATGAAGCTATACATAGTGGTTTGTTTTATGATTTAATGTGGAAAAACTATAATGGTAATTTAGATTCCGATAAAATTTTTGCTTTCTTACGATATACGTCAAATCAAAAGATGCTTATAATTATTAATTTTGATATGCATCAAACTCATACTTTTAGATTGTTTATAGGTGAACATGCATTAGAAACTATGAATTTTAAAAAGGAAGGAAAAATGAAGCTAAAAGAAGTGTTTGAAGCTGATTTTACTGATGAGTTTCCTATGCAGGAAGTTTTAGAATTGGGTATTCCGTTTTCAATTCTTCCAAATTCTGCCTTAGTATTTGAGTTATCATAAGTTTTTCAATGAAATTACAAATTGCATTTTCATCGTGTCCAAACGATACGTATATATTTGATGCTTTAGTACATAAAAAAATTGATACACATGGAATTGATTTTGAATATACTATTGCTGATGTAGAAGAATTAAATCAAAAGGCATTATCAGCAACTTTCCATATAACCAAAATAAGTTATTTTGCTTATGCTCATTGTTTCCAAATCTATCAAATTTTAGATGCCGGCAGTGCTTTAGGATATGCTAATGGTCCTTTGTTTATATGTCAAAAAGGAAAGGAACAGACAATAAATGCTGCGTCTACTATTATGTTACCCGGAAAATATACTACAGCTCATGTGTTATTTTGTATGGCATATCCTGAGTATATCAATAAAAAATTTGCTGTATTTTATGAAATAGAACAAGCTATAACAAATGGCACCGCCGATGCCGGTGTTATTATACATGAAAATAGATTTACTTACGCACAGCGTGGATTTTCATGTATATGTGATTTAGGTACAGCATGGGAACAACAAACAAATATGCCTATACCTCTCGGTGCTATTGTAATACATCGTTCCTTACCCGAAGATATTAAACAAACAGTCAATATTCTTATTCGCAAAAGTATTGAATTTGCTCGTGTGAATCCTTATGAATCACAACCGTTTATTGATACAAATGCTCAAGAAATGGAAAGTGACATAAAAAAACAGCATATTAATTTATTTGTAAATGATTTTAGTATAGATTTAGGGTTGGTTGGAAAACAAGCAATTTCTACTTTGTATGCAAAAGCCTTTGAATACAAATTAATTCCAGAATTACCACGCACTATTTTTTTGAATTCTCCTCAGTTGTAATTGTTCAATAATAACAATACAAAATACAATAAGCACATACAGAATAATAACTTTTTGTAAAGAAATATGTATTTGTATTGAAGAATGAGGTAATTGAGAAATTACGTATACTATATGTTGTAAATAAGAAGCTACAAAGTCAATACATGAAAATATATAAGTGCTTATGTATGGAATTGAATAACAACAAATACATATAATAATACCCGATAATAAAACAAATGCTATTGGAATAGCACATATATTGGTAAGTAAACTATATGTTGGTAAAAATCCAAAATAATACAAAGAGATTGGTAGAGTGGTAATTTGTACTGCTATACTTACGGCTATTATGCTCCATATATATTGAATAGTGCTGATTTGTATATGAGGAAATATTGATTGGATTTTATTTCCAAAATATACAATGCCAATAACAGCAGTATATGATAATTGAAAACCAATGTCAAAAAGTGTTAGAGGATTTAGTATGAGCATTATGCAAGCTGCGGCAGCTAATGTATTGTATGTTGAAACTTTTCGATTAAGAATTATTGAAGTGCAGAGTAATGAAAACATACATGCAGCTCGTGTTACCGAAGGACTTAAGCCTGTAATACATGCATATATCCAAATGCAAATAACACAAAGTAAGGTTTTAATCCATGTTCGTTTGTAAATAGGTAGTATTTGCAATACTTTCATTATTATAATTGCTATAATTCCTACATGTAAACCAGAAACGGCTAAAATATGCATAGCACCGGCTTTCATAAATTCTTGTTTTGTGTCTGTTTGTAAGTAGGTTTTGTTTCCAAAAATAAGAGCTGCAAGTAGTTCAAAGTTTTGTGTTTGCAAATTTGAATCATGTAATATGTGAAGTATATTATGTTGAATAGCTAAACTGATGCTTTGAATAGAAGATGTATAACCAATTTTTTTCCACATATTGCCGCCAATATATGCTGTAGAAAAGATGTGTTTATTGGCAGTATATGCTTGATAATTGAAGAGTTGTGTTGTGTCTTGTACAATAGGTTTAAAAATAGCAGTGCATTCTATAATATCACCATACATAAGTTTTTGCGAAGCAGTGTCTTTTGCTATGTATATTATTGCTTTATGTATACTATTTTCGTACATAGTAATTTCTGCAGAATATGTTTTTGATTTTTCAGAAAGAGCTGATGTAATTTGAGCTGTAACAGTATGTTTACCTATTATTGCTTTATATTTTGAATTGTGAATAATGGTAAGTAACATTCCAAATAACACAAACCATACAAAATATACTACAAGTTGATAGGGCTTTTGTAAATAATACAAAGCAATACAAAGACACGTGTTGAGAATAAAAAATGTAATAAGTGTTTGACTAATAGATATATTATACAAAGAAGTTATTACAATACCACAAAGTAGGGCTGTGGTTATAAATACAAAAGGAACTCGTGAAATTGAAATTTCAAGGTTTTTACGAAAAAAAAGCATCACTTTGTACAAATGGTTTGTGTTGTGATGCAAATATAATCAGAAAATTAAGGATTATAAAATTTTATTTTGTAATTCACAGGAACTTTACCTTTTTCAATATTGTGTAAACGTGCTTGCAATAATCTTTTTTTGAGAGGATTTACTCGGTCTACAAATAGTTTTCCTTGCAAGTGATCATATTCGTGTTGAATAATTCGTGCACAAATGCCTGTAAAATCTTCTGTTTTTTTAGTGAATGTTTCATCAAAATATTCGAGTGTTACAATAGATTTTCTTTGTACGTCTTCACGAATACCCGGAACACTTAAGCATCCTTCATTAAAATACCATTCTTCACCTTTTTCTTCTAATATGGTAGGATTTATAAATACACGTTTAAAGTTTTCGGCTTCCGGGTAATCTTCAACCATAGAGCTTGCATCAATTACAAATAAGCGAATAGCTAAACCTATTTGTGGAGCAGCAAGACCAACACCGTCTGAAGCTTCCATGGTTTCAAACATATTTGTTATAAGTTCTTGTAATTGAGGATAATTTGCATCAATATTTTGAGCAACTTTTCGTAATACCGGATGTCCATATGCAACTATAGGTTTTATCATAACATATTATTTTTTTGTTCTAAATACGACTGCAATATAATAGTCGCACTAATGGTATCAATCATTTCTTTATTTTGTCGTTTTATTTTTTTTATGCCACTATCTATTAGTGTTTGTTGCGCAATAGATGACGTAAAGCGTTCGTCAACGTAGGCAATAGGCATAGTGGGAAACGTTTTACGAAATTGTTTTTCAAATATATCAACATATTTTGCATTTTCTGAAGGTTCGTTTCGTAATGTTTTTGGCTTTCCAAGTACAACTAATTCTACAGATTCTTGTGTAAAATAGGTTTCTAAAAATTGTAATAATTCATGAGAACGTACGGTGGTAAGAGACGTTGCAATAAGTTGTAAATTGTCTGTTACAGCAATTCCGGTTCGTTTTGTTCCATAATCTAAAGCAAGAATTCGTGCCATTATTTTTTTTTACAAAAGTAATGTATTACCTTGAAACTAAAAAATATGATGCATTTTGTGTTCTTTGAGAAAAGAATGTCCAAAATTTATTGTGCAATCTTCATTTCATCAATTAAATATCCTGCACCGGCAAATTTATCAATTACAAATAATACATATCGAATATCAACAGCTATACATTTTTGAAAATGAGGTTCATAAATAATATCACCACTCATAGCTTCCCAGTTGCCATCAAAAGCAATACCTATCAATTCTCCTTTGGCGTTCATTACCGGACTGCCCGAATTTCCACCTGTAATGTCATTATTGGTAGTAAAACATACCGGTAAGTTGCCTTGTTTGTCAGCATATTTTCCATAATCTTTAGATTGATATAATGCTTTAAGTTTTGGCGAAACTTCAAATTCTTCGTTTTTAGCATCTTCTTTTTCTATAACACCGGCAAGTGTAGTATAGTGGCTATAGTGCACGGCATCACGTGGTTTGTAGTCTCCTACATAGCCATAGGTTAGTCGTAATGTTGAATTTGCATCTGGATAAAACAGCGAATCAGGTTTGAATTTCATAAGTGCATCTACATATAGTTGATTTGCCTTGTCAAATTCATATGATTTTAAGTATGCTTGTATTTGGAAGTAAGCAGGGAATGTGTTTTTGAGCAATTCAAATGCAGGATCTTTTAAAAATGTTTTTACCGAAGGTTTATTTACAAAAGCACGAATTTTTTCTTCATCGGCAAAGATTGATTTTGCATATAGTTGGTCGGCATATTTAGTAAAATTTCCTTTGTATTTTTTTTGAACTGTAGTAAAATATCCCGGATGAAAACCATCGGGTACTTTACTTTTGTATAGTTGAGACATTGCTATAAATTGAGCTTTATCAACTTGTATATCATAATTTTTGAAATGTTCAGTAATTTTTTCTTGCAATTCTGCCGAGGCTATTTTTATTTGTACAGCATCGCCCGATGACACAGCTTCTAAAAACGAAAGGCATTCATAGGTAAACATAAACAACTCCGGAGCATTCAATAAGCCTACATTCATAAAATTAGATGCATATTTTGCAATATTTGAAGTACTGTAAAATTTGTTTATATCAGAAAATATTGTTCCGTATTCTTTCTTCCTTTGAGCATCGGCATTTATCCATTCTTGTAATTCTTTTTCTTGTGCCATTTTTTTGCTCACTACTTCCAAAGCTACAATTCCTTTATTTTGTCCAATGGCATATTTCCAGTAATTACTCATTTGATCATATTTTGCTGCATATTTTATTTTTATGGCAGCACTTGATTTCATATATTGTTTGTAAACATCAAGCATTGTATCACCTATAGCAATTATGGCAGCGTTATTAAATGTATATAATCCTTCAATGCCGGTAGCTGTTTTGTATCGGTCGGTACTACCGGGGAATCCCATAACCATAGCATAATCGCCATTGTTGTATCCTTGCAACGAAACAGGTAAAAAATATCGTGGAGTAAGCGGTATATTATCTTGTGAATAGGTTTTGGGTTTGTTATTTGTATCACTGTATATTCGTAATACACAAAAATCGCCTGTGTGTCGTGGCCACATCCAATTATCGGTATCGCCGCCAAATTTACCTATACTGCGAGGAGGAGCACCAACTAAACGAACATCAAGAAATGTTTCGTATATAAATAGAAAATATTGATTGTTTTCAAAAAAACCTTTTACCGAACCTTTATAATGTGAAGTGTCTGAAACACTTTTTTCAATGATTGCAGAAACTTTACTTATTGTATCTTCCAGTTTATCTTTATTTGTAATGCCAATTTTATATAGAGGCATAATTTTATCACTTACATCAATCATGCGTACTACAATAGTTGCTGTAATGCCATCGTTTCTGAGTTCTTCATTTTTATTTTTTGCCCAAAATCCATTATCAATATAGTTATTTGCTATACTTGTGTGTTTTTGAATCATATCAAAACCACAGTGGTAATTGGTAAATACTAATCCTTGAGATGAAACAAGTTCAGCTGTGCAGAAAAAATTATATGGATTGTCACTTTCGCCTAATCCTATTATTGCATCTTTTAGTGAACTTTTGTTTATATTATAAATTTGTTCCGGTGTAAGTTTGCAGCCTTTTTTCTGTAATTCTAATTTGTCTAACATTGTGAGTAACCACATGCCTTCATCAGCCTTTGCCGGGCTTAAAAGTACTATAAGTAGTACAACAGATAATAATTGTTTCATGTTTTAATAGTATTTTGAATAGTGATTGAAAATCGCATTCAAATATACATTATTTTTTACTAAAAAATGCAACGATTTTATCTGCTAAAATTGATGATAATTTTTCTTTTGATTCTACTGTCCATCCTGCAATATGAGGGGTAAGTATAACCCGTTGCGATGTTTTTAAATAATTAAAAGCTTCGGGCATATTGTCTGTTAAGAAATCTTGAAAATTATAACTTTCATATTCCAAAACATCAAGTCCGGCAGCTATTATTTTATTTGTTTTCATAGCTTCTACAACATCATGAGTGTTTACTACTTTACCTCGGGCAGTGTTGAGTAAAATAAAAGGTTTTTTGCAAGCTTCTATAAATTCTTTGTTGCACATATATATAGTTTCGGGGGTTTGTGGAACATGAAAACTAATAACATCGGCACGTTGTTGAAGTTCTTGTAAGCTCACTTCTGTTACATATGAATTACTAAAGTTTGTTTTATATTTATCATACGCCAATACGGTACATTCAAATCCTGAAAGTTTCTTTGCAAAAGCACTACCCATATTCCCGTATCCTATAATTCCTACGGTTCTTCCTTTTAGTTCAATACCACGGTTGCCTTCGCGTTCCCATATTAAATTTCGTACTTCATGGTCGGCTTTCAAAACATTATTCATTAATGAAAGCAATACACCTATTGTTTGTTCTCCTACAGCATCTCTATTGCCTTCGGGTGAATTGAAGCAGGCAATTCCTTTGGATTCGGCATAGAGAATATCTATTGTTTCCATACCTGCTCCTACACGTCCTATACATTGTAATTTAGTAGCTTTATCAAAAAAAGATTTGTCTGCAATTATTTTTGAACGTACAATTATGGCATCGTATAAATGAATACACTGATTTACTTCTTCTACACTCATATGTTCATTGTGGGTAACTGCAAAACCTGCGTCTGAAAATTTTTTGAGCATGAGCTCATGAGCATCGTCTATTATAAGTATTGAAATGGTATTCATATGTATTTTTATCAAAATATATCTCTATTCATGCTGTAAAAATACATATTAATTATAAATGAACTATGATGAATGATGAATTAGTGAAACCGTATGGTTTTATATCATTTGCTTGTATGACAGTTTGCATGATTGTTTTTTTTGTAAATTAATTTTCATTTCACATAAACAAAACAATTTAATATGTACTTTTATACCCTGAATAGACGATTGTATAACCAAACACATTATTGGTATTATGTTAGATTATATTATATGGAATGCTCAGCCCGAAATCATTGAGGGATTTAGAGTTAGGTGGTATGGATTATTGTTTGCTGTAGGTTTTTTTGTGTCATATACTTTTTTAGGAAAAATATTTAAAAAAGAAGGTTTGCAGCAAAAAGAATTAGACAGTTTTACATTTATGACATTTATATTGCTTATAGTTGGTTTACGTTTAGGGCATTGTTTGTTTTATGAACCTGATGAATATTTAAAAAATCCTATACGAATTTTATTTGTATGGGAGGGAGGATTGGCAAGTCATGGAGGTGCTATAGGTTTATTGCTTTCATTTTATTTGTTTACTCGGAAATCCACAAAATCATTTGTGTGGATAGCATCGCGTGCTGCTGTTGTAATTCCTTTTACCGCCGCATGTGTTCGATTGGGCAATTTAATGAATTCTGAAATTTACGGCGTTGCAACTCACTTGCCTTGGGGATTTGTTTATCTTCGTGATGCGGTAATTTTTACAACTCCCGAATCACTTGCCGATATTTTGTTGCAATCAAAACTTATTGCTACTAATATGCAAGAACAATTACACCAATTTTTAATGCTCAATGCTCAAGTATTTACTAAAGGAATACCATATACAGAATTACAACATTCATTAGTGCAGGCCGGTTTTGTTGCTCAAGAAAAAATTGATGTATTACCGCATATTTTATTACAAGCTCAATTACTTCACCCAAGTCATCCTACTCAAATTTATGAAGCCTTGGTGTATCTTTCTATTTTTGGAATACTCATGTGGTATTATTTTTCGCGTAGTGCTAAGCAACAAGTAATATCATCGTATCTTATTTTAGGTATTGCTTTTATTGGAATTTTTGGCTCGCGTTTTTGTATTGAATTTATTAAAAATAACCAAGTTGCATTTGAACAAGGTATGCAGTTGAATATGGGGCAGTGGTTAAGTATACCTTTTATATTGGCAGGAGTATTTTTTATATATGTATACACTAAACAAAGAAAAACAAATACTATATCGTGATATTTAGTCAGGTAATATGGAATGTGTCGCCCGAATTGGTTGCATTTACCGATTCATATGCTATACGATGGTATGGTGTATTATTTTCTTTGGGGTATATAGTAGCCTATTTTATTTTACTGCAAGCATTTAAGAAAGAAAAAATACCGCAAATAGTATTAGAAAAATTAACACTTGCAGCTATAGTTGGTGGTGTAGTAGGTGCCCGATTGGGGCATTGCTTTTTCTACGAACCTATGCGATATATACATAATCCTATAGAAATATTGTATGTATGGCATGGCGGATTGGCAAGTCATGGAGGTGCAATAGGTGTTCTTATTGCATTCTGGTTCGTTATTCGAAAGATGGAATATTCATATTTGTTTCTTCTCAGCAGAGCAATGCTTGTAGTTCCTCTTACCGGTGCGTTTATTCGTATAGGAAATCTTATGAATTCAGAAATTTATGGTACTGAAACTTCTTTACCGTGGGGATTTGTATTTCAACGAAGTTCTGATGTTATTGCGGGTATAGAACAGGCAGTTCCTCGTCATCCTACACAATTGTATGAAGCAGGGGCTTATATTTTGGTTTTTATTGGATTACAGATTTATTATTGGTTGAATTTGTATAAACAAAAAACTATTTCTACTAATACTATAATAGGAGTATTCTTAGTAGGAATCTTTGCAAGTAGATTTATTATAGAGTTTTTTAAAGTAAATCAAGTTGCTTTTGAATCGGCGTGGTATTTAAATTTGGGCCAATTATTAAGTATCCCGTTTATTCTATATGGAGTGTATTCGCTGTTTAAATTAAAAGAACCCCAGAGCATAAAGCAGTAATTACATTGCGATATGTGTAATTGAAAGTACAATAATGGTATAATTTTTTTACAATGTTGCAATATAGTATACAAAATAAAGTAGTGTATGAAATAGTGAATTATGCCAGAATGTTGATTCCTAAGGTTTTTTATAGGCATAAATTACACACTATATTACCATACATTCAAACTCATAGTAACTATAATCAAATTCAACAACGAGTAGAATATTATTGCAACATACCAATACATAGTACATTAAATGATACCGCCATTGAATTAAGGGAATTGACATACAGAAAAAAACTCCGCACATATTTTTTTGATTTAGTAGAATTTACTCGATATTTTGATGAAACATACAGAATATGTTATGAATTTGGAGATGTTACGCATATACCTCAAGTTCCAACTATAGTAAAAAGTCGTCCGATTATGCAGGGTAATGGTAATTCTGTATTGTTTAAGTTAAATAAAATCAGACACTTTAAATGGATACAAGATGATATGCCGTTTCAAAACAAAAAAGATATATTAATTGGAAGAATGAGTGTGTATCAGCCACACAGATTACAATTTTATGATATGTATTTTGATTCGGTTTTTTGTGACTTGGGGCAAGTAAATACACGTAAAGGAAATACCCGATATATAAAGCCTTTTATGAGTATAGCAAAGCAGTTAGAGTATAAATATATTTTGTGTTTAGAAGGTAACGATGTGGCAAGTAATTTAAAGTGGGTCATGTCATCAAACAGTATAGCAGTCATGCCAACTCCCAAATTTGAATCGTGGTTTATGGAAGGTACTCTTATTCCTGATTATCATTATATTCATATAGCCGATGATTATTCAAATGTAGAAGAAAAATTACATTATTATAGCGAGCATCCACATAAAGCAATTGAAATTATACAACATGCTCATGAATTTGTATCGCAATTTATGGATATTGAAGTGGAAAATCTTGTTGCAATTCAAGTACTTAAAACCTATTTTGAAAAAACAAATAGAAAATAAATCTGTAATTACTTACTACCCCATCTGTAGGTTGATTGTTCTATTCCAAGTAAGTCTAAAATGCGGGAAATCACCGTATTGCAAGCATCTTCTATAGTAGCGGGGTTACTGTACATATTTGGCGATGCCGGGCAAATAATGCCTCCGGCCAACGTAATAAGTTCCATATTTTTAATATGTATAAGGTTATACGGTGTTTCACGAATGGCAAGTATAAGTTTTTTGCGTTCTTTGAGCATTACATCGGCACTGCGGGTTATAAGATTATCTGCTATACCGTGAGCTATTTTTCCCATTGTTCCCATACTGCAAGGGCAAATAACTAATGCATCATATCCTGCAGAGCCCGATGCAAATGGAGCGTTGAAATCGGTGTATTCATATTGAGTAAAACCATAGGTGTTTATTGAAATTTTTAATTCATGGTGCCATACATCTTTGGCATTGGGGCTAAAAACTATTGCAACATTATCTAGTTGATTTTTGTATTCGGCACAAGCCTTCATCAATAATTGAGCATATATTGCACCGCTTGCACCTGTTATACCTATTGCTAATTTCATAGAATTATAAGTTCTTATATACTGCAAAATATAAACATTGATTTAAATACCAATAATGAACACCACCTGCCGATACTGTACTTTGTGTATAACGCACATCTGCATACATAGTAGACGTTAGATTATAACTAATACCTACAGCAAAAGGCAATTCAAATCGTGAAAAATCATTTGTTTCTCTCAATACCATTGAATGCGAGGTTGTTTCAAATAATTTAATTGCAGGTGATAAACCTCCATAGAACGTAAACGGTATATGCTTTGAATATTTGTATAGTAAAGGAGTTTCTATATATCCTAAATTAATTTGTAAGCCACCTGCACCATCACTTGAACCTTTGGCTGTATAACGAATTTCATATTGTAAAGCGGTAAATTCTTGTAGTTTTTTTTGAATGAAAAATCCACCTGTAGGTCCAAATTTATAAAAACCACCTACATCATCGTTGTTTATTTGACTGGTAGTAATGCCACCGCATATACCACCGGTAAATGTTTGAGAATATAATGCTGTTGTGAAATATACAAGTATATATACAAGAATTTTTTGCATATTAGTTTTTCATTAGAATTGAGATTATTGTTTGTAATCTAATTTTTTTACCATACAATAAAATTCCGGTTCTATATAATTTTGCTGAGAGTATAATACTAATGAGGCA
>Ga0116190_1003042_pt1 | contig 12690 bp, 16 predicted proteins | sample AD_JPNTR4_MetaG_FD_89808 | JGI IMG/M metagenome (GOLD analysis project Ga0116190, IMG submission 89808) | Active sludge microbial communities of municipal wastewater-treating anaerobic digesters from Japan - AD_JPNTR4_MetaG | ecosystem: Engineered > Bioreactor > Anaerobic > Digestate | place... | reverse complement strand
CAAGGGTTCCTAAGACTAAAACAGCGGCTAAGATAAAGATAAAGGGTTTTTTCATAATATTGTTTATTATTAATTTATTTTAAGATTATTATCTATTATAAATAAAATACATAAAAAAGTCAAGTAATTGTTGTACGTACGGATGTACGTACAAAATATCATCTTTGCTCGTTAATTATAGACAGCTACTAATTTGGATTTTGACTAATTAATACAGCTTTAATTGCCACTCTTTTAAAATCAACCCCCACTGGCCAACAACTTTGCAAAATTAAAATGTTTTTATTGGGCTCTGGTGGAAAAATTGTTTCCGTAGAATATTCACCTTTGGGTCAAGGCAAAAATATTTGTTTCTCTACTACTTGAAATACTAAGGGCTTTTTTTCTCAAAATACATAAATTAAATCTCCTTTTTGAAATTCATTGAGCAAAGAAAATACTGATTTATATCTGCCAGGAGTTCAGGGATAAGAGGAACTATGACCCAAAATAATTGCATAACTGCCACCTGGGATAGTTGTACCAGGATATAAAACTACTCCTTGTCGCAGTAAATTATAGATTTCTTTGGTACTTGATGTTTTTGGTCTCAGAATTGGTGCTTTAATACCAAATTTTGGCAATTCTAAAATATTATCAACTAAAGCTTCAGGAGGCAAAATGGGTAAAGAAATAGAAGATTGAGAACTCAAACTGTTTTCTTGGTTTCAAACTGGCGAAGGACTAACACTTATTTCGCTTTGATTTTTGTTAACAGAAAGGTGGAGAAAATCGAAATTCAGTGGCCGGGTTAACTCATTTTGAAAAGCATTAATCAATTGATGGGTTTTATATTTTAACAAAGCCCAAAAAGATGCACCATTAAAAATAAAATATAGGAACAAAAAAACTGTTAAAAAAATTAAAACAATTGTTTTAAGTTGTTGAAAAAAATTATGATTGTTATGCATAAATACTAAATAGTTTAAAAGCTTTCAGCCAGAGGCTGATCTCACCTTGGGGGACACCTTTGGTGAAAAAAGTTTAATAGTTTTCAGTTATTAATGGGATCGCCCTTAATAGACAAACTTAAAGCAAGGGAACAATTGTATGGCTAAAAAGAGTTAAGGGTTGGATCAAAATAAAACATAGACCTAAACTTCCTAAAGTGGTATTTCTTATAAGAAAATCCATTTTGATTTTGTTATCAGCTAAATTACTTTTATGCATAATCCAAATGCCAAAACAGCTTAAGGCTACTAATATAAGACCAAAAATTTCATTCACAATTTTAGAAGCCTGAGTGTTTCAAAGTGAGGTTAAGTGATATTTAACTCAATCTTGCATAGCAAGGTGATCGTTATTAGCAATTCTTTCTCGCTCAGCCTGAATAATTTGCTGTCTTAATTCCTCAGACACTTTTGTTTGACGAATAAGATTATCAGCTACCTCAGGGCTACGAGAAACAGCGGGCAAATTTAAAGTCTTAGTCTCTGAGCTTGATGTTTGAGAAACATTAGTTGGGGTTTCTGTTGGAACATCCAATTGTGGCTCAAGATTAAAAGCGGTTTCAGAAGTTTTTGGCATCAGCTCTTGCTCTTGCGTTGTGCCTTGAATTTGCTGATTAGTTTTTGCTATTTCCTGATTGGTTTCCTCACTGGCAACTTGAGACTCAACGATGGTTGTTGAAGTTGTTGTAGAAGAAGTTGCGGTTTTTGCAACTGTTTTTGCTAAAGCAACCTCGGAAGTTTTAGGCAAAGCACCAAACATCTCTACCACCAGTGTTCTTTCTTCGCCCGTTAAAGGTATTTTGCCTCTCAGAACTGCAATACCCGTTTCTTTATAATTGGGATTCAAAATATTTGCTCGGTGTAAAGGAGAATTCATTCAGGCCTCTAAGGCTTCCCGAGAATCAAAAAAATTCATCGCTAAATTTTCTCCAGCATATTGAAAATAATAACCTGTACTGTCAATAAAATCCCAGGGTGATTTTCCTGAGGGGCTATAGTGATCAAAATAATTATTCTGCAGCATATCTTGAGCTTTCAAATAAGCAGCCAAATCTAATTTTGTGTTTTCCACTAAAGGATCCAAGTGATATTGTGCTCTCGTTTCGTTAATAAGAGTTAATAAGTCAATAGCAGTGACGTCAGCAAATAGACGTCCGTTTCTAAGAGTTAAAACGTTAAATCCCATCAAAATGCGGGTGATTACAAAAAATAAAACTACTAAGATAATAAAATTTTTAGTTAAAAATCAAGGGTAACGAAATCTTTTTTCCTGATTCTTAGCACTGTCATTTTGAGGAAAATGAAATTGCGTCATAAAATGCATTTTTAATTTAGTTACTTAATATAAGTATAGCATATTTTTCATAATTTGTCAAGTAAAATATGGGGATTAATTAATGTTAAATCAATTTTAGAGCTTTTTATTTTTTATCTTGTTTTTAATAAAAATAGTAAACTATTTCTCATATATTTTTGTATAGATACTGAAAAGTTTTTTGAAAATATGCTCTCTTTCATGCTTTTGGACAAGTTCTAAACTTTTTAAAGACATTTTTTCATGGAGAGATTGGCTATTAATTATCTCGAGAACGCCCTTAATAAAACTTGGAGCGTCACTTGGATCAAAGAGAAAACCATTTTGATTATTTCTAACCAGTTCCGGCAGGGCTCCGGCTTTTGAAGCAATGATGGGCAAACCGCAAGCCATAGCTTCCATTGTTACTAAACTCTGTGTTTCATTAAAAGAAGGAATGACAAAAAGAGTAGCTAAATTATAAAAATTTACTAAATCAGAGCTGTTGGGCTCAACCGAATCTATAATTTTAACTCTTTTAATAAAATCTTTAGCTTGAAAAAATTTTTTAAAATTTTCTGATAAATTTCCCCTGCCAATGAAAATAAAATTAGCATCTGATTTTTTTATGACTTCTGGAACTATTTGATAAAATAGCTCAACGTTTTTATCTCGATCCAAACGGCCAATATATAAAACAATGGGGTACTGAGAAAAATTTTGAAGATGATATTTTTCTAAAAATTCGGGGCTCACCTTTTGGGGTTTAAAAAGGTTTAAATCAACGCCATTAGAAAGAACTAAAATATTTTTATTAATTTGAAGAGTAGCAATTTCCTCTTTGAGAGTCTTGGTGGGCGTAATTACTAAATCGCAATAATTATTAATAAAAGCCTTGAGATAAAGTGCATAAAATTTGGTGACAGCTTCTTTAGAAAAATCGGGCACAAAAAATGAAGGAAAAAGTAAATTAGAATGCTGAGTGAAAATTACAGGGATATGATATTTTTTAGCTTCTTGGGCCAAAGAAAAAGAAATAAAAGCTGGGTCATGCAAGTGAACAATATCGGGATGAATTCGCAAAAAAATTTTTTTCATTTCTAAAGGCGCAAAATAACTGACTTTAGTACTACGCTTAAAAGGATTGACAAAAGAAGGGGCTCTAATGATTTTATAGCCACCCCTGGAGTTAATTTCTTTGGGCTTGCCAGTTTCTGAGCTAGTAATCACAAAAACATCATGATCTTTAGCAAAATGTGCGGCTGTGGCTTCAACAATATTAGTGACTCCAGAAATATGAGGCAAAAAAATTTCTAAACCATAAATTATTTTCATAAAAGCTTCTTTAGCTGTTTTAAATTAGTGAAAATTGCTTTTCAGGCGTTTATTTTTACTTGCTTTGTGGGCAAAACGGTGAGCTTCTTCACGCACTTTTAATAAAAGGTTTTTTAAACTACTGATAAATTTTTTGGAAGACTTCCTAACGCCTCGAGGAAAAACTAATTGGTCATTAGCGTATTTTGAAATGCCCACTACTGGAATATTTATTTTCAGTTGCTTTAAAATTTTGGTAACATAATCAACTTGCGGTTTACCACCATCAATTAAAATTAAATTGGGAAATGGCCACTCAGAATGACGAAAACGCCTGGAAATAACTTCGGCTAAAGCTCGCAGGTCATCATTTTTTGGCGCTTCTTTAACTTTAAATAAGCGATAATCAGAAAATTTTGGCTCACCATTTTGAAAAACAACCATTGATCCATAGGTTTCTTTGCCATAAAGATGAGAAATGTCATAGCCCTCAACCCTCGGTATAAAAGTAAAATCCAAACCTATTTTTTCTTCTTCTCAATTTTTTTGATTAAACAAAGCCACATCTTGAATATGCTGTAGGGCCTTACTCTTCTCTGGGTTTTCTTTGGCTAATTTTTTAATTAATTTTTCTTTTTGACCAGAAAGTAGCAAAACTAAGTTTTTAATATTTTTTTGATAGTCTTTTTTTGAAATAGCGCCAATACATAAACCGGGACACAAACCAATTTGATAATCAAAGCAAGGCTTGCCAGAAAATGGAGTACAGGTACTATAAGGAAAAATACGCCTAATTACTCGCAAAAAATTCTGAACTAAATCTAAACTTTGATAAGGACCAAAAATATAAAAATTTTTTTCTTTTTTGGCTAAGAACTCAAGATATTGTTCAGGGTTTTTCATTGATGATTGAGGCATGCCTAAAAATTTAGCTAACTCCTTACCCCTCATAATTAGAGGCTCAGGATAATCAGTGCGCGGAATAACAATAAAAACGAAGGAACGGCTATCGCGCTCGCGAATATTATATTTTGGCCAATATTTTTTAATCAAATTAGCTTCTAAAATAATGGCTTGGAGTAAAGTATCGGTTTCGTAGTATTTAATCCTTTTGGCTTGAGCTATCATTTCCCTTAACCGCGGTTCCAATATTTTTTGAAAATAACTGGAAACTCTTTTTCTCAAAGAAGTCGCCCTGCCAACATATAAAACTTCGCCATTTGTATCTAAAAAAAGATAAACTCCAGGTGAAAGTGGTAATTTTTTGGCTTGATCTAATAGAGACATAAAACTAAAAGTTAAAAAGTATAAAAGCTTAAAGGTTACTTCCGAGAGAGATACTTTTTCAAATACTGACCCGTATAAGATTTTTCGACCCGAGTAATTTCTTCGGGCGTGCCGACGGCAACAACTTTTCCACCCTTATTACCTCCTTCGGGACCTAAATCAATTATATAATCAGCTGATTTTATAATATGCATATTATGCTCAATAATAACAACACTATTGCCTTTATCAATTAATCTATTCAAAACTTGGAGTAACATTTCAATATCATAATAATGCAAACCCACTGTTGGTTCGTCTAAGAGATAAAGAGTATGCTTGCCCAAAGGATGAATTAAATCTCGAGCCAGTTTTATTCTTTGAGCTTCACCGCCAGAAAGAGTTGTCGCTGATTGACCTAATTGAATATAGCCCAAACCCATTTCCATTAATAATTTCAGCTTGTCAGTAATAAAATAAATATCTTGGAAAAAATCTAAAGCCTCTTCAACTGTCATATTTAACACATCAGAGATATTTTTATTTTTATATTTTACTTCTAAAGTTTCTCGATTAAATCTTTTTCCTTGACAAACGTCGCATTTAACTAAAACAGAGGGTAAAAAATGCATTTCCACTAATTTATAGCCAGCACCTTCGCAAGCTTCGCAACGGCCTCCAGAGACATTGAAGGAAAAACGGGAAGCATTATAGCCTCTTTCTCGTGCCTCTTTTAAAGAAGCAAAAAATTCTCGAATCGGCGTAAAAATACCAGTATAAGTGGCTGGATTAGAGCGAGGAGTACGACCAATTGGTGACTGATCAACCATTATTACTCGGTCCAAATATTCGCCACCCAAAATTTTTTCCACTTTTTCTAAAGGCTCGTTAATATAAGCTTTTTCTTTAACTAAATTTTTAAATAGTACATCATAGATCAAAGAAGATTTTCCGCTCCCAGAAACACCGGTAACGGCCACAAGTTTTCTTAGAGGAATTTCCACATTAATATTTTTTAAATTATTAGCAGAGGCATTAATAATTTTTAATTTTTCTGAAATTTTAGTGCGCCTCTCGCTCGGCACTTCTATTTTCTTTTCGCCGGTTAAATATTTTAAGGTTAAAGAATGAGGAAATTTTTCTGAATTTTTCAATAAATCAGAAATTCAACCTTCAGCCACTATTTCACCTCCATTTTTACCAGCGCCTGGCCCCAAATCAACTAAATAATCTGAGCTTTTAATGGTAGTCTCATCATGCTCAACAACAATCACGGTATTGTGCTGATCCCTTAAAGTTTTCAAAATATTTAGTAATTTATTAGTATCCCTATCGTGAAGTCCAATTGTTGGCTCATCTAAAACATATAAAGTATTAGACAGTTGAGATCCGATTTGCGAAGAAAGACGAATTCTTTGGGCTTCACCGCCCGAAAGAGTTTCTGCTTCTCGAGTCAGAGTTAAATAATCTAAGCCAACATCTAATAAAAACTTCAAACGACTAACAATTTCTTTAAGCAAGCGTTCACTAACAACTTTTTCATAAGGTGTCAACTTCTTCTCGTAATTCAGGAAAAAGCTATAAAGCTCGTCAATGCTTTTTTGGCATAAATCCCAAATATTTTGCCCATTGATTTTGACAGCTAAGGCTTCGGGCTTTAATCTTTTACCCTGACAATCAGGACAAATAGTTTGCAAAAATAAATCAGTTTTACCCAAACCATGACAGGTTGGGCAAGCGCCGTAAGGGCTGTTAAAAGAAAATAATCTTGGCTCTATTTCGGGAAAAGCAAAATTATCCTTAGGACAAGTCCAAGAGCTAGAAAGCAAAATTTCCTTTTGGTTTTTCTTTTCTTTTTCTCCCAAGACAGCTAACACTAAGCCTTCACTGTAAAGCAAGGCTGACTCCACAGCCTCAAACAAACGACTGCGATCATTGATCATTACTTTGTCAATTAAAATCTCTATGGTATGATTTTTATAGCGAGCTAACTCAACACGATTATGCAAAGAATATAGTTTACCGTCAATGCGAGCCTCACTAAATCCAAGATTCAAAAAATTATATAAAAGCTGATAATATTCTCCCTTCCTACCCCTTACTACAGGAGAAAAAATGCTGACAATTTTTTCCTTATTTTCTTTAGCTTGCTCTTCAATAATGTCTACCATTTCCTCTGGAGAAAGTTTCTTAATGCGAGAACCGCATAAAGGACAAAATACTTCTCCCAGGCGAGCAAATAAAACCCGTAAATAATCATAAATTTCTGTCAAAGTGCCGACAGTAGAACGAGGATTATGAGATAGGGCTTTTTGATCAATAGCAATAGCTGGAGACAAACCAATAATTTCTTCAACGTCAGGCCTTTCTAACTGACCTAAAAATTGTCGGGCATAAGGAGACAAAGATTCAATATAGCGTCTCTGGCCTTCGGCAAAAATAGTATCAAAAGCCAAAGATGATTTACCACTTCCTGAAAGCCCAGAAAAAACTATCAGTTTATTTTTTGGTAATTCAACACTAACATTTTTAAGATTGTGTACTTTGGCGTTATGAATAATAATTTTATCTTCCATATTTTTAACTTTATTTTAACTTTATTTTAACTTTTGAAATTAATCTAAAGGAATTAATTTTTCAATTTTCTTTTTAATTGTTTGAGGAGAAATATGGTATTTTTTGTTATAAGCTAATTGAATTTTTCTTCTCCTTTCCACTTCATCAATTGCTTTTTTCATTGAACCAGTAATTTCATTGGCGTAAAGAATTACTTTGCCAGAAACATTACGGCTAGCCCTGCCCATTGTTTGAACTAAAGAAGTTTCACTGCGCAAAAATCCTTCCCTATCAGCATCAAGAATGGCTACTAATGTCACTTCTGGCAAATCCAATCCTTCTCTCAAAAGATTAACCCCAATCAAAATGTCAAACTTACCTGAACGAAAATCTGTTAAAATCTGGGCTCTTTCTAAAGTTTTGGTTTGTGAGTGCATTCAACGGCAACGAAAACCCTTTTTAGTTAAAAATTCCGCTAAATCTTCGGCCATTTTGCGAGTCAAAGTATTAACTAAAGCCCTGCCCTTTTGTTCCACCACTTTCTGAAGTTCTTGAATAAGATCATCAACCTGAGTAGCGCCAGTTTTGGGATCAAAAACCGGCCTAATTTCGATTGCTGGATCAACAATACCCGTGGGCCGTACGACGAGCTCTACTATTTGAGAAGAATGTTGCTTTTCAAAATCTCCAGGAGTTGCCGAAGTAAAAATTACTTGATCAATATTAGCCATAAATTCCTCTCACTTTAAGGGCCGATTATCTAAAGCCGAGGGTAAACGCCAACCATATTCTATAAGTGTTTCTTTACGGCTTTTATCGCCCAGATACATTCCTTGAAGCTGAGGCACAGTAATATGAGACTCATCAATAATTGTCAAAAATCCTGGAGCTTTTTCCCCGCTATTTTTGGGTAAAAAAGCAGCATAATAAGACAATAACGTTTCTGGCGGCTCGCCTGCTAATTTTCCAGACAAATGACGTGAATAATTTTCAATGCCATAACAATAACCAATAGTGCGAATCATTTCGATATCATATAAAGTTCTTCTTTCAAGCCGCTCAGCTTCTAAAAACATTTTTTTCTTTCTAAAATAATTGAGTCTTTCTTGAAGCTCTTCATAAATGGCCTGAATAGCTTTTTCTCTTTGGGGTTGGGTAGAAACAAAATGCTTTACTGGAAAAATTAATAAATTTTGTTTTTCTTCTTTAATTTCCCTGCTCACGGGATCTAAAACAAGAATTTTGTTTATTTTCTGATCGCGAATATCTATTCAAAAAAGACTTTCGCCTTGCGGAGGAATAATTTCCACATTGTCTCCCCTTATTCTAAAAGTACTTCTTTTAAGGTCGCTATTAGTTCTTGTATATTGAATATCAATTAATTGCCTAATAAAATCACCGCGAGTCATAGGCTTGCCCACTTCTAAATAAATAGCATGAGATAAATAATTTGAAGGCAAACCTAAATTATATATACAAGAAACCGAAGCTACAGTAATAACGTCTTGACGAGTCAAAAGTGCCGACGTGGCACGATGACGCAACTTATCAATTTCTTCATTAATCATCGCTTCCTTTTCTATATAAGTATCAGTAATCGGCAAATAAGCTTCTGGTTGATAATAATCATAATAAGAAACAAAATAATTAACAGAATTTTCTGGAAAAAAAGTTTTATACTCATGAAATAATTGCGCGGCCAAAGTTTTATTGGGCGCAATCACGAGCACTGGCTTATCAAATAAAGCAATAACATTGGCCATAGTAAAAGTTTTACCAGAACCAGTGACTCCTAATAAAGTTTGAAATTGATAGCGTTTTTTAAGGCCAGTAGCTAACTTCTGAATAGCTTCTTTCTGAGCTGGTGTTGATTTAAAATCTGATTTTAATTTAAAAATTCCCATATTAATTTATTATTGTGTTTTAGCGGTTATTGTCTTGAAAAGATTTATAAGCAAAGCGAGTAACTAAATTTTCGAGGATCTAATATAGCCTGAGTGTTTGTGATTTATTTGGTGTTTGTTTTAGTATTGGCGTCTTAATCTATATAAATCAGTAAGTAGTAGTGGACCTAGGGAGAATCGAACTCCCGTCTCTACAATGCGAATGTAGTGTTCTGCCTCTAAACTATAGGCCCAAGAAAACCGTGGATTCTCGATTTATTTTATTTTTTAAGCGGTACGTACCATGGTACGTACCATAGTACGTACAAAAACTATGGTTTTGTGCTGCTAGCCGCTATCAGCTAAGCAATAGAAGTTAATTATATAGTTTATGCTTTTTAATGTAAAGAGTAATGTTTTTGGGTACTAAATTGTTAATACTCTCGCCTTTTTTAGTTTTTTCTCTCACTAAAGTGCTAGAAATCGGACTCATCACTTTCATTTTTTTTGTTTGCTTTACTAATTTTTGAATTTGAGGAGAAAAAGATGAGATGCTATGTTTCATTTTATAACCTTGACGTGTGGCGACAATAAATTTGATTTGTGATAATAAAGTAACAATGCCTTTTTCACCTCTTTTCCATCGGCCTGCTAAAATTGAATCTAAACTATCTTCGCCAATAATTCAATAAATTTCCGCTTCAGGATAAAGTTGCTGTAATTCTTTATAAGTATCAAGGGTATAAGATTTTTTGCCTTTTTGAGCTCTTTTTATTTCCAAATTAGAAACTTCAAAATGTTTGTCATATTTTGCTAATAATTTAGCCATTTGTGTCCGATGTTTTAAGGGCGCCAAATCTTTTTTGCGAATTGGAGGAATAGCGCAAACCATTAAAAGCACCCTTGATAAGTGAAATTTTTGTAACGCTGTTTTGGCTAAAAGCAAATGGCCAAAATGTGGAGGATTAAAGGCGCTGCCTAAAACTCCAATTTTTATTTTTTGCTTTATCTTACTTTTTGCCTTTCTCATATTAAAATTGAATACTCTGGGAAATTAATCATTAATATTATATCATAAACCCAATAAAAAGAAAAGGATTGGACGCGGATTTAAGAAGATGCTCAACAAAATATAATTTCATTAATATTGCATATATCCACTTGACTTTTTTAAAAAAATTTGCTAATATTATAATTATATCTAAAGAAAAATTGATAGGGATTCAAGCAAAACAGTCGCCTTTGGCGACTGTTTTGCTTTTAATCATTTATCCAATTATTAAACGAGAACTTAATAATAATTAGCAAATTATCAGGGTATAATCTCGTTAAAATTTGAAATAAGTCCCCAAAACCCCAATAACCGTTGATATACTATAACGCTTAACGAGCTAACAACAAGGCAATCAATTGCTGCATCAAAACAATGAGTTTATTTTGCAATTCAATGATTTTCGCTTGGCGAAGAATAACATTAGCTAAATCAGTAGTAGTACTGGTTGTGTTTTGAACATTAGAAGTAGAAGCGTTACTCGAATCAGTTGACTGGGGTGTGCCAGTATCAAAATTATTGATTTCGGCTTTTCATTTGAAAATCGAGCGATTAGTGTAATCTTGGTCAGAACGAACTAAGTAAGGAATCACAATAAAGCTTAAAGCATCTTTGCTAAAATTAGGAATGACAACGGTTTGAGAGCTGCTTTTTTGAAAATCCAAAAAGAATAATTTTTTTGAGCCATCTTTATAGGTTACAATGTAAGGAATTTTTTTAATTAAATTGTCGGTTGGATTTTCAAAATTAAAATTGAGATCTCCGATTCCCCCAGAAATTTTTTGATATTTAGCCATATAAGGTACTAAGGTATCAGAAATAGCCAGTGTACTATTGCTATTCATCGGTAAATAAAAACTAATTGGTATAATTGTTATGTTTTTCAAATTGGGATTCTGGTAACAATATTTTGTAGATAAAGAACAATCATTTAAAATGTTGGCAATCAACCAATTTTGAAACACTTGATCAAAGTTCTCCAATTTACCATTTTGTTTTAAAAAGTCATTAATAGAATCAATTCCTGTTTTAGGTGAATTAAAAGAATCAAAAAGAATATTTTGGCCGTATTGTTCAACGAGATAATGAGCAAATAAATTTACAAAAGCATAATTAGCACTAATATTATCTCAATTTGACAAAGTAATGATGTTGCTTTTTATAAAATCCGCAGCACGCAATCTTAGATAGCTAGAATCTCAATTTTGATTATAGCCTAAAAGAGTGGGCGAATATTCGGCGCGTAGTTCCTCAAGTCAAATGTCATCATGAGCTCCGCTTTTCAAGTATTTCTGATTATAAGTAATTAAATGGGTAAATTCATGAGCCAAAAAAGAATAAACAATATTATCAGGCGATAATTTAATTTTATTGGCACTGAGATAAATAATATTGCCTTCATTAGAAAACGGCGTGCTATTTCGAAGCATAAAATCATCGGTTTTAATGTAGCCATCAATGCTGTTAATCATTGGTGTTAAAATAATATTCACTCTTTTGTCAGTGCCTCTAATTGGGTCTGGCTCTTTTCCATAGATATTATTAAGAGTTGGCTTAATTTTATATTCCAGCTCGCTGGACATTAAATAAACTTTGCTTTGTAAATTATTTTGATCTGACAGCGATAAATTATTTCATCAATCTATATCAGCATAAAAAATGGCAACATTGGTTGCTTTGATTTGTGTAATATTTATAGAAGAGCGATTATAAAGATCGTAAGATTGGTTGAGATAAATCACTTGATTTTGATCAAAAGCAAAAACATTTTGCGTTAAGAGAAAACCTAAAACAACCAACAATGTTGTGTTAAAAAATTTAATTTGAAATATCTGTTTTTTCATTTTTTGAGTTTAGAGATACAACACTAAATAGTTTTCAGCCAAAGGCTGATCCTGGAAAAAGCGTAAAAATATTATAGCATAATAAATGATAAAAAACAAGCCTGAAAATAAATTAAAAAACAGAAACCGCGCGCATTGTTTGCGCGCGGTTGTGTTCAATAACTGACAAGTTAAATTTCTAACTACAAACCTAATTTAGCTTTCAAAGCAGTTAATAATTGTTGCAACAAATTAATCAAATAGGATTGCAATTCCATAATGTAAGAAGTTTTTTCTGCTGGGGTCATTTGGCTAACTGGTTTAGCAGTTGTTGGGACATTAGTTGCGGGAGCTTGTGTTGTGGATGTAGTTGTTGGAGCAACATACGCACTTGTTGTAGTGGTTGTGGTGGTAGATGTGGAAGAACTACTAGAAACTGTTTGAGTAGAAGAACTATTAGCATAAACCTTAAGGGTAATGGTAATCGCTGCATTCTTGTTTCCAGCTAAATCTT
>Ga0116190_1003041_pt1 | contig 12690 bp, 10 predicted proteins | sample AD_JPNTR4_MetaG_FD_89808 | JGI IMG/M metagenome (GOLD analysis project Ga0116190, IMG submission 89808) | Active sludge microbial communities of municipal wastewater-treating anaerobic digesters from Japan - AD_JPNTR4_MetaG | ecosystem: Engineered > Bioreactor > Anaerobic > Digestate | place... | reverse complement strand
TGAGCGAGCGCTTCGAAAAGAACCCGCTGTACGTCAACGATCCTTTCATGCGCCACTGGGCCTCGCCCGAAGGCCAGTGGATCACCTTCAAAGACGGCATGACCTGGTTCAAAGGCGATCTCACCGGACCAGTCAAGATCCGCCTGCCCATAGTCAACGGCATGGAACTGCATCTCGGCATCCGCGAAGACTCCTCCAACGGCACCTGCCGCGTGAGCGTTAAAGACGACCTCATCAGCGTCTTCACCCCTGAAAGCGGCACCAACGCCGCATTCACCGTAACGGCCGAACAAGTGCCGGAGATCGCCTTTGATAAAAATAAGATACGTCTCTTTACGCTGGGCATTGAGGACTACCTTGTCTGGTTGGGTGGCGACGATATCCTGCTCGCCCGCACCCACCTCACCACGCCGCTCTCAGGACGCAAGATGCGCATCGCCGGCATGACGCTTGAGAACCTCAGCCACACGCTGGTGAAGCGCGACAACGTCTTCGACACGCTCTTCACCGAATCGCTCTTCAACTGGACGCTGAACGGCGGCCGTTGGGAGGTCATCAACCGCTTTTATTGCGAGCCGACCTGGTCGCACATGAACGGCGAAAGCGCCGACTCCCTAGCCGCGCTTTGGTCCAAATATGTCTTCAGCGGCGACTTCAGCATCGAGTTCTACGCCGGCATGCGCATGGGCTGGTATGCGCGCCCCGGCGACCTCAACCTGACCGTCATGAGTCGCGAAAACTCCACCAGCGACGGTTACACAGCAATCGCCACGGGATGGGACCCCGACCATTCGCAACTCTATTCGCGCCTGCTGCGCAATGGCGAGGCGATGGCCATCTCCACCAAGTACCTCGTGCCGCGTTCACGCGCCGGTCTGGCGCGGCAAGGCTACCAGCCGTTGGTCGCCGCCGGCCGTGACATCCACGGCGCCTGGTACGGCATGCAACTCCGCCGCATCGGCAAGAACCTGCAATACATCTACGACAACGAAGAGGTCTTCAACGTCGATGATCCCGAGCCGCTGCAGGAAGGCTCGCTCGGCATCTGGACCTACCGCAACTCGATGATGGTCGCGCGCATCAAGATCGCCGCCGAGTCGATCCGCCCGCGTCCCTTTGCCTTCTACACGATCCCCGCCGGCCAGCCACCCGCACCGGAACCGCCGCCGCCCGCCGACTCCGGTGTGCGCGTCAACGGCCGCGTGGTCCAACCGCTCGCTCCGGATTTCTGGCATGCATTCGACACCGTGAGCCACCCCAGCGTGCGCTTCCGCAACCTCGATACCGCCCACCCCGAAATGCATGTGATCTCAATCCTCGGCGGTGGCACTTTCCTGGTGCGGTGTGACCTGCCCCCGGCCCAGCCCGACAAACTGCTGGGCTGGCGTTTCGAAATCGCGCGCCACCCGCAGGCCCTGGTCAACTTCGAGTTCTTGACCGTCAAACCCGACGGCAAGGGCGGCTTTACCACGGTTCAAGAGTGGACCTATGTGCTTTCGGGGACCGACGAGACGCGCGGCCCGCGCCAGATCATCGGCAAGCTCGACGAACTGCCTCCGTCGGAGGGCACCAACCTTGTCTGGACACCGGTCGAGATCTGGGTCCCCTCCGAAGTCATCCGCGCCAATCAGGCGGTGCAACTCGAAGGCTTCGGCAACCTCCAGCCCAGCGACGTGCAGATGGGCCTCAAGGGCAATCCGCCCCATGCGTGGTACGCCGTGCGCGCCTTCCGCGAAATCCACCGCGGCACACCGGAACTCTCGGCCCCGCCCGAAAAGCGTAACGAAATCGCCGCGCTCGCAAAGATCGTCAACGGCCTGCGCCCCGGCGAGTTGCAGATGGTGGAGGTGCCCGCCGCGCTCGATCCCCGCAAGCCTGTGATCGAATGGGCGGTGCCGGAACTGGCGAACTTCGGCCTGCGCGCCGAAGCCGACTCCGCCATCCCCGGCTCGATTCTGGTCACGCCGGTTCACCCCTGGCCCTCACCCATGCTACCGCCCAAACGCGCTCTGGCCGACGCCCAGCCCGCCCCCTTCGCGGCTGAAGGCAACTGTATCCGCGTGCTCGTGCCATTCGAAACGCTCCAGCCCAACCGCATGACGCTGGCGCTCGAACTCTCCGACGGCCGCATCTTCCGACAGGTCGTGCCAATGCGCACCACTGAGGGACTCAACCATCCGCCGGTCCTGCTGAGTCTCACCCTGCCCGAGGGCGGTATTGAGACCTTCGAGGCGCGCCCCGGCGACGCCACACCCTACCAGACCAGGGCCATCGCCTCAATCGACAACACCGACCCCCAGCGCGGCGGTGTGCTCAAGTTCCAGAACGCCGGTGTCTACGGTCGCCGTCTGGACGGCCTGCTGGTCAAGTCGTTCAATCCGGTCGCCACGCCCCTCATCCAGTTCCGCTACAAAGGCGACCCCATGGCGATCGTCTCGCTGGCCTTGGGATCATCCGCCTTCACCTTCTCCGAAGTCTACAACACCCACGTGCGCTTCGGCGGCGGCGCGGCGGCGCCCATGGACAACACCTGGCGCGTGTGGACCGGCATCCCGACCGACAGCGGCGGCCGGCTTCCGCTCGCGGAGCGTACCAAGGTACCGCCCGCGCCCCTGCGCTTCGCTTCGCGCAAAGACCGCGACCAGACCGGCCTGCACAGCACGCTCTACATCGACGACATCGCCTGCGGCCCGGCCGTCGGCCCCAACCGCCCCTTCGCCTTCAAGGCCGACTACGCCGATCCCGACACCGTCGCTGAAGTCGTCTACGCAATCGCGCAGGGCCCCGTCGCCTTTGACAACCGCCCCGAAGCGGAGCGCGCCGCCGTCACTTGGCTACCCGCCAAAAACGGCGCGGTGATCGAACCCGACATCTCCAAAATCCCCGATGGCATCCACCACCTGCTGGTGCGTGCGCGCGACGGAAAATCACTCTGGTCGCACCCCGCTGACCTGCCCTTCATGCTCGACCGCGCGCAACCGCAGGTCACGCATGCGATCAACGCCGTCGACAAATACAACGGCAGCAGCCTCACGCTCTCGCTGACCGACCCCGTCTCGCCGCCGGTGCCCAACACCATCCGCCTGACCTGCCTGGGAACGCCGCTTGATATCGCCACCGACAACGGTTTCTGCGCCATCGGGCACGGCACGCTTTCCTATGAATTTGACTGGATCTGGCTGCTGCGCAAGCAACTCGCTAGCGCCAAGCACGGCGACGTCTTGCCGATCACCGTCGACGGCATCACCGACGCCGCCGGTAACGGCGCGCCGCCGCTGCGCATCGACATCAAGCTGGACTTGGAATCCGACAAGCGCCCGCCCACCGTGTTCCCCGCGCCGCCCACCAAAAACATCCTCTGGATGCAGCCGACACTCACCGCGCTGGAGCCCCTCTTCCCGGCTAACCGCAACCTCACCGCTGCTACCGTGGCCACGCCGGACGGCCATGTGCTCGAAATCGCGCCCAACGGCGAAAGAAACTCCTTTATCCAACACGCCTTCTCTCCGGCCTGGGATCCGGACAAACACCCGTGGATCGCTGTGTCGTTCCGGATGCTCGACATCCCGGAGGGGCTGCGCCCCTTCACGCTCTCCTTCAACACCGGCCCACGCCGTCCGCGCGGCATCAAAGACGCCCATACACTCGACCTGACCAACACCAATCATCTCACCTACGTGATCGGTGCGACGTCTTGCACCACCGGCGTCTGGCACGATATCCTGATCAACGCGCGCGACTTCCTGCGCGACGAGACCGAAGAACACAAAGACACGCCGGACCTGACCTACCTTTCGCTCTTCTTCCCGCCCCGTGCCAAAGGCGGCAAGATTCAGATCCGCTCGTTCGCCATTCTGGCTCCTTGGACCTCGGACCACCTGATCCCGCTTAAGGCCTACGACCTGAGCAGTGTCAAGGGGCTCGTCTGGCAAGGCGGCGAAGCCGAGCAGACCGGCATTCGCCCCGCTAATCTCGAACGCCCCCAAAACGATCCTCACTGGTTCCGCTTCCGGATCAGCGACCGGCGCGGCAATCTTACCGATACTTGGATGATCCCGATTCCACCGGGCTCCGAAAACACCAAACCCACACTCGCCGGTCTCGAACCGGTCAGTTATTAGTTGTTAGTTATTCACTGTTAACTCTTAGTTATTAACTCCTATGACACGCATCATCATTCCCCAATTCGATGTCAACCTCGTCGATGTCACCGTCACCCACTGGCGCAAACAGCCGGGCGAACGTGTGGAAACCGGCGAGTGCCTGGCTGAACTCACGACCGACAAGGCCGTCTATGAACTCGAGTCCCCCGCCGCCGGCACTCTGCTCGCCGTCTACGCGACCGAGAAGAGCGTCGTGCCCACCGGCTTCATTGTCGGCCTGATCGGCGAGCCCGGCGAGGAAGACCCCGCAATCGCCGCCGACAACGAGGCTCTGATGACCGCCTACCGCGGTCCCGCCGCCGCACCGACCCCGGTGCGCGACCGTCCGGCGCGCGTACGCGCCACGCCGCGCGTGCGCCGCATCGCGCAGGAGAAGGGACTCGACCTCGCCGAGATCCAAGCCGCGACCGGCGCCGAGATCATCGACGAAACCGTTCTTGAAACCTACCTCGCCTCCCGCTCATAACACCATGCGCACCGCTCTCGTCACAGGTTCCGGCAAAGGTATCGGACGCGCCATCGCCCTCGCGCTGGCGCGCGACGGCTTCCGCGTGGCCGTCCACTACCGCTCATCGCAAGCCGACGCGCAGGCCACCGTCGCCGCCATCCGCGCGGACGGCGGCGAGGCCGAACTGTTCGCGGCTGATCTGGCGGATGCGGCGCAGGCCGCAGAACTTGCCAAGGCGGTTGAGCTGCAATGCGGCCCGATTCACACGCTGGTTTGCAATGCGGGGATCATCAAAAGCCAGTTGCTGGCGTTCACGACCCATGAAGAGTGGCGTGAGGTCATGGCCGCCAACCTCGATGCCGCCTTCCTGCTCACCAAGGCAGTCGCGCGTCCGATGGCACGCCGCAAGGCCGGGCGCATCATCTACATCTCCTCCGCCGCCGGCCTGATGGGCGACCTGATGCGCGCCGCCTACAGCGCCTCCAAGGCCGGCCTGCTCGGGCTCGCCAAAACCGCCGCGCGCGAACTGGCCGCTTCCAACGTCACAGTCAACGCCGTCGCGCCCGGCATCATCACCACCGACATGACCGCCGACATCCCCGAAACCCGCCGCGTCAAACAGCTTGATGCCATCCCGCTCGCCCGCTTCGGCACCCCCGAAGAGGTCGCCGGTTGCGTCAGCTTCCTGGCTTCCGACGCCGCAGGCTGGATCACCGGCCAAACCCTCTGCGTCGACGGCGGTCTTTACATGAAAGGTTGAGCGTTTTTTCTCACACAAAGGCACGAAGAATTTGGGATTTGAGATTTGCGCTGCTCGGATTTTTTATCCACAGATGGGCACAGATTACGCAGATTTTTGGGGGATGGCACTGCTCGGGTTTTGGGGACCGCCAAGGTGCCAAGAACGCCAAGACGCGCCCTTGATTTTTCATGAAGTTTCATGTGTTTCATGGTTCCAATTGAAAGTTAAGCGTTGGGCGTTCAGCGTTCAGCGTTCGGCGTTTTTTCTCTTTGTCCTTGCATCCTCCCGCCCCCCGGTCTTACCATTCTCATGTACTCTTCCCCGATATTGTTTCGTCGAAAGGACGATCATGAACCCCACCGCATCACGCCTCACACGCTCGCCCCGCTTCCCGCGCCTCTGCACTTTGGCGCTTGTGTGCCTCGTGCTGCTCCTTCCTCTCGTCCTGCCCGCCGCCACCGAAGGCCCCTACACTTATACCGTCACCAACGGCCAAGCCACCATCACCGGCTTCGATTCCTCCTGCTCCGGAGCCTTGTCCATCACCAACGAACTCGGCGGTTGTCCAGTTACCACCATCGGCGACAGAGCCTTCTACAAGCGCACCAACCTCACCTCGGTCAGCGTCCCTGACGATGTTACATCCATCGGCATCGCCACCTTTTACGGGTGCTCGTCTCTCGCTTCCATCACCATCCCCGGCAGCATCACCAACATTGGAGACTATGCTTTCGGCGGCTGTTCAGCCCTTACATCCATTACCGTTTCAGAAAACAATCTTAATTACGCCAGCAACAACGGTATCCTTTTCAACAAAACCCTCTCGACACTGATTACGTGTCCCAGAGGAGTCTCCGGGCATGTCACGATCCCCGACGGCGTCACGTCCATTGGCGACTTCGCCTTCTTCGGATGCCCCGCACTCACTTCCGTCACCATCCCTAACAGTGTCACATCTATCGAAGACTACGCTTTCGGCGATTGCACCGCTCTCACTTCCGTCACCATCCCCGACAGCATCACTTATATCGGTCGGGCGGCCTTTGCCGGTTGCCCCGTACTGCACACCGTTGTTCTTGGCTCCTCGCTCGACAACATCGGCAATTGGGCGTTCTGTGAATGTCCGTCGCTTACCAGGGTCTGCGGGCGCGGCGACGCTCCCGCTTATGGCTCGTCCATCTTCGACGAAACCCCCTCCACGATCTACCATCTTCCCGGCACAACCGGCTGGTCACATCCCCTCGCCGATCGTCCCGTCGTCTGCTGGAATCCCGCGATCAGCCCCGCGTCACCGCCGCGCTTTGATTCCGGCGCGTTCGGTTTTACGCTCAGCGGCAACGCCGACGCCGACATTCCCGTCCGCATCGAGGCGTGCGACAGCCTCGCCAACCCGGTCTGGACACCCGTCGGCGGCACCGTCACCATCCCCGCTTCCAGTGTCCTCGACTTCACTGACCCCGACGCCGCCACCCGTCCCTCGCGCTTCTATCGTGTGCGCTTCCCGCAATAACTTGAGCGTTGAACGTTTTTTAACGCAGAGGTTTTGTTGGGTGGCGGCATGACCGCCGCCGGGCAAGTGACACTTGCCCCCGATTTAACGTTCAAGTTATGCGGCTCGCGGGGACACCCGTCCAAGCTTCGCGCCTTCGCGCGAAATAACCGAGCAGTGCTTTTACTCTCACGGTTGCGAGCCACTGCGTGGTCGCAATAAGAAAGGTTGACTCGCGACCCGCGACTTACGACTTGCGGCACTGCCCAAAAAACGCTCAACACCCAACGTTCAACGCCGAAGTGAAAAAACTCCTAAATCCTAAATCTTAAATCCTAAATCCGCATGGCGCGCACCATGCGCTTGAACCGCACCGTTCTGAGTGATAAGATCAAGTCATCAATAAAGGAAACCCGATATGAGTCGAGTCATCGCGATTGACGGCCCCTCCGGCGCGGGCAAGTCGTCTGTGTCCAGGCGCGTCGGCCAACACCTTGGTTTTTTGCATGTCGATTCCGGCGCACTCTACCGCATCATGACCTGGCAGTGCCTGCAGAACGGCATTGACACGTCCGATCCAGAAGCGGTTGCCGCCTTCGCGCAGACGGTCGAAGTCGAGTGCGAACCGCGCGACGGCGCGATCATCTATCGCGTGCAGGGGCAAGAGCCGGGCGATGCCATCCGCACACCGGAGATCAACCGCCACGCCAGCCCAGTCGCCACGGTCAAGGCTGTGCGCGACCGCATAACCGATTGGCTGCGCGGCATGACGCGCTTCGGTGACCTGATCGTGGAGGGGCGCGACATCACGACCGCCGTATTCCCGGAATCGCCGGCGCGCTTCTATCTCGTGGCCAGCGCCGAGGCGCGCGCCGAACGCCGCCGCAAAGAGGAAGTCGAGAAAGGCATCGCCAACCAGTCGGCGGAGGAGGTTAAGCGTTCGTTGCTGGCGCGCGACGCGATCGATTCCACACGCCAGCACGCTCCGCTGCGCAAAGCCGATGGCGCGCTGGAGATCGACAGCACTTACTTGACGCTCGACCAAGTGGTACAGACCGTGCTCGACGCACTGCCAGCCGCATGGAAGGAGGGTAACGCATGACCATCGCCGGTTGGATCACAATGATACTCTGCTGGAGTTTTGTCACCGGCTTCAGCGTGTTCCTGATTGTCCGGACACTGCGCGATCCCCGCCACTCCGACGAGCAACCCCCGCAAAACACGTGATGCCGGACGCCACAGGTGCCTTATGAAGCGCACGCCCTCTTGCTGGATACGGCTGTCGGCCATTGCTATTGTTGTCGCGAGGGGCGTCCTCGTCGGCAACGCAAAAACTGTTTTCAAAGGTGATTTCGCGCCGCAGGAGGGCAAAAATCCTTGATCAGGAATGAACTGATATGGCATGGAAACCGCGAAGACCGCCGTGCGTCCTTCATGTCCAGCGTTCTTCATTGAGTGCGGCGAAGCCTCGTGTTACCATAGAACGACCATTCATCCATGTGAAGGACGTATTTAAAACGGGAGGACAAGATGCTTGCTACGCGTGTCATTCGTTTTGTGCTTTTGGGCCTGTTCCTGCCCGGATTCGTGCTGTTTGGGAAAGAGCCGACCGACCTGCAACTCTTTCTGCTGATCGGCCAGTCCAACATGGCGGGGCGCGGCAAGGTCGAAGCCGCCGATCAAGTGCCGCATCCGCGCATCCTGATGCTCGACAAAAACAATGCCTGGGTGCCTGCTATGGACCCCGTACATTTCGACAAGCCTAAAATCGCGGGCGTGGGCCTCTGCTCTGAGTTCGCGCGCTGTGTCGTTGCGGCGGAACCGCAGACTGTCGTAGGGCTCGTGCCGTGCGCATTTGGCGGCACGACGCTGGATCAGTGGCGTCCGGGATCGGCGCTTTACACCAACGCGGTGGCCCGTATGCGCGCGGCCATGCAGAACGGACGATTGCGGGCGATTCTGTGGCATCAGGGCGAGGGAGATAGTTCGGCGGCCAAGACCGCGACATATCCGGTGCGTTTCAGCGCAATGATCGCGCAGCTGCGCAGCGACTTGAACGCGCCTGACGTGCCGGTACTGGTGGGTGAGTTGGGACATTATCGCGACGCCTATGCCGGCTTCAACGCGATGCTACCGCAGGCGGTCCAAGCAGTGCCGAACAGCGCGCGTGTCTCTTCGGAGGGACTTGGCGCGAACAACGATAACGTACATTTCAATCGCGAGGCGTTGATCACATTCGGGCGGCGCTATTTCGAAGCGTACGAGAAACTGCGAAAAGCCGCCGGGCAACGTTGAGCTTGCGTTATGTCTCACACCGAAAAAAAGATGTTGTGGTGGGGGCGGTCGGATCCTGAGTACTCGCGGAACGGCGTGCTGCGTCAACACTTGCGGGCACTCGGTTGGGAGATCGCGGACTTTTCTCCGAGGGTTTCGTCTCTGGGTGACATCGAGGCCGCGCTGCGTCGACTGCCTCGGCCTGACGTCGTGTGGGTGCCGTGTTTCCGTCAGCGCGACGTGTCGGCCGCACGCCGCTGGTGCGACCGCAAGGGTGGTGTGCCGCTGGTGTTTGATCCACTGATCAGCGCGTACGACAAGCAGGTGTGGGAGCGTTTCAAATTCAAGGAGGGCGACAGCGGTGCGAAGCGTTTGCTGGCGTGGGAGCGCGCCTGTTTCGCCAAGGCCGACCGGGTGCTTGCCGATACCGCGAGCCACGTCGCGTATTTCGCAGAGACGCTGGAGGTTCCGCGCGAGAAGCTCCACTTGGTTTACGTCGGCGCGGATGAGACACTTTTCCGGCCCGCGCCGGCGCGGACGCCGGGCGCGCCGATTGATGTGCTTTTTTACGGTAGTTTCATTCCGCTGCACGGCGCGCATACGATCATCGAGGCCGCGCGCATTTACCAAGGACCGCCTGTCCGCTGGTGTCTGCTGGGCGATGGCCCGGCAAAACCGGCGTGTCAGCAGGCAGCCGATACGTTGCCGAACGTCGTATTTGAAGCGCGCATTCCGTACACTGTGTTGCCGGAACGCATCCACCGTGCCGACATTCTGCTCGGTGTGTTTGGCGAGACGCAGAAGGCTGGACGCGTGATCCCCAACAAAGTGTTTCAGGCGCTGGCATCGGGACGGCCTGTGGTGACGCGCGTGTCGGAGGCATATCCGGCGGCGGCGCGGCAGAGTGAGGCGATGGCCTGGGTGCCGCCCGGTGACGCGCACGCCTTAGCCGACGCGGTGGCGGCGTGGGCATCGGAGCCGGCACGGCTTGCCGCGCGTAACCAAGCCGCACGCGACCTCTACGAAAGCTGCTTTGCGGCGACGGTGGTTCGTGAGCAACTCGCGGCGGCGTTGGACGGACTAGGTTAAGTTAAATAGGGCACCAGTTCATCGAGCGCGAGCCGGATGTCGAGGTGGTCGTAGAAGCGTCGGCACTCGCGCACATTCTCGGTCGGGGGTTGGCCGTCCGGATAGTAGACGGTGTCGAAGACCGTACGCGACCAAGGGCCGAAGGGCGCGGAGCGCACCCAGTTGGTGGCACCGAAGAGGCCGATCGTCGGGGTCTTCATCACGGCGGCGATCTGCATTGCCGCAGAGTCAGTGGACACCGTCAGGAATGCGCCGGCGAGCAGGTGTTTGAGCTGTTGGATGGAGGTTTGTCCCGCGCGGTTTTCGCAGTGTCCGACGAGTTGTCCCGCGAGGTGTGTGACATATTCACGCTCGTCGGGTGCGCCGGTCAGCACAAACGGCAGGCCGAAACGTTCATGCAGCACGGTGCTGATCTCACGCCACTTGGCATCGGGCAGACGCTTAGAGAGCCAGTTGGGCGAGCTGCCCGCATTGAGCACGATGTAGTCGCGCGGCTTGGACGTGAAGGTCAGATCGAGCGGACCCAACAGACCGGTGGGCTCCATGATCGCGCGCCAGGCTTCCTGTGCGGAGAGCACATGCGCCTTGAAGCGGCGCTCGGCGATCTGGCGCGCTCCTGAAAGACGCGTCAGGAAGCGGCTACGGTCATTACTCTGTAGGTCGATCAAGAGGTCGAGCCGCTGACGGCGCATATCGCGCACGAAGCGTCCCATCGAGCGCAGCCGCTTGTCGCGTAGGACAACGAAGCTCTCGAACTCATCCTGATACAGTGCCTGGCCGAGGGGCATGGTCAGTACCACCGGTTTGATCGTCAGTGCGCGGATGAACGGCAGGGCCAGCGCCAAGTCGCCCAGTGCGCTAAGTCTAAGGACAGCGATTTTCATGTGTTTACGGTATCAAAGGGTGTCCGGATCGTTATTCACTTCTCCAACCCTCATAGAAAGCTGTAGTATACCGGGTGCCCCAGCTTCGGGCAACTGTTGGTTACTATCGCTTCCTCCTGCGCAGCAGACGGTGGAGCGTTACGGCATAAAATCCCAGAAACGCGATAAAGGTCAGGATCGTCAACTTCTGGCAGGTCGGCACATACGGCGCGAACGGTAACAGCTTGAAGCGGTGCGCCAGCAGAAATGCCTCCAAAACCGCCACCTGGGCACAACACCAGATCAGCCAGCTCCAGCGGACCGTAGCGCTGATGCGTGGACGGGACTGGCGGACGGTCAGCAAAATCAGTGCTGGCGCGCCACCTCCCGCTGCGGCGAAACAACCGACGTTGTGGTAGAACCCGTTCACATTTTCGGGGATGAAAGCGATCGTCAGTAGGCCGGCCGCAGTGAGCGCGCACCCCCAGAGCAAGCCGGCTTTTTTGCGTGCGCCTTTGACGAAACAGGCCAGCGCGGGAGAGAAGCGAAAAACCGCCCAGGCGCTGAGTGCCATACCGGCGGTGAACAGATAGTGGCAGGCCGGATAGTCGACACCGTTGAGGCGCGTGCGCCCGAGCGTGCTCAACATACGCATGCAGGGGTTGTATCTCACCTTGCCGGGATAGAGCGCCGCCGCGCTCAAAAAGAGCAGCAATATGATGGTACCGCCCATAAACACGACATACGGCGTTGCGCGAAGCTGACGCAAACGGGCGGAGGGGCGTGGTGCACACCCGCAACGCAGGATCGCCACTGCAATCAGCGCCAGGCTGGCGAGATAGGTGACGCCCACCATCTTTGACAGGTGCGGTACGCGCAAGATCCGACCGAACACAATCATCGCGTCAGAGAAAAACAACATGCCTAGACCGTAGTTCCAAGCTCGGGAAAGCCGGTGGGTACCGCATGCAATCGAGACGCTGAAAATCGAGAGCAGCGCATACGCGCTCAGTGCCCAGGCCAGGCGGGGCGACGCCAATGCCGGTATCACACGCGCTGCGAAGAGCACGCCGAGGCTGAACGCCAGACCAAACGCGAGGCGCGGATTCCACGTTGCATGTTGTCGCAGAAAGGCGATCCAGCAGAGGTGCGCTAACGCAAACCCCGCCACGCCGTACAAAAAACCGTCAGAGTGGAGCGGTGCCCCGCGCACCGCCAAAAAATAATCGCCGAGCATCGTGGCCGCCAGCCCGCACCACGCCAACCAATACGAACGGCACGGGCGACCACCCCGCATGATCGCGACAGCCGTCACCAGCAGCAACAACATCGTGAAGCTCAACAGCCAAAGATTCGCCACAAACAACGATTCCTCCAGATTGACGTGCCCCACATCGTACCATACCCGGCGGTACCCCTCAAACAACTCGCAGCAACAGCATGTTCAGAAAATCACAAAAGTAATAAACTGAACATAAAAGCCTCAGGATGTGGTACAGCCCGCCAGCCAGCGGCCAGCGCAACGCTGGCCGCTGGCTGGCGGGCGCGCGCTTCCTTCAGGTGCTGAATGAAGGTCATTTTGGCATGAGGGAGGGGGCTTGGCAAGGCTGAACCGGCTCAGA
>Ga0116190_1003039_pt1 | contig 12693 bp, 7 predicted proteins | sample AD_JPNTR4_MetaG_FD_89808 | JGI IMG/M metagenome (GOLD analysis project Ga0116190, IMG submission 89808) | Active sludge microbial communities of municipal wastewater-treating anaerobic digesters from Japan - AD_JPNTR4_MetaG | ecosystem: Engineered > Bioreactor > Anaerobic > Digestate | place... | reverse complement strand
GACGCGACCGGTCGCGAATGATGCGGTTATGCCATGTGGATGTCACCGTGACGCGGATCTCGTTTGTCTCCTTGGTGAGATAGCGCCCGATGTCGCACACATACGGCGTACACCAGAGTGTTTCGACCCTCTCTCCATTCACCTCGATCTCCGCCCAGTCGCGCACCTTCCCAAGGGAAAGAATCGCACGCGCACCTTGTTCTGCCGGACCCTTCACGCGCGTCGTGTAGACCCGTTCTGTCGCATCGTCCGGATAATTCGCGCACGGCGTAAATGTAAGCGGCATGCCCGCCGTACTCCGATCGGTATCGCGCCACGCGTCGCGTTTCCGCCCGGTCACTGGATCAAGCGTCTGGCGTACGCCATCCTTGACGGTAATGAAAACCGTTTCCTGATTCGGAAGGATGACGAAGAAGATGTCCTCGTCGCCGTCTCGGCGCTGGTACCACTCTTTCGGACGTAGCCCGCCGAGTTTTTCAAGTTCGCTTGGCCAGTCCGGCTTCAGTTCGCCGCGCAAGATTCGCGCACCTTTCGCCGTGAGTTCGGCGAGGCGCTTCTCTGTGCGCGGTAGCAGGAATGTGCCTTCTGGAATCCACAGGACGCGATAGCTCATGCCGTCCGGCAGAACGAACCGTCCGTCTTTCACGTCCAGTCGCGTCGCCAGCGCATCCCATGTGCAGTAGTCGTACTTGTACCCTTCGGGGAATGGCGCATTCTCGTCGGGACGGTACCCGACAGCGTCCCCGAGATACCACAGCACGTCTACGACGGGCTTGCCGCGTTCGAGCATCATCCCGCACCGTGCAAAGTACGTCGTCAGATGCGGCATGAAGCGCCACCACGTCTGTCCGCGTAGGAACGGCGAGCCGATCCGCGCGCCGAAGGATGTGCCGGGCGGCAGGAAGTCCGCCCCTGTCTGCGGATGGTGCGTGTAGGTGTGGAAGACGAGATGCGTCACGCCACGCGCGAAATGTCGGTCGGCGACGCGCTTGAAGTCATCAAAGTTCTCGTCGAAGTCGAGTGAGAAACTGGTGAGCGCTTCGGCCTGCACGCGCCGCTTGCCATAGAGATGGGCACCCGAGACACAGGGGCGGACCGGCTTAAAATTATCGCTCCCGACAAATCCCTTTGTGTTGTCGTGCGGACGCCAAAATTCGCACATCGGTCGGTCGGCGTACTTCCAGAAGCGTAGCGGGTCGCCGGGAACGACATCTGCGAACGCCGTCTCAAACTGTACGTCGAGGCCGTGTTGACGCCCCGTCTCGGCGATGACCCGGTAGTAGTGCTCCTCGATCAGCGTTGAAATCGTCTCACGCCAATCACGCAGAAAGGCCTCCGCTTGCTTGTCTGATGCAGGCACGAAGCCAAAGAGCGCGGGCAGATTCGCGCGCAGGTCGTATCCGTTCAGCTTGCGGAAGTATTCTTCCATCCGTCCCGTCCACGTCGGACAGCCGCACTCCCAGCTGTCGACGACCATGCCCTTGAGTTTACCGCCCGCGAGCGGTCCTTGCATGAGGCGACCGAGATAGTTATCGAAGATGATCTTGAATCCTTCGGGGTCGAGCTTGTCGCACTCCCAGCCTGTCGCTTCGCGCGGTGCGGGACCGTTGCGGCGCTTCATATTCACATGCCCGAAGACCAGCGTTGCCTCGCCCGTGCCGCGCTCATAGGCCGCGTCAAGCGTGCCGTGCGCAGGCAACTCGCGATAGCCCAGGCCCGCGCACGTCTCCCAGTTGTCGAGATGAGCGACGGACGAAAAGCGCACGTAGCGGAGATTCAGGTCGTGCGTGCGCGTGAACGTCAGTCGCCACTGCTTTGCCGTTGTCGCGGGAAACGCGAAAGAGATCGGCGCGGAGTCCTGCCAGCAGCCGCGAGGATACCGCCGGTCGAGGACGCGCTTCCATCCGTTCTCGCCCTCGGCCTCGAACACGAAGGACAATCCGGGCTCATACGCCCAAGGGTGATTGAGTTCTTGCGGTGCGGGGAGCGAGAGTGTGCGGAGCGTCACCGCACGGGCAAACGTGTAGACGCGCACGTCACCGTTCGTGGTGACCGATTCAGGGACGGGGTCCGGTGTGCCCCATCCTGCGGGAGCCGGAAATGAGACGGTGCCGATTTCACGGTAGTCGTCGTCCGCATTGAATGCGGGCTTCTTTCCGGGCTCGAAGCAAACGAGCTTGCGCATCGCCTTCTCTGGCGGCACCCAAGGTCCGCCGCTCATGGACCAGCCGGGACAGTTCTGCATCTCGAACTTCAGGCCAAGACGTGCACATTCATCGGCGGCAAATCCGATGAGGTCATCCCATTTTTGGCTCAAGCATGGAATCTGCTCGTGCGTCCGCGGCCACGCCGTCGCCGCGCCGACCTGTCCGTGAAAGAGTTGGATGCCGCCGATTCCCGCTGTACGGATCGCCTCGAGATCTGCCGTAAGGCCCGGCTTCGAGACATTCCCGCCGATCAAGTGAAACCACGTCTGCGGCCAGGCGTCCTTCGGCGGTGTGGTGAAATCGCCTCCTGCCTGTGCAGTAAGCGACGACAGAACAAAGAAGAAAACGGATAGAGGTTTTATTTTAACTCGCATGCACGGATAATAACCGAAAGCAGTGGCGAGGGCTAGTGTTTTTGGGCTTGAACAGGGTGGCGCTTGAGGCGACAATGTACGCACTATGAAACACTCTCTGTACACTTCTGTCGTGCGCGGTCTCGCGACCGCCGGGCTCCTCTGCGGAGCTGTCACCCTGTTCGCCGCTGACGCTTGCTGTGAAGCGGCTAAACCGTATGTCGGCCGCTGGGCGCTGACAATCCCTGGCGGCGGTGCCGGCTGGCTTGGCATCGAGCCGCAGGCGGACGGTACGCTCAAGGGATCGATCCTCTGGGGCGGTGGCAGCGTCGTGCCGACTGCTGAGACCAAGGTCGAGAACGGCGCGCTGGTCGTCGTGCGCAAGCACAAGCGCAAGAAGGATGGCAAGGATGTGATCTTCACCGAAACCCTTACGGCCAAGCGCGATGGCGATACGCTGGCTCTGACCACTCGTACAGTCAACGACGAGGGCAAAGAGGTCGGCAAGGCTGATTTTAGCGGCAAGAAAATCCCCGACCTGCCGCCGCGTCCCGATCTGTCGAAGCTTACGTTCGGTACGCCGGTCCGGCTGCTGAGCGGCAATGACCTGACGGGCTGGAAGGTGATGAACGCGAAGGCACCCAACTGCTGGAGCATGGCCGACGGTGTGCTCAGCAACCGTGTCAAAGGTCCTGACGGCAAAAACCGCCATGGCACCAATATCCGCACGGTCGCCGAGTTCGAAGACTTCAACCTCAAAACCGAGGTGCGCGTTCCCAAAGGCGGCAACAGCGGCATCTACCTGCGCGGTATCTACGAGGTGCAGATCGCCGAGACGCACGGCCGTAACGTGGATTCGCACAACATGGGCGCGCTCTACAGCCGTATCACGCCCTCCGTCGCCGCCGAACGTCCGGCTGGCGAGTGGCAGACGCTGGACATTACGCTGGTCGACCGCCACCTGACGGTGATCCTCAACGGGACCACCATCATTGACAACCACCCCGTGCTCGGCTGTACCGGCGGCGCTATGACCTCCGACGAGTTCAAGCCCGGTCCCATCTATCTGCAGGGCGACCACACGGACGTCGACTACCGCAACATGATCCTGACGCCCATCAAGAAATAAGCATGAAGAAAAAGCCCGATCATCTACGTACGGTTACATTCGAACGCCGTTTCACCCGCCATGCCGAGGGATCGGTGCTGATCAAACAGGGCGAGACATGGGTGCTTTGCACCGCCAGTGTGGAGGAGCGGGTGCCTCCCTTTCTGCGCGGCAGCGGGCGAGGGTGGGTCACCGCCGAATACAGCATGTTGCCGCGTAGCACGATTGAGCGCAAGGAGCGCGAGATCAAGCGCGGGAAGCCCGATGCGCGCGGTTCCGAGATCGCCCGTCTGATCGGCCGCGCGCTGCGCGCCGCCGTGGACATGCAGACGCTCGGCGAACGCACCATAACCATCGATTGCGATGTGTTACAAGCCGATGGCGGTACGCGCTGCGCCTCAATCACCGGCGGTATGGTCGCCCTCGCTGACGCCGTGGCATGGATGCGGCGCGAAGGGCTGTTGACGGCCGACCCCATCAAGCAGTTTGTCGCGGCGGTCAGCGTCGGCATCTGCGACGGTGTGCCTGTACTTGATCTCGATTATGCGCACGACTCGACAGCCGATGTCGATCTGAATGTCGTGATGACCGCCGACGGACGTTTCGTCGAACTTCAAGGCACCGCCGAACAAGAACCATTTACCGAAGAGGCTCTGGACACCCTGCGCGCTTTGGCGAAGAAAGGTATCCGTGCCCTGATCAAACGTCAGCGCCAGGCGCTGCTCGACAGCCCCCTTTGACCTTATGATAAAAAAATCACTCATCACCGGCGGGGCCGGCTTCATCGGTTCCCATCTTGCGCGCCGTCTGCTGGAGGCGGGCCACGAAGTCACCGTCATGGACAATCTCTTCACGGGGACAAAGGCCAACATCTATGACCTGATGGACAACCCGCGTTTCACCTTCATCCTGCACGATGTGACGCAGCCGTTCTGGGGCCAGTTCGACGAGGTCTACAACCTCGCCTGTCCGGCCTCGCCGATTCACTATCAGCGCAATCCGGTCGAGACCATCAAGACCTCGTTTCTTGGCATGATGAACGTGCTGGAGCTCGCGCTCAAAACCAAGGCGCGCGTCTTTCACACTTCGACGTCGGAGATCTACGGCGATCCGCAAGTCCATCCGCAGCCCGAGAGCTATTGGGGCAATGTCAACACCGTGGGTTTGCGGAGTTGCTACGATGAAGGCAAGCGCGCGGCTGAAACCCTGTGCGCCGATTATGCGCGCGAGTACAATGTTGATGTGCGCGTGATCCGCATCTTCAACACCTATGGGCCTCACATGCACCCGCAGGACGGCCGCGTGATCAGCAACTTCATCATGCAGGCGCTCAAGAATAAACCCATCACGCTCTATGGCACCGGCGAGCAGACGCGCAGCTTCCAGTATGTTGACGATCTGGTAAAGGCGATCCTGCTCTTCATGGCGCTGGACACCAAGAGGGTTAAGGACTTCTTCGCGCAGAAAGAGATGGGCCTGCCGGTACTCAACGTGGGCAATCCGGGCGAGTACACGATCAAGCAACTCGCGGAAGAGACCCTGCGCCAACTGCCCGAGAGCCGCAGTCAGATCATCTTTCAGCCGCTCCCCAAGGACGACCCCAAGCGCCGCAAACCAGACATCGCGCTCGCGCAAGAGTTGCTCGGCTGGACGCCTGAAATACCGTTGCGCGAAGGACTAGCGCACACGATCGACTACTTCCGCGGCGTCGCGCGGAAGTAGAGTTGGCAGTTAAAATTTAGGATTTAGGAGTTTTAGGGCGTTGGGCGTTTGCGCTCGGTCCTGTGGGCGGCGTTTACGCCGCCATCTTCGTGACAAGGACGCAAAACGCTCAACCCAAAAAACAAGGGCGGGGCAAGCAAGCGCTTGCCCCGCCCTGTTTGGTTATCGGCTAGGGTTGTTCTTCTGACCCGATGAGCTTGATGACCGTGCCGGTGCTGTGCGACGGCAAGCCTTCCACCACGTACAGCGCGTCCGCGCCATCGAAGGAGAAGAAGGCGTAACGGGCGTCGTTGGTGACCTCGAAACTGCGCATGGCGGTGAAGCTCACGCCGCCGAGCAGCACCTTGATTTCGTCGGCAGTGAAGGCCTTCAGTTGCGCCACGACAGACTTGCCGTCGTCGCTCAGCGCATAGACGCTCAACGCGCCGTCGTCGCACTGCACGAAGAGCAGCAACTCGCCGAGACCGACGCCAGCCACCTTGACGTTAGCGATACGGCCGGACACATCGTTGAGCAACAGGCTCTCTGTGCCGGTCGCGGGATCAAGCACGTAGACGCTTGCGATACCGCCGTTGGTGACCACGCTCTCGCCGTAGTAGACAAGATCGGTGTCGCCGATGCCGTACACGTTGATCGCGCTGAGCCCATTCACCGAGGTGGTGTACACGGCGTTGGAGATCAGGCTGATGCCGTTCGTGGTCAGCGAGCCGACATCCCACTTGACGATCCGGTTGCGCGGTGCGCCGCTGCGGTTGTCGGTGTACAGACTGGTGCCGTCGCGACCAAAGTCCAACGTGTCGAACTGCACGGTCTGCGCATCGGTCTGGATCACCGATGTATCGCCAGGCCATGACGCATCCAGCGCGAGGCTGGAACTGGCCAGCGGTGCGCCGCCGTTGCTGGTCAGCACGCGCAGGTCGCGGTTCGAGATGGCGCCGGACTTCCAGACGGGCGCTGCGCCGCATCCGGTCCAGATCTTCAGGTTGTCGATCTCGGCCTTGACCTTGTTGGAGGTCTTGAAGCAGATGGCATAGGCGTCCCAGCCGATGCGTTCGGCCCAGTAGCTCTGGTTCTGATCCATCTGCGAGACCAGCATGTCGTTGACGTAGACCGACGGCCCTTTTTCCATGGACATGTGGACACGCACAGTGAGGGTGATGTTGGTGTAGTTGTAGTACAGCACGTTGTTGTTGGCGGGCGTGTAGTAGGGCTTACCGTACAGCATATACATCATGGAGTTCTGTCCGGTTGCATTGAACGGCCAAGTGTTTTTGTTGTAAAGCTCCCACTTGTTGTTGTTGTGCCGGATCTGGTTGTAACCCTCGCCGCGGATACGCACGTCGACCGTGTTGTAGACGTTCGAGCCGGTGTAGTTGCACAGGATGGCCACATAACGGAAGTTGTTGGTACTCGCGCCTAGGTATGTGACGTCATACTGGTACGAGTAGTCATTCGTGCAGTAGGCCCGCATGTAATCGCTGGGCTTGATGATCATGTACGAATCATTGGAGGTGCCAATGGTTTCCGACAAGTTATCCGTCGTGAGCTTGCCGCCTTGGATGGAGTACTTCGCCGTATGCGTGAGGCCGTTAAGCGGCGCAGCGGGCGTTTCCACGATGTCCCAGCCGAGCGCCTGCTCGACCGCAGCGTTGTCCAAGGCTTCAATGCCGTCGAAATCCTGCTCGTAGATCATCGTGCCGGTCGGCACGGGCGGCTGGATGGGCTGCGGGCAGCAGCCGGTCCAGACCATGATGTTGTCGATCTCGGCCTTGATGTCACGCGAGGTCTTGAAGCAGATCGCATAGGCCATGTCTCTCAACGCGGGCCAGTTCTGGGTGTTGGCCGCCATCTTCGAGACCAGCATGTTGTTCACATAGACGGTGGGGCCGTGCTCTCGGGACATCTCCACACGCACCGTCACGGTCTTGTCTTTGAGACCGCGCTGATCAGCCGACGTGTACTGTTCCCCGAAGAGCCGGTAGAGCATGGAGTTGGTACCGGTCGCGCGCAGCGGGCAGGTGGTGTTGTTGTAGTGCGGCCAATTGCCACCGATACGGGCTTGATTGAAGCCGTCACCGCGTATACGCAGATCCACGGTGTTGTAGACGTTGGTGCCGGTGTAGTTGCAGAGCAGCGACACATAGCGGAAACCGTCGTGGGACGTGTCTCGGTAGGTGAGGTCATACTGGTAGGTATAGTCGTTGGTGCAGTAGGCCCGCATGAAGTCGCTGGACTTGATGAGTGCGTACGAATCGTTGGAGTTAGCGTCTTTGTAGGCCTTGAGGTTATCAGTAACCAGTTTGCCACCGGAGATCGTATAGGTCGCGGTGTTCGTCAGTCCTGGCGGGGTGTTTTCAACTATCTGCCAGCCGAGAGCGTCGAGGGTCTCGGCGGTCGTGGTGGTCTCGATGCCGTCGAAGTCCTCGTGGTAGATCAGCGTTCCGTCGGGGACGCCGGCAGTGATCGGGGCGACCTCATCGGCGCAGCCCGCCATCGTCAGGCGCGAAATGTCATAGAGGTAGGCCGGGGCGGTCTTGCCGGTGCCGGAGGGCAAGAACAGATAGCTGTCCCCCGCGTCTTTGTTGAGATACTGCGGGTTAGTGACCGAGATCTCCTCCTTGAGCTTCAGGGAGGGCCGTTTGTACCAGGCCTGTTTCTGGACCGGCGGTGTCCACAGCACATGCAGGCAGATATTGTCGTTACCGCCGGCTGCGGCAGAGGGCGGGTTCAGCATAAACGCAAAGCGTTCGTCGTTCGTCACTTCAAAGTTGCGGATACGCGCTAGAGCCGGATCGCCGACGAGCGTTTTGACTTCGGCGGAGGTGAAGCTCTTGACCAAGCCACCTACGGATTTGCCGTCGGCATTCAGCGTGTAGATGAACAGCGCACCGTCGTCGCACTGGACATAGAGGTGCATCTGCCGACCGGGCACAATGCCGCCGACCTTGACATTCATGATATCCAAATTTGCACCGGTAACGCCCGCTTCGCCGGTACGGTCCAGTGTGGTCAGTACGGTTTCTTCCATCTTGTCGAAATCATAGACGCAGATCTTGCGCGGGACGACTCCCAGTGCATCGTCGCCCTCGCCGTAGTACACCAAGTCTTTACCGGCGATCGCATAAACACTGACGTTGCGGACACGGCTGAGCGAGGTGAACGCAACAGCGTTGGTCGTGAGTCCGATACCGCTGCTGATCAGGTTGGTGACATTCCACTTGACGATCGTCGTACGTCGCGGGATGGCCGAATCATCGCTCTTGTAGACGTCCGAGTACAGATGTTCGCCGGAAGGGCTGAAGGTACAACCGTCAAAATAGACCTTGGTCGGATCGTTGGTGACATTGAAGGTGTTGATGTCCTTGAGCCACGGCGCCGTCACGGGGAAACTGGTGTGGTCCGGCTGCGTGCCGGTCTGTCCGGTCAGTACTCGGCGCAGGCGGGAGGAGACGGCGACGCCTTTCCAGACGGTACCCCAAAAGTCACCGGTGTTGCCTTGGGCGATCGGGGCGACATCGTTCGATGACGCAGCGGCGGTCAGCGCCGGGATGCTGTAAAGATAAGCAGTACCACCACCTGATCCGGTCACTAGGGCGAGGTACTGGTCAGGCCTCATCCTTGCTCATGTAGTGAGGGTCCATTGCAATACTGCCGACCAGCTTTTCATCATATTTCAGGGCGGGGGCTTCCCACCAAAGACTGGCCTGAGCCAAATTTCCTGCCAGCAAGCCGCATATTCCTAGCACCCACACGATGCGGGTCATTGACGTCATGTTCATATCCATCCTTTCGTTTTGAGGGCTCCGTCACAAGTCCTTGTTGCGAACGTGAGCCGGTCATTCCGACCACAAACCCACCAATATCCCCCTAGTATGGCATCATCCTAGTATGGCATCATCTGAGATTGGGTGCAATCGAAATCCCCCAAATCACATCTCTTTGAACCAGTCTTCGGCCGAGAGGTTGGTTACGGTGTTCTGGGGTTTTGGAGGCTGTTCGGTCAGGTTGCGTTTTTCGTCGGCTGTTAGAACGCGTCCCGCTACCAGCAGGTCACCGGTTTGAAACAAGACTCTGACAGCTCGCACCCGTTCCCATCGGAACTGTGAACTCAGGCAAATCGGGATGTCGGCGGCCATCATGCCCGGCGCGATCATGCGGGGCTCGGTCAATCTTTGGCGCATCTGATCGTCTAGGGCCGAAAGACGCAGCAAGGGTTTGACGTCCATGCTTGGGACCTCTTCACCGGATTCCAGCAGTAGCGTCACGCGCGTACGCGCCAACGTTACCGGTTGCGGGTTGCCGAGGTTGATGATGGTCAATGTGGCATAAGTGACCGGCTCGCTGGTGTTCCGGTTGAAGGCGCGTGACTCGGCGGCGTTCTCCTCGAATGACGTCAAGACAACCTGCACACCGTTGCTCAGGCTCTCGCCGTACCAGCCCGGCTTGAACAGTGAGCGGTCTTCGTCGTCCAGATGAGGGGTGCGGGATGCGGCGGGACCGGGTGAGTCTATGCGGCCGCCAGGAGCCTGTTGCTTGTACATGTTGACCGCAGCCAAGACCAGCACGAGCAGGCTGGCCGGCACGCCGACCAGCAGACGGTTACGCACACGGCGGCTCCAGCGGGTTAACTGGACGACTTGCGCGTATCCGCCGGTCGCGAGGGCCGCGACAGCAAACAGGCCCGCGAGAAGGCTCAGCGCAAAGAGCGGCGGCTCTTGGTTCGAGTGGGCGATCAGTTCCGCGATTACGGTGACCATGAACGCGAGAGAGGCAGCCATGACACACAGTGCTGAAGCGTTACGCCCATTGGTGCTGCTGCGGGAACTACTACGGTGACGCGAGGAACTGCTCCTTTCGCTGTGCCGGTGCCGATCACTGGTGTGCGTCCGGCCGTGCTCAGCGGTCGCGTGCGAGGAGGAACTGCGGCGCGAAGCATCTTCACGCGAATGCCGGTGCTCCCGTCGGTGTGTGCTGTGCGTGCGGCGATGGAGGCGGGGCATGCTCATGTCGCTGAGTTCGCTTCGTGAGGATCGGGGTACGTGTCAATGGTGCAGGCGGCTTTAGCCGCGTCGTAAACCTGCCGCAGGGCGATCTGGTATTCGCGCGCGAGCGCGGCGCAGGCCTCGTGTTCCGGCGCGATGGTGATCGGGCGGCCCTGAAGCGAACCGATCTTGACGGGCACCAGCCCCCACGGGGTGGTCACTTGCTCGATACGCCGTTCCAGTTCGTCGCGCTGGACAGTCCGGCGGCGGACTCCGAAGGTGGTGGTGGCGCGGAAGACCCATTCGCACAGTGCGTCGGCACGCGTAGCGTCGGTCAGTACGCTGAGCACCGTGCCGGGGCGTCCCTTTTTCATCACGGCGGGCGTGTGCCAGACATCCAGAGCACCGCGTTCCAGCAGGTCGGCGGTCAATGCGCCCAACCATTCGGGGTTGCAGTCGTCAAGATTGCTCTCCAACACCAGCAGGTCACGCGCGGCGGGAGCGTCGGCCGCTGTCTCGGCGAGCAGGGTGGCGCGCAGGACATTCGGGCGGCTGTTCAGCGTGTGCGAACCGAAGCCGAACGCGCTGCGGACCACCGTGGCTGTGGCTGGCACGGGATCGAGCGTACGGGTCCAGACGCGAAGCAGGGCGGCGCCGGTGGGCGTGACGAGTTCGAAGGGTTCGTCGGTCTGTGTGACCGTCATGCCGGCGAGCAGGTGTTGTGTGGCGGGGGCGGGGTTGGGCATCTCGCCGTGGGCGCAGCGGATGGTGCCGATGCCGGCAGGCAACGGACCGCAAGTAACACCGCTCACACCGAGTTGGTCGAGCGCGAGGCAGGCACCGACGATATCGGCAACCGAATCCCAGGCACCGACTTCATGGAAGTGGACGGTCTCCGGGGTTTTTCCGTGGATAGCGGCTTCAGATTCCGCCAACGTTTGAAAGACCTTAAGGGCGAGGTCGCGCGCACGTTCCGGCAGCGGGGCGTCGGTCAGCAGGCGGGTGATCTCGGTCAGCCCGCGATGCGCGTGGTCATGGGGGTGGGCGTGTTCGTGATGATGCTCGTGCTCGTGGTGGTGATGATGGTGCCCGTGGTCATGATCGTGCCCGTGTCCGTGGTTGTCCGCATCGGGCCAGAACGCCTCATCGTGATGCGGGTGGTGCGCGGCATGGACCGAGACGCGCAAACCGTTTAGACCCGCGTCGCTGGCGGGTTCGATATGGAAGTGCAACGGCTCGGGGAAAAACGCGCCGATCGTCTGCTCGATCGCGTGTATGTCCGCGCCCAAGGCGGCCAATGCCGAGAGAATCATGTCGCCGCTGGCACCACCGACACTGTCAAACCGCAGGAAGTGTTTCATGCCCGTAGCATAACGGGGAGACGCGGCAGGATCAATCCCAAAAAAGGAGGAATTAGGATTTAGGATTTAGAAGAGTTGTACTGCAAGTCAGGCGAACGGATTTTGCGCCGGTATCTTACTCTCCATCGAGGGACGATTCGATGAAGCGCAGGTTCACGCGCAACGGAACCGGTTCCGTGTTGTCCGAGGCGAAGGACACGCCCACGGTGTCACCCTTTGCAAACGACGCGCGCGGGATATCCTCGAGGTCCACTTCGCGCAGTAACTCGTGGCGCGCGTTGTAGACGGTCGCTAGCGAAACCCGGTGTGGAATCGTCACATACTCGCCAGATGCGAGTGTGGTTTTTATGCGGATCTTGCTGCGGCGATTGCCCCAGCAGTAGTGCGCTACCGGGTTGACCACCGGGCTACTGTTTTCGGGCACACGCATGACGAAAAGCGGCACGGTCATCGCCCATTTGCGGTTGTCGACCGGCGACGTAACCTCGAAATCCACCGGTTTCGCCGACACCCCCGCCGTGAGGTCGTCCGTGATGCACCAGCGTTCGCACTGCCCGGAGGCGTGGACCCACTCCCGGTCGATCGAGCGCGGCATCACGGCGGTGCCTGCGCCGAACGCCTTGACCGGTGCTGCGGAAGCGGGCAACTCCTCAAACCGGTCGCCCTTCCATCTGCGCACGAAAGAAAGCGTAAACTTTCCGCCCTCCCGTTTCAGTTCCCACAGCGTGTCTGTCTGGCGCATGAGCCGCTTTTCACTTTCGGTGAACGCGCCGACACGGCGGGCATCCTCCCACAGGCGGATGCGCTCGCACTTCTCGTAAGTCTTCGGCAGACCGAACTGGAAGTCCACGCCCGCATCGTGACCGGCGGCGAACGCCATGATCCAGTCGATGTCCTCGAGTGAGCAGGAATCGGGATAATACTGGCCGAGCTTGTTCGGATAGTTATTGCGGCGCAGGT
>Ga0116190_1003026_pt1 | contig 12719 bp, 9 predicted proteins | sample AD_JPNTR4_MetaG_FD_89808 | JGI IMG/M metagenome (GOLD analysis project Ga0116190, IMG submission 89808) | Active sludge microbial communities of municipal wastewater-treating anaerobic digesters from Japan - AD_JPNTR4_MetaG | ecosystem: Engineered > Bioreactor > Anaerobic > Digestate | place... | reverse complement strand
GGGGAAATCCCGCTCGATCAGAAACGCCGTTATGCCCTTGTAACCCTGGCTAGGGTCCGTATTGGCAAAAACAATGAAAAGCGACGCCTCCTGGCCATTCGTGGTCCAGAGCTTGCGGCCGTTAAGGATGAATTTGTCCCCTTCTTTGCGGGCCCTTGATTCCAAGGCAAAGGCATCACTGCCCGAGGAGGCTTCCGACAAAGCATAGCTGCCCACCCATTTGGTGGCCAGGAGGGGGAGATACTTGTCCTGCTGTTCGCGACTTCCCCACCTCATCAAGGCGTTATTGACCAAGGTGTTCTGAACGTCAACGATGACTCCGGCGGAGGGATCCACACGACTCAATTCCTCCACCGCGATGATCGACATGAAAAATGTCGATTCCGAGCCTCCCAGGCGCTCCGGGATCTGTATCCCCATCAGACCGAGCTTAAAAAAGTCGTCGATCAGCTCTGGTAAGAAGTGGGCCTTCTGATCCATTTCCGCTACATGCGGGCGGATTCGAGTATTGGCGAACTCCGATACCGTTTCGCGGAAAAGCAGTTCTTCTTGCGACAGTTCGGTGAGTGGACTCTGGATTAGCGGAGATTCAATCATGACGGGGCTTGCATTCCTTTGGCTAGAGCTCTTTGTTATCATAAGCTCACACGGAGATGCTTACAACCGGCACGGAAAGCAGATCCTGAATCGGTACGGATACATGATCAGAATCTTCAGAAAACGGGAAGAACTTCCGAACATCATCCGCGAGGTGACCGACACCTATTCCGAGAAGGATGTCTGCCTGCATCACCTGGACGACGCTCCCCTGCCAAGCGAGGATGTGGTCATCGCGATCCTCGGAAAACTTCGCATCGTCCTGTATCCCGGGTACTTCGGCAAAGAGTACATCCACAAAGGGGGCATTAACTACTACGTGGGTGAACTTCTTTACGAAGTTTTTGAGCTCCTGAGCGAAGAGATTTACAAAGCTTTTCGCCAGCAGTGCGGACACCGGGTCGGCGGCTACTGCGACGAGTGTCAGGAAAGGGCCGAGGAATGTTGCCTGAAGCTGATGCGAATGGTTCCGGGGCTCAGGAGGATCCTGGCGCTTGACGTGCAAGCAGCAATTGACGGCGACCCTGCCGCCAAGAGCTGCGATGAAGTCATCTTCAGCTATCCGGGCATAATGGCCATCACTATCTACAGGATCGCTCACGAACTTCACCGGTTGGGCGTTCCTTTGATACCGCGAATGATGACTGAGTACGCGCACCGGAAGACAGGAATCGACATTCATCCGGGTGCCCGGATCGGCAGAAGGTTCTTCATCGACCACGGTACGGGAGTGGTTGTGGGTGAGACGACCGAGATCGGTGACAACGTAAAGCTCTATCAGGGAGTCACTCTCGGAGCACTCAGCTTTCCCAAAGAAGGCGCCAGCGCGATGCGTGGAAAGAAGCGGCATCCGACCATCGAGGACAACGTGATTGTCTATGCCGGCGCAACCATTCTCGGCGGCGAGACGGTGATTGGTCACGACTCGGTGATCGGCGGAAACGTTTGGCTGATTCACAGCGTACCGCCGTGGACCAAGGTGATGATCGAGATGCCTAAGCTGCGCATTAAAACAAATGAATGATTGGTGATGCGAGGGGCCATTTTCGATCCGTTTCCGGGACAAAGCTCTCCTTAGAACGCCTTAAGTTGAATTAACCGAAAAAGAAGGTGTGAACATGGAAACTCGCAGGGAGTCGAGTGCCGTTTACGCATTGGGCTGCGTCAAAGCGGGCAACTATTTCCTGTTAACCAAATTCGACCAAAGCTACAGGGTCGAGACAGAATATGTCCCGGTTTTTCGGACCTTGACCGAAGCTGAAATGGAATTGCGCTTAACGGGCCACCGAGGCTTGAGTGTGCTGAGTTTTAATTCGGTAGAAGATTTGCAGCGAAAAAGCCCGAGTTGTCCTGTCCGATATGAGTTTGATCTGTTGCTGGCCAACGGCCGAACAGGACATGTCTGAATAGGCGGGATACAGGTAAACACAGCATTTGACGGCGCCGGATCAGGGCACTAGACTTCCTTGCCATGGACCGACTACGCCGATCGTCTTTACCTGTTAGCACCGTAATTCTGCTTGCGTGTTGGTCGTTTGTTTTGGGGCAGCAGCGACCCCTGGTCACCGAATCAGCAGACACCGTCGCCGAGAAGCACCTCCGATTTGAGCTGGGGATGGAGGTGCTGAGGGATGCGCTGTTTCCTCTTTCCGGGCTGAAAGGGAACCTGACCCGCTTCGGAGTGTTCGGCCTTCGATATGGGCTCGGCCCTGGAGCTGAACTTCAGCTGAGCGGAGTCGCGCACAACTACCTGAGCATCAAGCAGCGATTTCCCGCCCCTCATTCAACGCTGCTCGACATTTCCGGCAATTCCACCAGTGATTTCGGCGACCTCGCCCTGGGCGCCAAGGTGCGCTTCCTGAGCGAGCGAGAGACTCGACCGGCCGTCGGTTTTCGTTTTGCGGTTGAACTTCCCAACGCTTCCAATGAATCCGGATTGGGAAACGATGAAACCAATGCCTACGCCGCATTCCTTATCAGTAAGACGTTGGGGAAGATGAGTTTTACCGGCAACCTGGGTTTGGCGATCCTCGGGGACCCGTTGGATACGGCCTCACAAGATGATCTGTTCACCTACGGGCTTTCAACGACTTACCAGATCTCGCCGACTCTCAACCTGGCAGCCGATTTCTACGGACGCGAAGGGCCTGGAGGCATCGGCACGGAGGAACAGACTCGTTTGCGCGCCGGGGTTCAGATCAAGGCTCGCAGTTTCGTCTGGGATGCCGGATTGTTCGCCGGGTTCCGGTCGACTGATCCATCCTGGGGCCTGGTTTTAGGCATATCTCGCGAATTCACTATCGATTAGCCGGAGGATGGCGAAAGTGCTACACTCCCAGCCATGAACCGCGAAATCGAATTGCTGCTGAGGATTCTAGACGAAGCATACGAGAGGCAGTCCTGGCACGGGCCAAATCTCCGGGGAAGCCTGCGCGGGGTCACGGCGGATAAGGCGGCATGGCGGCCCGCACCGGACGCACACAACATCTGGGAGCTGGCCCTTCATGCGGCTTACTGGAAATACGCGGTTAGACGGCGCCTGAGGGGCGACAAACGCGCTTCGTTTCCACTTAAAGGGAGCAACTGGTTTCCGAGACCGGAAACCGTGACCGAGTCGGCCTGGCGGGATGACCTGCAGCTGTTGAAAGATGAACATCTGAAGCTGCGCGAGGCGATCGCAGGGCTGGCGCCAGAACTTCTCGACCAACCGGCGCCGGGCGGCAAAATCAAATACGCACGGCTGATTTACGGAATCGCGGCGCATGATATTTACCACGCCGGACAGATCCAACTGCTGAAACGCCTGGCCGGAGCCTGATCGGCTGGGCCCGGTGCTGGACTCCGGGTTTGCAGTACGGCCTTCAGGCGGGATTTAAATCGAGCACCCGGCTACAAGTGGCCTGTGGGCTAACTGCCCGGCTAAAGCCGGTACTACGAACAGGGTTCACGAAATTCCAGCCGTTTATTTATCAATCACTTACAACTGGGCGAGAATACCGGTTCGTAAAGTAACCTAAGTGCTTTAGTTTCATCCTTTTGCAGGATCGCAAAGGCGCTCTTGAGCCAATTTTACCCCTTTTTTGAGGCCACTTTTGGGCGATTCCGTATTTTCGTCAAGCATCGAGCCCGTCCAGACCTGTCGTCCTGCTCCCTGACCGCCATCAGGCCGCTCGCGGTCGCAATAGAGGTCCCGTCAGGACCGACACGTTTATAGAAGCGACCAAGGCTTAAGACCCAGGTCCGTAGGACCGGCACGTGAACTCGCTTCACCGCCTCCTCACCTGTCAGTCTCTGCCGGCAAGGCCGCTCTTGCAGCTCGGGCTCAGCTGCCAGTCACGTGTCGGTCCTTACGGACCTGGCTCAAAGCCTTCACGGGATTCTATAAACGTGTCGGTCCTGACGGACCTTTAGTCAGAAGGAAAAGTCCAAATGGTCGAAATGGGGATGCTAGCGAGGCACCAGGGCCAGGACCTATCTCTTTTTGAAAGGACCTATTTTGTGAAGCCCTAGACTATGAACAGAACGGCGCCTGCTGCTGGTTCTGGTGTTCCGGCGGCCGGGAGGTTAGGGACAGTCCCTGAGGTTGACGCTCGACGACATCGGTTCGAAAGACAGGGCGATTTCGGCGATTGTTGACGGCTACTCCACGGCTCGCCCCTTGGCCGACTGTCCTTCGTGGCCGATCCAAACTGTCTGGATGTTCACGAATTCGCGGATACCGAATTCTGACAGCTCGCGGCCGTAGCCGGACCTCTTGATGCCGCCAAAAGGCAGTCTCGGATCGGACGCCACCAGGCCGTTTATGAACACCTGCCCCGCCTCTATCTCCCGCGCCCGCTTGCGTGCCTTGTCCAAATCTGTTGTCCAAAGGCTGGCGCCCAGCCCAAAGCTGGAATCATTCGCAACCCGAATCGCTTCATCCACATCGGCGACTTTCATCAAGGCTGCCACCGGACCAAAGACTTCTTCGCGTCCCGCCGGCATCGAGGGAGAAACATTAATCAGGACAGTCGGAGCATAGTAAAACCCTTTTCCAGGGAGACGACTGCCGCCAACCAAGGCTTCGGCCCCTTGCTTGATCGATTCATCGACCTGCTGCTGAATTGTCTCCCGCAGATCCTTGCGCGCCAATGGACCGATTTGAGTTTCCCGATCCATGGGGGGACCTACCCGCAAGTGTTCGACCGCCTCCACGAAACGTTGAACGAATTCCGGAAAGATACTTTCGACCACGATGAACCTCTTGGCCGCGATACAACTCTGACCGGTATTCTGGAATCGCGCTTTGACGGCCGTAGCGACGGTGACTTCCAAATCGGCGTCTGGGAGGACAATAAACGGGTCCGATCCGCCCAGTTCCAGCACACTTTTCTTGATAGCCCGCCCGGCAGCCGCCCCGACTTGACTCCCGGCATCTTCACTGCCGGTCAGGGTAACAGCGGCGATTCGATCATCCTCGATCAAACGGGAAACCTCAGAACCGGGAACCAGGATGGACTGGAACGTGCCCTCCGGGAATCCGGCGTCACGGAAAGCCTCGGCAATGTTCAGGCTGCACCCGGGGACATTCGAAGCGTGTTTGAGTACGGCGGTATTTCCGGCCATCAAAGCGGGAGCGGCAAAACGAAAGACCTGCCAGAAGGGGAAGTTCCACGGCATGACGGCGAGAATGGTCCCGAGCGGCACAAACTGTACGTAACTCTCGGAGGCCGCAGACGGAGCCGGACGGTTGGCAAGGATCTCGGGCGCGTTCTCAGAGTAATACTCGCAGTTCCAGGCACACTTCTCGATCTCTGCCTCTGCCTCGGAAATCGGCTTGCCCATTTCAGAAGTGATGACGGAGGCCAGGCGTGTCTTTCTTTCCCTCAGCAGCGCCGCGAGCGCCCTCATCGGTTTCTGGCGCTCGACTATCGAGGTTCGTTTCCAGGCCGAAAAAGCACGCTGAGCCTGGCTGAGAACACGATCGACCTCAGCATCGTCTGTCAGTTCGTATACCCCGATCGTCTCTTCAGTAGCGGGGTTGATTGCCTCGATGGTTTTGCTCCGGGTTTTGCTCATGCCTTGTCTCAATGATATCAAGTGCGCGGAAACAGATTTACCCAGATTTACTGAGTACGTTGATCTAAAAGGACTTCGCACCGTACACTGACTTGATGGCAGAAGAATCGAGCATGCCGACGGCCCAGGAATTTCGGCGAGTCATGAGCTATTTCGTTACCGGCATCACCGTGGTCACCGCTGTGACCCCGGAAGGGCAGATTTACGGAATCACCGTCAACTCATTTACGTCAGTTTCGCTCGAGCCTCTGCTTGTCCTCATATGTCTTGACAACCGTCTGAATGGGTTTTCCGCCTTTCAGGTGGGTGGTGCTTTCGGGGTCAGCATCCTGGCCGAGGACCAGGAGGACGTGTCGCGCTATTTCGCGCGCCGCGGCGTCGAACGGCCGGAGGGAGTCTATTTTGAGGGAATCACGGGAGTTCCCTTGATTGCTGGCAGCCTTGCCACCCTTGAATGCGAGGTTGTCGAGGTTTTCCCGGGCGGAGATCACACGATTTTTCTTGGCGCCGTCAAAGCGTGCGATTTACGGCCGGAAGCGGAAACAAAAGGCGCCCTGGTCTATTTTCGGAGCCGTTACCATCGTCTCGCCGCCCAGAAATGAAGCGGTAGGCAAGAATCGAGCGCTCCCGACTGCGAAGGGACAGGCGTTTCCAAGCCTCTCTTAAGTCGCTATTCCGACAAGAAATCGAGAACGAGCGCGTTGAAATCATCCGCACACTCGTACTGCAACTCATGCCCGCATTGTTCGAGAATCTTTACTTGCAGCCGCGGATTGAGACTTCGGGCAAAAGCGGTATTGGAGGGAGGAATCAGCCAATCGTTAGCGCCGTGGATCACCAGGGTCGGAACTGCGAGTCTTGGTAGTTCGTCCTCCAGCAGTTGCAGAGAGTCTGACCTGATTCCGAACAGATTCAGGTGATTTCGGGCGACCGCCCTGACCACCTTCCGAACACCCGGAAGATACAACCGCTCCTGGGTCATTCCAACCCATTCCGGGGTGCGCTTTTCGGGTCGCGAAATCACCCGCCTGGAAATAAGTTGGAGTGCTTTCCGGCTCAGGCGAGCAGCCCTGAAACTAATGTAGGGAAGCGTCATCAGGCGCAACCAGAAGGAGACTTCGGGACCCAGCCCCGAGCTTCCGGCTAACACCAGGCGGCCGACGCGCTCAGGGTAAAGCACCGCAAATCGCAGTGCGACGGCACCCCCCCAGGAGTGACCCACCAGGTGACTCCGCCCCAGTCCCAGGGCGTCCAGAAAGTCCTGGAGAAAACCCACGAAGCAATCAAGCGAATAAGAGACGGCTGGTTTGTCGGTGTACCCGTGACCTATCAGATCCGGTGCGTAAACCCGATGCCGGGCGGCCAAGGGCGCCATGTTCAAGCACCAACTGTTGAGGTAGCTGCCCAGTCCGTGCAGCAGAACCACGGGCGAGCCGCCGTCCCCCAGTTGCCAGTAGCGTGTCCGCACGTTTCCCGCTTGAATGTAGTGATCTTCCAAGCAGTGCCACGAGCAGGGGTTGCCTGGCCGTTCCTTTTCCTCGACAGTGGTCATGTCGCGATTATGGCATGAGATGGGAGCATTGCGCTGGGTGAAACACTCCAACAGCCTTCATAGGGTGGATTCGAAACCCGCCCTGCGAAGGCTAAAGGCGGTTTGGTGTGCACAGGGTTTCACGAAATTCCAACCCTTTATTTGTCAATCACTTACGGGCCTGCCGGAATGCTGTTTCCTAAAGTGACTTAAATGTTTTAATTTCAGCCTGTTTGCAGGAGCAGATAAGGCGCTTTTCGGCCAATTTTACCCCCTTTTGAGGCCACTTTAGGCGATTCCGTATTTCGTCAAGCATCGAGCGCGTCCAGACCTCTCATCCTGCTCCCTGATCGCATCAGGCCGGTGCTGGTCGCATCAGAGGTCCGTCAGGACCGACACGTTTATAGTAACGATCGAAGGCTTAAGACCCAGGTCCGTAGGACCGGCACGTGAACTCCTACACCGCCTTCTCACCTGTCAGCGTCTGCCGGCAAAGGCCCTTTTGTCGCTCGGGCTCAGCTGCCAGTCACGTGTCGGTCCTGACGGACCTGGGTCAAAGCCTTCACGCGTCACTATAAACGTGTCGGTCCTGACGGACCTCCAGTCAGAAGAAAAAGTCCAAATGCTCGAAATGGGGACGCTGGCCAAGCATTAGGGCCAGGACCAATCTTTCTTGAAAAAACCTATTTTGTGAAGCCCTATTTGGTGTGCAGGTGCGACCGGCGCTCACTATTGCGCCTTCAAAACCAGCACCGCATCCTTCTCATATGGCGATTCGATCTCGAGCACCAACTCGGAGCCCAGGGTCGTCGCTTCTGAATCCTGGTTTGTCACCGGATTAAACCACGACGCTTGGTAAGTTAGCTGCCTGGGGTTGCGAAGTCGAACTGCACCCTTCACCGGGACGTAGACAAGCAGCGTGCTGGCATCATCATTTCCCAACACCGAGATAAACTGACGGAAGTCGGTCAAACCCGGTTGTTCGACAAGGAGTTCCTGATGACGGGGCCTGAACTCCCACCATCTGAACCGCTGCATGAAACGCGCCAGGTAACTGACGGTTACAACACCGGGAAATCCCAGGCTGTCGCGCCAGGAGCTTGGCGACGGCCTACTCCCATGATTCAGAGCGTACTCGCCACGGTTGAGCCACGGCCAGATGGCATGGGCCCCGTAGGTGATACCTGCCACAGGTGTGGCAAAGACGCTCCAGTAACACGCTTTTCGCACGTCATCGGAATTTGAGCCGGTGGCGTTCTCGTAAAGAGGCTCCAAGTTAATCAGCGGACGAGACGGGAGTTTGTCCCATCTTTCAGCCATCGGCCCACGGTTTATCCAGTTGACCGTCGCTTCACCCGGACTGTGGCTGGACTGATAACCAACGATATCAAGCCACGTTTCGCCGCTGTAAACATCGCCAATCCAGGATATTCCTTGGGGATGCTGCGCAACTAACCCCTGGTGGGTGCCTGGTCCGAAAACTCCTCTTCCGATTGTCTTCCAGCGCTGTTCGTATTCATCGACATACCGGCCGTCCCCACCCAGAAACCAGACGACCTGGTTCGCCCCGTAGCGCGCCACCATGTATTTCGCCAGCAGGATCGCCTCAGGCTCCGGAAGGTAGTATCCGGGCGAGAGATGCCGGCCACTGGCGACGGGGAGAGCCCACAACAGGACCAGCGCTCCCGCGAGTCCGTGTTCGTTAATCCTGTCGATTCTCTGATCTAGCCGTTGGAAGAACTTCGGGTTCACCTGAATTCTGCCCGCGCCTTCGAAAGCCCGCTGACCGTTCTCGTCGGCATCCAAGCCCCGCCACTGGGTCAGGACCACTTGAATTACGTTGAAACCTCGCTTCGCCCTGTCCTGGAGGTACAGATCCCATTCTTCCTCCGTCGCTTTGAGAGCGCCGTTCCAGGCTGTATCGGCAAACCAGAAAAAAGGCTTTCCGTCGGCGTAGGCGAGGTGATAGCGGCCGGGGGGTCGCGTCAGGGCGCCCCTGGTGTACAAGGCGTGGGGACTGGTTTCCTTCGTCACCGTAAACGTTCCTGCCCGTTGGTGCAATCCGGGGTTTTCACGGTCGGAGCACTCGGTCTGATACCGCCATGTTCCGGGTTCATCCGGCATAAACCGCACTTTCCATGTCTGGTCGCCGTCCCAAAAGCCTTGAATCTTCTTTGTCCTGCCGGAGGGAGATTCAAAAACGGCCGTCAAATTCGCCACTTCATAGAGTGGCTCGCTGTATGTTTTGCTTGACTGGAGCACAATCTCAAACTTGTGCCAGAGTTTGGCTGACTGTCCGAGGGTTTCGAATGTAAGCAGCGGAAACAGGGCTAGGAATAAAGGATAGGTCAGACGTCGCATTTCCGGGCGAGATTAGCGCAAAACCAGCAACCGCCTCAACGGCTTTCTGGACTTCCGGAAGTCCCGAGAAGCTCGTCCAGTTTCTCTTGCGACAGCAGGGAATGATGAATGAGGCTGACCTGGCCGCCGGTGATCTCCACACGCAACAGACTCGAGCCGAATTCGGGGTGGGATACAGATACGGCATACCGTCCCGCCGGCAAGGAAATGGTGCAGGGTGCTTCCAGTTGCCCAATCGAGACTTCCCGTCCGGTCTTCAGATTCACGATGGAATCGACTTTCGCCCAGGGCAGAACGTCAAGAGAAAGAGTGCCTGGCGGACCGGATTCGGACTCTTCAACGCCGGGCGCCGCGGATTTAGCCTGCTGACTGACAGACGACACGCTGGTAACAAGGCTTGAATTACGCCCTACCAGCAAGAACCAGATCACCCCGGCGAGAACCACAACCGCCAAAACCACTACGAGCAGCCGGGAAAAGCCTGGTCGGACGCGCTCATGCAGTTCTTCTTCGTTGTCGACTGCCTCTTCTGCCTCTTCCTGGACTCCCACCGCAAATGGCATCGGAAACTCACGGGCTGGTTCTTCTACGGAACTAGCGACGTCATCCGGAGTATCAACCAGTGGAAATGGCCCAATGGTCGCCACGGGCGGCAAGACCGCTTCAGCGCCGGCAGCCGTGGAGGTCTCGGCAAGTAACGGTTCGGCCGGGGCGGGTACCGGCGAGATGTCATTGCTGTGCAGTCTGATTCCGTTGAATAGTTGGTGTTTGAGCCCCTCTAGCGTCGCCTCGAGTTGCTCGCAGCTCGCGAACCGCTCCTCCGGGTTTAGAGCTAATAGCCGAATAATGACATCGCCCATCTCGGATGCCCATTGGGGCACCAGTTCTTCTACAGGTGATCGATGGCCCGCTCTGATTCGAGCCCGAGTATCTTCTGGGTTTTCATCACAGAAAGGATGGATACCGAGGAGCACCTCGGACATCACCACGCCCAGACTAAACAGATCACTGCGCCGATCGAGATCCCGCCCGGGTTCGAGTTGTTCGGGAGACATGTAGGGAATTGGCTCGACCTCGGTCAACGGAGTGATCCCGTAATTGAGGATCTTGATCCCTTCGCCATCAGACCTGATGATGATGTTTTCCGGGGTAACTGCTCCGTGCACCAGCCCTCGTTCGTGACCGTAATGAAGACCTCGACACACTTGAATGAAAAGATCGAGAGCCCCTCTCACCCAATCGCGGTCATCGCTCAACGCCAACGGTTGTCGGCCTTCAAGGGCGGAGGCAAGTGTACGGCCACCAACCAGTTCCATGACCATATACGGAGCAACAGGCACCGCTGTGCGGTTTGAGATTTCGACATGTTCACCGGCGTCATAGACCGGTACGATACTCGGATGGGCAAGACGCGCACAGCGTACGGCCTCCCGGTAAAACCTCCTGGCCGCCTGGATGTCATCCCGTCCCTCGGGCCAGACTTTGATGGCTACCGTCCTTCTCAACTGCTGGTCAACAGCTTTGTAGACGGTTCCTCCCGGCTTGATCTGTGAATCCAGCTTGTAACGACCGGCTATAAGGTCGGACATCGGTTCATTCCGAAATGCTGCCCGTTAAGGGAGAAGTAATAAGTTAAATAAGCATAACGCAGTGCTGCCTGCCTGTTAAGGAAGCGAGCGGACAAGCGGAAACAAGACAGACGAGTATATCCCGCTGATGGCGCGGATCGCGCGGATGACGCGGATTAGCCGTTTAGGGGTTACCGGTTCGTTTTAACGCAGCTCAAGGATTTGCTTGTCAGCTAACAAACGCTTTCTGAGCTTTCCGTAATCGACATCTTGCACCGCACAGCCATCATCAATTGCCAGACTGGCGGCGGTAGCAGCCGACTGGCCAAGAATCATGAACACCGGTTCCATCCGAATCGATCCGTAGGCGATATGCGAGGTGGAAAGGCAAACTGGCACGAGCAGGTTTTCACACTCCGACCGCCTGGGTATTATGGCCCCGTAATCGATCGGATAGGGACCGCCCGGGTTAATCTGAATATCCCCCTCGTTGCGAACGCTGCCGGACGAATCGACATAGCGCTGCACGTTATGGCTGTCCATATTGTACGATCCCATTCCAATCGGTCGCGGAGTGGGCAGCTTGCGTCGCAAATGGTTTTCAGTAATGACGAAATCACTGACCATTCGCCGGGCCTCGCGAATATACAGCTGGTACGGCCAGTTGCCGTTGTCCACGAATTCGTCCTTGGCCAAACCAAAGAGCCTTATCCTTTCTGCCACATCAGATGGGACCCGTGGATCGTTGGCCAGGAAATACATGAGGCCTTTCTGGTAGGTCTCGTGCTCCTTAATGATTTCGGCACGCCGCTCGTAACTGGCTTCCGGATAGTCGTAATTCATCCCGATGTTGTCGGTGCTGAAGGGCCCATGGTTGTTGGTGTCCGTTTTGCCGTTCGGAATGCGGTCGAACTTGTTGAAGACGCCTCTCCACCCCGTGTCCAGAAGTCGCAAAAGCAACTCGTACTGACGCGGATCGTAGCCGTCCGGTTTGGGAAAGGGGACCCGGTTTTCTGGAACATCGGTCAGACACATGCGGAAACAATAGGCTTGAACCCGGTGGTCTCCCTCTCCGTCACGTCCGGGCGGACCGGGCTGGATCCGCGGGAGCAGGCCGCTCGCCGGATTGCCAGGCTCGACGTAAGGGTCAACGAACCCCGGGAATTGATGGTAAATCGCTTTTACCGTCTGCACGCCATTCAGGGTTTCGTTATACTTGCTGTTTGACTCTCGCCCCACGGTGTAGGAGACACCTGCCAGAGCCATCAAATCGCCCTCGTAAGTGGCATCAATGAAAACTTTGCCGGCATAAGTCTCCCCACTGAGCATGCTGATCGACACAATTCTGTTTCCGTTCTTTTTTATGCCTTTCTGGCGGTCAAGCCATTGATTCCGATGAACGGGAACGCGGTGTTCCTTTAGCAGGTTTTCGAAGACCTGCTCGGCGACATGCGGTTCAAATAACCACATGGTCTTGTCTGCGTTGTCCATCGCCGCCGTGCCTTGGCCCCGATTGTCGAACTGATCTCTTTGCTGCCAAACCCAGGCGTCTGGCTGCTGGTAATGACGCCAGATCCTTCTGTAGAAGTCCCGCGCCAGGCCGC
>Ga0116190_1003021_pt1 | contig 12745 bp, 6 predicted proteins | sample AD_JPNTR4_MetaG_FD_89808 | JGI IMG/M metagenome (GOLD analysis project Ga0116190, IMG submission 89808) | Active sludge microbial communities of municipal wastewater-treating anaerobic digesters from Japan - AD_JPNTR4_MetaG | ecosystem: Engineered > Bioreactor > Anaerobic > Digestate | place... | reverse complement strand
AAACCTTGCATAACCGATAAAATCCATAATATGATAGATAGCTAAGAAGGCAGCCACAAGACAAAATCATATTTAATAAGGCGATGAACGACAGGGGATCTCTCTTGATGACATAGCAGAAATATCCAAATTCTTTCGGCATTAAGCCCTGCGTAATATAAGAACCAAAAGAGATGAGAATCATATAGTCCCGAAAAACCGCAGATAGAACGGGGATAATTGTAATACATGAATATATTTTCCGCTGTTTTTTTGACATGTGCTATCCTGTTTCAACCTGGCGATGTCTTCTCATGGTCAGCAATATCCCGCGTATCTGAAACACACCAATATATTCTTAAGAAGGCTTACGAATTGTTGCTTAACAACCCAGCATTCAAGGTGAGAAAAATATGAAAATATTTAAAACTATTATGAAATCATTTTCAAATATTATAGCAGTATGCACCATATCATTTTTAACCTTCATCGTTTTCTCTCTCCCTGTCTTTGCCCAGCAGCAGATCACCTCGAACTATATCGTACGTTCTGCCGTTGAAGAGGCACTGAAGAAAACGGGAAATCAACAGATGGAGATTATTGCACAGGGTTCCTGGATTTCCGGACAGAACTACAATGACCCGCGCTTTCAGCATATCCTTGCCGAGGCATCGGATCATGACATGAGGGTTTTCTTTCGGACGCAGAATATCCCCGAGGCACAAGCCCTTGAGATGTGGAAGACCTTCCGGTGGAATGTACAGAAGGAACTCGAGGTCTTTGTCAATACCGGACTCATTACCTCAGATGAACTGCAGGTAATCCGTAAATCAGTAAATATATACCCGCCTGAAGAACTGATGAGAGGGGTTCAGTCATCCGAGCAGGCCCTCGCCAAATTCCGCGCATGGGGCATTTATCCGAGCCTTCTTGATGCCGGTGCAGAGGGCGCTGGCGGGAGCTATGGCAGCCTCCTTAAATTTGAACGCCAGGCCTTTGAAACGGGTTCCAGGACGCGGGTTTTTTATCTTGACAGGGGAGAGGTCAGGTCAGGGGCTGCCGATCTGAACCATGCCTTTGAGGGCCATGGCCTCAGAACGCCGGAAGGTCTTGCCAAGGCCGCCGAGGAAAATCTTGATAATGCGCTACACAGCTTAAACAGCAAAAACCTTAAAGACACTCGGAAATACGTAGAGAGGGCGGCACAACGTCTAAAAGAAACAAAGATAAAACTAAAGGTAAAACTGTCGCCCAATGATGAGGCGCTACTCAAATTGAACGAGAAGCTACAATCGTTATGGAACAAGTATGAAGCTGCAGAGACCCGTTCCGGCCTGCTTTCAGGAAAGGTGCTTCCCAAATCGCCGGAAGATATTAAATTACAGCAGATGCTTATGGAGGAATTTGACAAACTTTCCGGGGATCTGGAAAAGGTATTGAAGGAATCTTTGGATGACTCCTGTCTCCTCCAGAGGCTTGCCAACGCAGTCGAAGAGGGTAAGCCGATGGTAAGCCGTCTTTTCCGGGGGCTCTTTGATGCAACGGACGGCAAATGGGCAAATGCAGCATCCAATGTAAGAAAGGGTATGGGAAGGCTCGGTGGGGCGGCCCAGAAGATAGGTTTCCTCAATGCACTGGCTGCATACTGGACGATCAAGGACCTGCCAGAGGTATACGTCAATAAAGGCGCCGGCGAAGCTACTGCCCGTTTCAGCATGAGCCTTGTATCAATGGCGGTGCCTGAGATAGCAATAGGCGAGCTGGTTGCTGTTATCGCCACTTCCCTTGCAGAAATGGCCGTGGATTATGTAGGTTTCTATGGATATAAGGCCGTCACGTCAACCCAGGACTGCTTTGATCTGATTGCAGGGTTATATACCGTCTATGGCCGGGAAACACAGGCGCTGGGAGAGGGTATAAAGAAATGTCACAATGTGGCTAATCTGAATCAATTGGCATGCGATATCTATGACATAAACAATCTCCTAGGCTCCACGAGGAGAACGCAGAAGGTTGATCCCAAACTGATCCCGTCAGGGATGCAGTCTCTTATTGCATGTCACTCAGAAAACGCATCCCGCCGGTATGATCAGGAATCAAAAACAGATAAGGGCGTCGAAGAAGCCCTGATAAGTAAATGCACAGGCCCGATCCTTACAGCATGGATTGAACAACGAGAGATGCGTATAGAAGAGTTGAATATCCTGCTTTCAGAGATTGAACGCAGCGAATTCCGCCTTGCCTTCAACTCTTCTGCTGCCGTTATAAAAGAAGGTTCGAAGGGAACAACGGTAAAGGTTTCAACAGAATTCCTGCCTTCGATCAAGGATACAGTCAACCAGATTAAGGAAAAACTCCAATGTATCGGAAGCAAGACCTCAAAACCTTATGTCTATCAGAATTTCACCTGGAAACAGGATGGTATTAAGGCCGGTTCTACAACAGAAGCCACCAACTATATGGAATTCACATTTCAGAAAAAGGGCAGGCAGACAATATGCGTGGACGGTGAAATAGAATATGGCGTCATCAATACACCCTCCACGTTAGGACCTGAAGGGTCTTCGGGAAAGATAAAGAAGTCAGCCTGTGTGGATATTGAAATTACAGAAGAAATAAAACCTGAAAAGATTGTTGCAACGATTATGGGACCCAATAAGACAAAGGCACCTGATAAGGCGGAGACAGGCAAAGAAATTCCCCTGGCTGTTGATCTTAAGACAAAAAGGGATATAAAGGAATTCCTCTTTACCTGGACATATGAAGGCGCATATTCCAGCAGCATAACCCAGAATGATCAGATGGTAAACATCCGGTACGATAAACCCGGTACTTATGAAATAAAGGTAGAGGTATTCGATGCCACAGATATGTTTAAAGTGAAAGAAATCAAGAGGGTAAAGCTCGCCGAGGCAAAGCATAAAATTACTGTGGAACCATCGGTGAAGGATGCCAAGATTGAATTGAAGATATCAGGAACGGATAAAATCATAATTGGCGACACGGTTAACCTAAGCGTGGAGGTCATTGCCGAGGAGAGGATCAAGGCAAAGCTTAAACCTCCCGTATGGTGGTATGTATCAAGAGATGGCGAGAGTCGTTCAAGAGTTACCCGTTCCAGAGACTTTATAGACTATAGAGTGTGGGCCAAAAGTATAGGCCAAGGCTCAGAAGTAAGCTATAAACCAAAAATTGCCGATACACATGAATTTACAGCAGTGGTTTTTGGTGAAGGGGTGCTTGGCGAAGCAGCCTCCGCAACCAAACGAGTTTCTGTGAACTGCAAAATTGTAGATTCCTTCGGTTCACATCAGACAACAAAATGCTATCTTGACGGTGCGGAAAAGGATGAAAAACTCGGCATTACTATCATACCTGACAGAACCAATGTGAAATCAGGGGAAAAGATCAACATAAACTCCGTTGTCAAAGGCGGTGTCCCTCCTTATTCTTTTGTCTGGTCAGGCAAGGTGGAGGGAGGAGGTTCATGCATTAGGTTTATCCCGAGCAGAACAGAAAGAACCCTGACCGTAGAAGTAAAGGATGGAAAGGGCCAATCGGCAAAAGAGACAATCACCTTTAATGTGGACACAGTTACAGTACCCCTGGAAGGTTTAAAGGATAAGGTTGTTTTCGGGACATCGCTTGAAGTAAGGGTGCCGGTTGAAAGTGACAAGTGGGTGCTGTGGCAGTCATCCCCGAATATTTCATTCCATAATCAGGAAACCGTAGGGGGCCGGGCGACATTCGTCACCTTTGACCGTATGGACAAAGTGAAAGTCTGGGCCGATGTTAGGGTAAAAAAAGGGGAGGTTTTTGAAACCGTTGCCTCCACCGAACAGTTCGATGTTATTGTGCAGCCATTTGATGGACGCATTGAATTCGACCCACCAGCACAGAAGACAGGCGGCTCTGTAAATGCACAGGTAAAGATTACCCAGCCTGTCAACACCTCTACTATAAATTATGTCTGGATCGATCCTCCCACGTCAAACAGAGAAATGGTTAGGGACTACTGGATAAAATTTACAGTGCCCGACGAGAAACCGGTGCCTGTGGAAGTGGAGTTACGATCAAAAAGGGCGAATGAAACTATTGTCAACCTGAAAAGACCCTTCGACCCTGAGGGAAAAACCACTGTGACCACAACCTCGGTACCTGACGATACAGCTAAGAAATCAAAGAGAAAAGAGGCTGCTGCCGGTCTTGAAAACGCTAAAACAGCCGTATCCCAGGGAAGGCTTGATGAAGGCATAACCCTTGCCGATGAATCTGTCAAAACAGACCCGACTTTCACAGAGGCTGCTGATGCGTTAAAAAAATGGAAAACAGAGAAAGATACGGTTATAAAGCAGATATCAAAGGTAAATGAGCTTGTTAAAACCTCAAAATTCTCCGATGCCGAAAAGGAACTTGCCGTTGTAAAGAGCCTCCATCCCAAATACCCCCCTATTATTAATGCAGAAAAGGAACTGCGGGATAAAAAAGACTCCTATAACAAAACAGTTGCCGCATCCAATGACAAATTTTCAAAGGCAAAAGATGCCGCATCAAAGGGCAGGCTTGACGAGGCAATCGCCCTTGCCCAGGAGTCTGCACAGATCAATAAGGCAAACACAGCAGCAAGCGCCTATGCTGAAAAATTGAAATCCGAAAAAAACATTGTTCAGGAAAAGGCTCGGAACTGCCGGACCCTTGCCGAGCAGGAACGTTTTGCCGACGCGGAAAAGGCAATCAACGAGGCAAAAAAACTGCATCCCCTGTATCAGCCTGTGGTTGATGCAGATACATTCCTCAAGACAAGGAAGGCCGCCTACGACAAAAAGGTGAAAGACTCAAATGACAAACTCGCCAGAGCCAAACTTGATGTGCGCAAGGGGATGCTTGATGAAGCAATTAAACAATCCGAGGAGGCAATAGCGATTAATCCTGCCAACAAAGAGGCAGCAGCCTTTGCGTCAAAATTGAAAAAAGACCGCGAAACAATCATGATTCAGATAGACAAGACAAAAAAACTCATAGGAGAATCGAAATTTGCCGATGCCCAGAAGGAATTGATAACGGCAAAAAACCTCAACAACACCTATAAGCCGATTTCAGAGACAGAGCAGATGCTTACTGACGCCTGGAGAAAATACGATTCCGACGTAAGAGACAGACTCTACGAGGTACGGTCAGCCAACGAAAGAAAGGATTTTCAAGGAGCCATTGACAAGGCTGGGAAAATTAGAGAGACAATGAAACTTTACGGCTCTAACGAGGAGCAGTTAAGACAACAGGAGAACTGGGCAAAGCAGATGAAAGTACAGAAGGACAGACAGATCAATATCCTGAAATCAGCCGGAGACATGGCAAAAAATTATGACTATACAGGCGCATTGAAGGCCTATGAAGAAGGATTTGCAAATGGTCAGAACATTTACAACGGTTCTGAACCTGAATACAAGGAGGCCTTTCAACTGCGTGATGATGCATATAGAAAGAATAAACGCTTGGGCGAGCTTTCCCCGATAATAAGTAATGCTGCTGAAAATACCGATCCCTATTACACCCAAACCCATGTCCTGGAAAATGGATTGAAAGCGGTAGACGAGGCGATTGTCCTCCAGCCGAACAACGAACAATTTAGAAAATGGCGTGAGAAGATCATAGCAAGGGCTGAGAAGAGAAAAGCAGAGAACGAACGCTTTCAAATGGGCAGGAAACACCTCGATCTGGCAGCCGGTGCGGAACGCAGCTATTCCATAAACGAGTCATCTATGCAGGCTAAGAAGCTCAACTGGGGCGAAAAACTCGAGGAACAGCAGCATAAATATCTTGCAACGGCTATCACAAATTACACGGAGAGCCTGAAATATATCCCTGATCAAAACATAGAAAAAAGGATCAAGGAGATTCAGGCAACACTTGAAGGGAGAAAAAAATTCCTGGAGAACTACAGACAGTACCTTGTTGTAAGGAAGGAAGCAGACGCCCTTGCGTCACAGGCTTTCAAAGAGACCGATTTTGTAAAAAGTCAATCCCTTTACGACCAGGCCATGGCAAGTTTCAAGAAGTGCCTTTCACTCTATACCCCTGCTGATGTTGAAATAATTTCGCGGCAGATATTGAACCTTGAATATACAAAGCATGACAGGATGGTAAAAAAATACTGGGCCGAAGGTCAGGCTCTGGAAAAGGTCGGAAGAATTGTGGATGCAATTGCGGTTTACGACAAGGCTATCGCCTCCTTTCACCCGACAGTGCCTCAGAATGACAGGATGGGGATCATCGTGCATCAGCAAGAACTTAAAAACCGTGTAAACGGGGCAAAGAATTGGCGCATAGACGGTGAGGCAAAGCAGAAGGCAGGGAAGATAGCCGAAGCAATACAGAGTTATAAAACAAGCGTGAGCCTGCTCCCCGATAGCGCCCTCGATGCGCACATAAAGGCACTTGAAGGATATATTGCTGATGAAACCAGGAAAAAGAATGCAGCGGAAAAACTCTGGGCCGAAGGCAGCAACCTGATTAAGCAGGGCAATGAAAAAGACGCACTGATAAAATTTAAAGAGAGCCTCGGTTACTGGTCAAACCCTGAACGTGTAAAATATGTTAAGGAGCTTGAAGGCATAATTGCCTCAAAGAAGACCCTCTGTAAAAACCTCTGGGACGAAGGCAATAAGCTGCAGAATGCCAACAGGCTTGCCGATGCCCTTGTCAAGTACAGAGATTATCAGAAACACTGTCCTACAAACGAGATGGCACAGCACATCCTGCAGCTTGAGGCGAAACTGAAGCAAACACAGGAAAGCGAATCAAAAAAGGCAATTGCTCTCAAGTTCAGGCAGGAGGGCGACAACTTTGTAAAAAGGAACATGGTTGCCGACGCAATCGCCAAATACAGGCAGAGCCTTCAATACTGGCCGGATAGTGAACTGGAAAAATATGTAAGAACACTGGAGGCAAGGCTCACTGCCGGTGTATCAACACAGCAGCCCGGCACAGGCCGAACATACACATCAGTGCAGACTGGTGGCGGCCAGCAGCAGGCAGCCCAATGCTGGTTATACGGCCAATACGGTGGTACAGTTACGGGAGGAGGGGCAACGGGAATAATTTCCATTACAATTTCGACGAACAATCAAATCACAGGCAACTCATCGGGAACGCTCAACGGTGATCCTTATACTGCATCAATTTCAGGCACCTTTAATCCTTCGTCAGGTTCAATACAAGCATCCCTTCAGGGGAATGTCGCACCTAAGATAGTTACTAAAAAATATCCCTTTACAGGCAGTCTGTCCGGCAGATATCAAAACAATGGTATCAACGGTCAGTGGAAAGGGGCAAGCAAATACGATAACTCGACTGGCTCATGGAACGTTTCGATGGAAAGGCCGATTACGGTACTATTTCCCTGCCCTTTCGGGACCGTTCAACCACCTGTTACTCAAAAAAGGTAATGGCCAACGTTAAAACAAGGACAATTTTTGTCGCTAAAAACGCAAATTGAGAGTTTTGAATAACCGCCATTTTTGTCATTTCCGAATAACAGCCTTTTTAGAAGTTTAGATGCGTAGATGCGTAGATGCGTAGAAGGCTGGAGGGTTAGAAGGTTGGATGTGTATTTTTAGAAGGTTAGATGTTTAGAGGTGTAGATGTTTAGCTAAACCTCCAACCCTCCAACCTTCCAGTCCTCTATCTTTTTTCACTTGACCCCTTGAATCCTTGGCTCCTTGAACCCTTCGCTTTTTGTCATTTCGACCGAAGGGAGAAATCCATGTCCCGAATGTAATGAGGGATCTTAGGATTTCTCGTCGCTTGCGCTCCTTCGAAATGACATCGGAGGCAGGCTCGCGCCCCTCGAAATGACATTTTTCAAAGGTCTCAAATTAGAATGTTATTTCAAAATAGCGCCATACAGTATTTATTTCCATGATGGTGCTATGAGGATCACCTCTTTTAAAAATATCGAGAGGTCACCCACAGCCTTATGCGGGTACGCTAAGGAAGAGAACAAGACAATATGTTGTAATCATTACTTGCGGTTGCCTCGACCGTCAACGTCAGGCACATCTATATTCATTTTTAATATCTTTCTGTAGAGCGTGCTTACATCGATGCCAAGTTCGCGGGCAGTAAGTTTCCTGTTGCCGCCATAAAGCCTCAGCTTTCCCGCAATGAGGTTTTTTTCCATTTCCAATAGACTCATAGAACTGGAACGATCTTCTGAAGAAAGCATATCGGATCGTAGCTCAGCAGGAAGATGATGCAATTCAATTATATCCCCGCGACATAGAACAAAAGCCTGTTCAATTATATTTTCGAGCTCACGTACATTGCCAGGATAATCATATTCAATGAGCCTGGACATTGCTTCAACAGAAATATCAGTAATGTTCTTCCCCTGAAGGCGATTGTATTTTTCTATAATATGATCAACCAGTAACCGTATATCCTCTTTTCGTTCCTTGAGCGTTGGCATTTTTAGATGGATGACCTTGATGCGATAGAAAAGGTCTTCTCTGAATTTTCCCTCTTGAACAAGTTGGGAGAGGTCTTTATTTGTAGCAGCAATGACCCTCACATCAATCTTTATCGGCTCAGTTGCACCGAGAGGCTCAACTGTACGCTCCTGAAGTACCCTAAGCAAACGCACCTGAAGGGCGGGCGAAATATCGCCGATCTCATCAAGAAATATTGTTCCTCCATCAGCAAGGAGAAACCTTCCCGGTTTATCCTTCTTAGCATCGGTAAACGCACCTGCCTTGTAACCGAAAAACTCGCTTTCAAGAAGAGTATCCGGTAGCGCAGCACAATTTACAGCAACAAAACGTTTTTTCTTACGATTAGACATATTGTGTATCGCCCTTGCGAAGAGCTCCTTGCCTGTACCACTTGATCCTTCTATGAGTACGGTACTATCGCTTTCGGAAATCTGCGGAAGAATATTAAATAAATTCATCATTGCAGGGCTTCTACCAACTATGTCTTCAAAGGTATGTTTATCTTTGAGTTCCTTTTGCAGCCGTTCAACCTGGCTTAAATCCTGAAAGGTTTCCACACCTCCTATTACTTCACCCTTATCGTTTTTCAAAATAGCCGTCGAAATTCGAATTGGTATTCTAAAGCCTTTATTGTTAACGATGTAAGCGGTAACATTTACGTTGGATTTACCGGTTTCAAAGGTCTGCCGCAAAGCACAATTGCTTTCACAAATATTTGCATGAAAAACCTCTGAACAGTATCTTCCTATACTATCCCCTCTCGAAACCCCGGTAATCTTTTCAGCAGCCTTGTTAAACGAAGTAATACGCCAATCAGGGTCTACCGTAAATACACCTTCATTGATTGAATCGAGAATAACATCTCTTTGGTGTTTCTCAATACCTGTATCCATAAATAAACCTCAAGGCAATAATTAATCATTCTTATTGCATTGTTATCACGACTATAATATTGCATTTTGCAATACATATGTCAATACTTTTTTTGATTGGTTCTGTAACTAACTGCTATTATTGATAATATTTATTACTTATTTTGTGGCATATATCTTGCATAATATTATGTCATGATAGTTGCGATAGCAAATTGGCAGGGTTCGATATCCCCCGTTTTCGATGTATCCGACAGATTATGTCTGATTGAGTTTGAGAATGGCGTTGAGTTGAAAAGAAACAGTATATCTCTGAGGGAAAGAAATCCTTTCGCAAGGGCAAAAGAGATGTCGGGTTTAGGTATAAATCTGTTGATATGCGGGGCCATTTCACAGGTACTCGAAACAACGCTAACTAACTCGGGTATTCGGGTCGTTGGTTTTATGTGCGGCAAAATTGAAACAGTACTGACGGCTATCTTGCGAGACCAATTTACAGAAAGCCTTTTTATGCCAGGTTGCACCGGGAGAAGGCAAAAACATCGTTTCCAGCGTCGTCGAAGAGCAAACTTCAAACGACGATAGGTCATAACGACCAATATAAAAAAATAAGGAGGTAATTGCTATGCCAGGCGGAGATGGAACAGGACCTCTTGGATTTGGTCCTATGACAGGGCATGGAGCGGGCTTCTGCTCAGGTTACGGTATTCCAGGTTATGCGAATTCTCTATTCGGAAGAGGATACCGTGCATTTGGCAGGGGTCGGATTGGCGGTCGTGGCGGTCGTGGATTCAGAAATTTATTTTACGGTGGTATCGGTCGTGGATTCAGAAATTTATTTTACGGTGGTGAATACTATCAGACTCAGGGAATGCCTTTTGTAACAAGAACTCAGGAAATGGATTCATTAAAGGCACAGGCAGAATATCTCGAAGATATGCTTGAAACGATTCAGAGACGAATTAGCGAACTCGAGGGTAAAATAAAGGATACCAACGTCCAGTCAGGCTAACGCTCCAGCGAAAAACGATATCAGCCCCTGAACAAAAATATTAATCAGCGTCAGGGGCTGATATACAAAAATACACAGGAGGACAACATGCTAATTGCAATTACATCAGATGGGCCATCTCTTGATGCATGGTTAGATCAGAGATTTGGAAGATCTCCATATTTTCTTATTGTAAACACAAACGATATGAGTTTTGAGGCAATAGAAAACAATAACGTATCACTCGGAGGAGGGGCAGGCATAAAATCTGCTCAGTTGATAGTCGATAAAAAGGTTACACACGTCTTAACAGGCGCATGCGGGCCTAATGCTTATGGAGTACTCTGTGCTGCAGGTATCGAGGTTATTACAGGCTGTTCAGGACTTGTAAAGGACGTAATTAACTATTTTAAGGAGGGGGCGCTTGTATCTTCAGAAGGACCTAACGTTGCAGATCACTTCGGGATAAGCGGGGGTTTTTCACAAAATGCTGATCCTGCTATGGGTACCCCAAACATGCCTGCAACAGGTATGGGGCAGGGAATGGGCAGAGGTATGGGTATGGGTCGTGGTATGGGGCAAGGAATGGGCAGAGGTATGGGTATGGGACGTGGTATGGGGCAAGGAATGGGCAGAGGAATGGGTATGGGTCGCGGAATAGGCAGAGGAATGGGTATGGGATTCGGCAGTCAACAATCGACAACAACAAACATCCAGAATACAAGCAGTGAAGATGAACTTGGATCGTTAAAAAGACAGATGCAGCAGATCAATGAACGTATTCAACAACTTGAAAAAGAGAAAATGACAAAAGGAGGCTAATTATTGGCATTTGGATTCGGAAAAAACCGGGGTTTGAGACAAAAAGGTAGAAAGGACCTTTCGGGGCAGATAAAAATGATGGGAAGATGGGGCCAATGCGGGCCTCCTACAAATTGTATATGCCCAAACTGCGGGAATGTTGTTCCACACGAACGAGGAGTTCCCTGTTTTCAGAGACAATGCCCAAAATGTGGCTCTTTTATGGCCAGACAGTTTCTTGATATCGAATAACCAGGGCAGTAGAGGTGAAAGGTGGAAAACAAGAGCAGTCATATCGAACTTCTCAAAAGGGGTCAAAGGGTAGCTATAACTGCAACAACTGCCATATTCCTCCTGGCAGTTTCAAAATTTATTGTCGGCTACCTCTTTGACTCCAGAATTCTTATTGCCGATGCCTTTCACAGCGGTGTAGACGTTCTTGCAATCTTTGCTTCATGGTTTGGTCTCTGGCTTGCTTCTCGTGCGAGAAGTGCAACCTTTCCCTATGGCCTGTATAAAGCCGAAACATTTATAACTCTCTTAATAGGCGTTTTGATTACATTAGCAGGCATTGAAAATGTGATTGAAGGATATAGAAAGTTTTTCGTACTTTCCACAAGCCAGGCGTTTCCAACTTTGCCCGTTATAATCAGCATAATATCAGTATTCGTCTCTTTCTTTGTCGCAAGGATGGAGAATAAAGTAGGTAAGCAGATAAATTCCGGAGCACTTATGGCCAATGCCTCAGAGGCCTTTCTTGATATCGGCGTTTCCATGGTAGTATTTGCGGGCATAATCCTGTCCCACTTAAAAATCCCTTATGTGGAGGGTTCTATCATTATATTTATTGCCCTGCTCATATTGAGGCTTGGTTTAAAAAATATATGGACACCAATATTAATCCTTATGGACGCAAATCTTGATTTAAATCTGCAATCAGAATTAAACAAAAAGATAACCAGCGTTGAGGGCGTCAAACATGTTAAAAACATAAAAATCAGGCAATCAGGGCCTTTTAAAATGGTGGAATGTAGTATAACCACCCTTCCGAATATTTCTGTTTTCAAGGCCCACGAAATTACAGAAAAAATTGAAAACCTTATAACCACAGCATATAAGGAAATTGAGTCTGTTTTTGTTCATGTCGAACCAGATCAATTAGAAACTTTATCTGTCATTATACCAGTTAAAGAAATAAACGGTTTCAGTTCAAGGGTACACGAACACTTCGGGAGAGCCCCTTATTTTATCATTCTTAAGCTAAACAATACCGAAAAGCCGGAGATAGAGGATTTTTATTATAATGAATTCCTGAGCAATAAAGACCGCATACACATTGCAGTCAAGGTTATAAAGGCGGTAATAAAACACAATCTGGATATCGTTTTTACACCTAAAATAGGAGAGATTGCATTTCACATGCTTAAAGACAATTATATAGATATTTTCAGGGTCAATGCTGGCATGACGGTTGAGGAAGTCATTAAAAGTATATAATCCAATCTATTCGAACACTAAATCCGATTTTATCCGAACGGCCTTTTTATGATTCTTTCCCTGCCGTCTCTACTTTACAAAAGTGTTCGATCTAAGTCAAGTTTGAATATATTTTT
>Ga0116190_1002993_pt1 | contig 12854 bp, 9 predicted proteins | sample AD_JPNTR4_MetaG_FD_89808 | JGI IMG/M metagenome (GOLD analysis project Ga0116190, IMG submission 89808) | Active sludge microbial communities of municipal wastewater-treating anaerobic digesters from Japan - AD_JPNTR4_MetaG | ecosystem: Engineered > Bioreactor > Anaerobic > Digestate | place... | reverse complement strand
GATTCGGTATATGCTTTTACTTTTATTTCTTTATTTCGTACATGATATGTATAATATTCACCCTGATAATTTTTTTTCTTATCCTCCCATGTTTTTAAAATTGTTTTGCTGTCAGCGCTAAGTGATCCATATACCTCATGATACTTTTTATTAAGTTCATCAATTACTGAATGTTCACTCTTACTTTGTTTGTAATATTCAATACATTTTTTTATGCTATAAAGATAAAGGGCTTTTTTTGATTCTTCCAGAGTGTTATTATTATATTTTTTTATTGTTTCTGCTATTTCAGAAAGATATCTGGTTCTTTCAGGCGGTACAATATATACTATATCCTTCTTTTGTTTTTCGGCAACATACGCAGCAAATTTTTTTCCACCTTTTTCATTCAATTTTTCATTTAATTTTTCAATGAGATAATTAAAAAATTTATTGACACCATCATCGTTAAACTGACTGGCAATAGTTCCAAATACCGGCATCTGCTCAAGCGGCATATCAAAAGCTTCTTTATTGCGCTGCATCTGTTTTTTTACATCATGCAACGCATCAAGTGCTCCTGATTTATCAAATTTATTTATAACTACTATGTCGGCATAGTCCAGCATATCAATTTTTTCCAATTGTGTAGCAGCTCCATATTCAGGGGTCATGACATAAATTGAACAATTACAATAATCCAGAACATCTGTCTGCGCCTGCCCAATTCCAGAGGTTTCAAGCATAATGACATCAAAACCGGCTAACTTTAAAATATCTATCGCATCCTGAATATAGTGAGACACAGAAGACTTTGAGCCTCGAGTAGCCAGTGACCTCATATAGATATTGGCATGGTTGATGGCATTCATCCGTATGCGGTCGCCCAATAAGGCACCACCTGTTTTTTGTCGTGTGGGATCAACTGATACTATAGCAATTGTTTTTTGGGGATTTGACTGCAAAAACCGCAGTACTATCTCATCAACAAGCGAAGACTTACCTGAACCACCCGTTCCGGTGATACCTAACACAGGCGTGTCATTTTCTTTTATTAATTTCTTTACAGTCAATAAATCATTCTTGATATTTTCCCTGAAATTTTCACATGCCGATATAGCACGGGCTATTGCCCTGATGTCCATATTTTTTATATCATCTATTGGAATGGAATCAATATTACCTTCAGGATAATCACATTTTGATAAAAGATCATTAATCATGCCCTGTAAACCCATTGCTCTTCCATCGTCGGGCGAATATATCTTAGCAATACCATACGCTTCAAGATCCTTTATTTCATCCGGTAATATCGTTCCACCACCTCCAGCAAAAATTTTTATGGAATCGGCATTGCGATTTTTCAATAGATCATACATATATTTAAGAAATTCCACATGACCACCCTGATATGAGGTAATCGCTATAGCCTGTACATCCTCCTCAATTGCACTTTTTACTATTTCATCTACTGAACGGTTATGCCCTAAATGAATAACCTCAGCACCGGTGCTAATCATGATGCGGCGCATAATGTTAATGGCTGCATCATGCCCATCAAATAATGATGCTGCGGTGACTATCCGGATATGATTTTTTGGAATATACTTTTGAACAGTACTCGCATGTAACATATAACATCAACCCCCCTATCTATTTTTTGGTCATATTATTTTATATATTACAATATTACAATATTTTTTTTCATATTAGCGACAAATATATTGGTGCATGAAAAAATATTACTATAGCTAATATACTTAACTTTTATCTATTATCCTATTATCGTTGTCATAGGGGTTTCCTATGCCACAAATATCATTATATATCGACAAAGATACTCATGCGAAGATAGAAAAGGCTGCAGCCAAAGAACGAATTTCAATCTCGAAATGGATAGGTAAAAATATTAAAAAGGTCATAAAAGAAGATTATCCACAATGATATTTTGATTTATTCGGTTCAATAACAGATAAACTGGATTGTGAAATAAATGCAACAGCCGAAAACAACGCTTATGCGCATCGTCGCTGCGCTTCTCGGCCTCCGCGCCAAAAATATGAAGACGGGCGCTACGGCACATTTTCACCTCCGTTATCGCTACGGTGAAAACGTCATATACGCTGGATACGTTATTATGCAAGCAGCATGTTAAACTCTTTACTCACCTTTGAAAAAACTGCTGTTTCTGTAAAGTTTTTGTCATTACTGCAAATGCAGAAATCTAATACATCAAAATTAGATTTGTTTGTCATTATGTACATATAATATTTATTCATTATTTGTTGACTTTATCCATCCGCCTATCATGTCGCACGCTTCATTAATTTTTAACGGATATATGCTCACACTATTTTATGGAAAGGTACCACGTATGATAAAGACTCAATAAATAAAAAATCCGGCTGAATGCCGGATTTTCCTGTTGTTTTCATTATCACAGTTAAAACTATTCGTCCTGTGATGAACCACCCCTGCCAGAAGGTTTTGCAACAAACCTGCGTTGCTTTGATTGAGTTTCGAATCTTCTGACTTTTTTCAGGCGCCGCCGTTCTGCTTCTTCCTTTTTGCGCTTCTTTTCTTCGCTTGGCTTTTCGTAATAACGCCTGCGTTTAAGCTCTTTAAAAATCCCTTCAAATGCCATTCGTTTTTTCAGATTTTTAAATGCACGCTCAAGATCGCCATCTCCTACCTCAACTTCTAAAGGTACTGGCATATTGTAATCACATCCCTTCTTAATTGTTTTACATTATTTTAATGTAATTATTATATTGTAGCTCTATCACGTTTACATTACTGAAAATACTGTACTTTTGTCAACATAAAAAATTATATCTCTCCTTTTGCCATTAGTTTTAACAAATATTCATGAAAACGGTTGACAATACATAAAAATATGCTCTTTAATAGTACACCATGCATAATAAGGAATTTGATACTTTGTTTTATTTAATAGCTGTATATGTGAAAAATTGTAAGATTACTATATTAATAGCATTATTTTTATTTGTATCGTTATACTGTTGCAGTAAACCTGTTCAGAAGTCACTCATCCCATCACAACCGCAATCGCCTGATTTTAACATAACCACTATTGTTTTAGAATGCTCGCAAAAACATAGCAATTTGTTGCCTTTTGTGGAATTGGTACTTTTGCTGCACAATGACAACACCAGTCGTTATTTTATTGCAACAGTATATGGAACTATGTATGCCACTTATACTACCCCTCCATCCTTTGCACCTTCACATGCAGTATGTGGAGTTACCGTAAACCATAACACACTGTGCCACTATTTTTTTGTATGCGTAACCAACGATGCTGTTATTATTCAATCAACAGAAAAAAAATGTTTTGATGAACCTGATAGTGAAAAGTATCATACTATTATCACCATACCATGGAAGCATGTAAACACCATACAAACTAAGGTTATTATAAATGACAGGTAATGAAATAAATTTTCAATGGTTATTGCCATGAATAATAAAAAATTATTGATTACCTGCTGGTTGCAATCATTATATGGCTATCTTTCAATAAATAGTAATGCAGGAATTTTTTCATGATTATTGGACTGGACATTGGCGGAACAAATATCAAAGGCGTCATCATCAACAATGATGGCACTATACTGGCAAAAACATCAGTCATAACAGGAGCAGGTATTGATGCCACTGAAAATAATATTGGTAACTGTATCAAAACATTACTGGAACTATCGCACAAAAATAAAAACGAGGTTGATGCTGTAGGCATTGGTTCTGCCGGTGCTATTGATAAACAAAACGGTATGGTAATCACCAGCCCAAATATTCCTGCATGGAAGCACTATCCAATTGTACAGCGTGTGGAAAAGCTTACCGGTTATACAGTGTTCCTTGAAAATGATGCCAATGCTGCAGTAGTTGGCGAGCTATGGCTTGGCAACGGCAAAAATTATAAAAACTGGATTATGCTTACCCTTGGCACCGGCATAGGGGGCGGTGCTGTTATCAATGGTATGCCCTATACCGGCAATAACGGGAGCGCTATGGAATTTGGACACATAACTATTGATTATAACGGCCTGCAATGCAAATGCGGCAGAAAGGGATGTCTGGAATGTTACGGCTCGGCAACAGCGGTTGTTCATTTTGTTAAGAGTCATTGTACATTCTATCCTGATTCTTCACTCAATACCATATCACCACATGCGATGACCGCACGCCATGTCTATGATGAAGCAAAAAAAGGTGATCCGCTTGCTCTGTATGTTTTTAATCTCATTGGAACATATTTGGGAATTGGCATTGCTGATCTGGTAAATATATTTAATCCTGAAGCAGTGATACTGGGCGGAGGATTATCCAGCGCCAGTCAGTACTTTCTTCCGCACATTATTCATCAGGTTCAAAAGCTTTCCCTTGAAGGGATGAAGGAAAACATACGCTATATGATTACCAAACATGGAGATTATACAGCAGCCATTGGCGCAGCAAAACATGCATTAGAAACTATATAACAGGAGGATGTTATGTTTTTCAGCAATCAGCTTTTATTCAGCGAACATACGCTCAATCAGATTCATATCTATGCTGGCAGATGGCTTGATTTTTTAATGGTTGCCTTTACCCATTGCGGCGATGAGATATTTTACATCCTGTTAATACCGTTTCTTTTCTGGTGTGTCAACAAACGGCTTGCTACAATAGTTGGATTGTCATTTTTGTTTTCCACTGTTTTTAACGATATTATTAAATTTGCTTTTAATAAGCCGCGGCCAAATCCTTTGAACTTAGCCGAAGGTATTGCCCAGCTTAACAATGTATACTGCCCTCCATCAAGTCCTGGATTTCCAAGCGGACATGCACAAAACGCAGTGGTTTTCTGGGGTTTGCTGGCATATACAATCAGGCGCAGGTTATTTTCCATCTTTGCAGTTTTCATGATAGTTGCAATTTCGTATTCACGGCTTTACCTTGGGGTTCATTTTTTTGGCGATGTAGCGGGTGGTATCATCATCGGCTGCATGGTGTTTACATGCGCCGTGCTGCTTATCCCCTATTTTGACAGATTGTGGAATCTACAATTACTATCTGCCATTATTATTTTTGTCATGATGCCTGTTGCAGTAGCCATTGCATTCCCCGATGACGCAACGGTTAAATCGCTCGGTGTTTTTTCAGGATTTTCTATCGGCTTAATTGTCACTAAAAATCGTTTTGGCGAACCATCATTTAAACTTGTGCCTGCACTGGTTAACTATTTCATTGGGATAACCGTATTGCTTCTTTTAAAAGAGGGCATCAAGGTCATTTTACCTTCTGTGGCATATGCAGATTTTATTCGCTACTGGATAATAGGCGGCTGGATTTCGTTTGGTGCGCCATTAACTTTCAATCATATCCCCTATTTATCTAAAATTTACAGGTAATGTTGTTGACTTTTTATAAACAGTTGATTTGTAATACACTTCTAAAATTTATTTTGACAGTAACTATCACCCATACTCATTTTTTTGGCGATAGTTACTCGTTATGTATTTTGTTTTCCGGGCATTGTTGAAAATTGTTTTTTTATTGTAATATTAATGGAGCAGGCGAATCTAACACCACTGCATGCTCATAGTAGTCACAATGAAATCTTCAGGTGCCCATTATTATTTATGTGTCAGGTGATATATATGAAACAACAACTGGAAAACCTGTATAAACAAACCATTGCTACCATTGAAAAAGCTGTCTCGATAGATGAGCTGGAACAAATACGCGTTAAGGTATTGGGACGCAAAGGCGAATTGACACAGATTTTGCGTTCGCTGGGTACACTACCACAGGAAGAGCGGATTGAAACAGGAAAACTTTCAAATGAATTAAAAGATAGCATTGAAGAAGCTCTGGAAAAACGTAAAACACAACTAACGCAACAACACATTAATAAACTCATCATGGAAGACTGGCTTGATGTAACGCTGACAAAACCAGGTTTATTACAGGAATATCAGCGCGGGCACTTGCATCCTATATCACAGATACAATATGAAATTGAAGATATCTTTACCTCAATGGGTTTTGAAATTCTTGATGGTCCGGAGGTGGAAACCGATTACTATAACTTTGAAGCTTTGAATATTCCGCCCTATCATCCAGCCCGTGATATGCAAGACACATTCTGGACGGAAGATGGTAATTTACTGCGAACGCATACATCGGCTATCCAAATACGAGGGATGGAACGCCTTAAACCGCCATTCAGAGTTATAGGGCCTGGACGCGTTTTCAGGTATGAAAGCATCGATGCATCACACGAAAACACATTTTACCAGGTTGAAGGCATGATGATTGATAAAGATATTTCTGTGGCTCATTTAATATACTTCATGAAAACATTGCTCAAAGAAATATTTAAACGTGATATTACCATACGGTTGCGCCCCGGTTATTTCCCTTTTGTTGAACCGGGTTTTGAACTTGATATACAGTGTCTTATTTGCGGCGGCAAGGGTTGCAGTGTATGCAAATATTCAGGATGGCTTGAGCTTTTACCCTGCGGACTTGTTCAACCCAATGTTCTGCGCTATGGTAAAATTGATCCTGATAAATGGTCGGGATTTGCCTTTGGGTTGGGCTTAAACCGTCTTGTTATGATGCGGTATGGCATTAATGATATACGTCACTTTTTAAGTGGCGATATACGTTTCCTCTATCAATTTTAATGATATAATTTTATAATTGTACGGAGTCGTTACTATGTGGATTTCACTTAACATTATTCAGGACATGGTTGATATAAAGGATATTCCTGTTAGCGAAATAGCTAATCGTTTAACAATGTCTACTGCTGAAATAGATTCTATTGAACATGTGAATCAACTTTTAAACACTATTTATACCGCCAAAATTCTGGAAGTATCAAAACATCCCAATGCCGATAAACTAACCGTTTGTAAAGTTGATACCGGCAGCAATGTTATACAGGTTGTGTGCGGTGCACCAAATCATAAAGCAGGCGATATTGTTGCATTAGCACCAGCAGGAACAAAGTTTTCCGATACAATCACCATAACAAAAACCAGATTGCGCGGTGTAGAATCCGAAGGGATGTTATGCTCTGAACGTGAGCTTGGCTTATCGGACGATCATTCAGGTATAATGATTTTTCCGCCCGACACACCTATTGGCGTAAGTTTAGCCAGTCTATTTCCCCATAAGATTGATGTGCGTCTTGAAATTGATAATAAATCTATAACGCATCGTCCGGATTTATGGAGCCATACCGGATTTGCCCGTGAGATTGCTGCACTATTTAAACGTTCATTTAAGTATCCTGTTAAGTATGATGTAGCAAAGGAATGTAAAGCTACCAATTCGCTTGTTGTAACTATTATCAATCCCGAGGGAGCCCCTCGCTATTGTGGATTGGTTGTCGATAATATTACTATAAAAGAATCACCTGACTGGTTAAAAGCACGTGTTGAAGCAATTGGTATGCGTCCCATCAACAACATCGTTGATGTTACCAATTATGTCATGGCAGAATTAGGCGAACCAATGCATGCATTTGATCGTAAAAAACTGAGAGGTAATGAAATTATAGTTAGGTTTGCCTCTGAAGGTGAACATCTTATGACATTAGATGGACAGGAACATATCTTAACATCACAGGATGTTGTTATCGCCGATAGCGGTGGTCCTATTGCCCTGGCTGGTGTTATGGGTGGTGGAAACAGCGAAATTGAAGACAATACTACATCGATAGTTCTGGAAGCGGCAAATTTTAATCCCGTATACATTCGAAGAACAGCAAACCGCCACAACCTTAGAACGGAAGCTGCAATACGTTTTGAAAAATCTCTTGATCCTGAAGTATGCCCTGATGCCATCCTCCGTTGTTATGAACTTATCAAAATGCTTTTACCTGAAGCTGAAGCAACAACACACATTGTTGATGCTTATCCGGTTAAGGCAAAACCCATAAGCATAACAACAACTACTGATTTTATACGCCGAAAACTTGGTCATGCTATTGATGATGACACTATAGTTTCTATTCTAACATCGCTTGATTTCAAAGTTAATAAACAGGATAATAATCTTACCATTGATGTCCCCAGCTACCGGGCAACAAAAGATGTTTCAATCCCTGATGATATTGTTGAAGAGATAGGCAGGATATACGGTTATGATAACATACCTCAACAGGCACCATTAGTTCCCTGTGCTCCACCTCAACAAAATATTAAACGGACTTTTGAGCGAACTGTTAAATCAATTCTTGTCAATGATTACCACATGACCGAGGTAAGCAATTATTCTTTTGTTGGTGAAGCACTGTTAAATAGATTACAGATGAATGAAGATACAGGATTGCGATTAAAAAATCCATTATCAAAAGAGCAGGACAGGCTCAGAGAAAGCCTTATACCTAATATTATCCTTAACATTACTACCAATCAGCGATTTTTTGATGATTTCAGAATTTTTGAATTGGGCAGAGTATATCATAAGCAGGACAGGACTTCACCTGATTTAGCCATGGAAAATACGCGAGTTGCCGGTATAGTGTATGCAAAAAAACCATTGTATCCTTTATTCTATGATGCTAAAGAATGTTGTATGGGATTATTTCATAAAACAAAGAGAACAAATTATAGCATCAATCCTGCTTGTAATCAGCTACCGCCATACGCTCATCCAGCTCGTTCACTGGAGATAGCAATTGATAACAGTCCAATAGCATTGATATGTGAACTGCATCCTAAGATCATTAATGAATTTGAAATCAAGGGGAGCGTGGCATTATTTGATGTTGATATTGATTTATTATTGAACTCACCGGTTCAGGAAACTATATTTAAAGAATTACCGCGATTCCCGGATGTGCCATTTGATATTTCAATTCTGGCAGATGAAAAAGAATATGCTGCAACATTAGTAACAATGTTATACAAGGCTGATACAACTCATATTAAAAATGTTGAGGTAATTTCAGTATATAATCAACCGCCTATACCGCAGGGTAAAAAATCAGTTTCTTTCAGGATAATTTTTAGGGCTGACGATCATACCTTAACACCGGAAGAAGCAGATTCCTTGCAAAACAAGGTTATACGTTTTGTGGAGAAAAATGGATATAAGCTCCGTTAATCTATATATTCTCGTTCCCATGCATAGTGAGCCCTGTTTCGTTTCACTGCTGTTTCTTCTTTTTTACACATGGTAAACTCATCCCACAGCTTTTTAGTAAAATACTGCGGCTTACGATATAATTCAACTTCACCTTTCTTCAAATTATAATTATTATCTACAAATGCAAAGAGATGATTCCATGAAACAACTTTGAATCGTAATGGTGTATGTACAGTATCTGCTATTTCATTTGTTTTATGTTTAACAATAAAATCATAAGGATTATAATGTTCAGGGCTTTCGTATATAACTTTTTTGATGTTATGATTTTTATCCAAAACTACACCTATCACCTCAATGTCATGTTTGCCAAACATTATTTCCTGTAATTTTATTCCTCCAGTATAAAGATTTCTGGTAAGCCATGGAACAAAACCTCTTGTTTTATTAACCTCCCTTTCCCAGAAAAAATGATATGCGATATGTGTATTGCCATTGTTATCAATACTGGCCCGGTAATAAACAGCATAAGGATATTCATATTCATGGTTTGCTATAATATAAGGGCAATATTTTTCAGCTAATGTATTGTCTTTTAATGGCTGGAAATCAGGGATATCCATATCATTTATACGAATTACTTTATGAGAAATATACATCATAAATCCAAATAATATTAGCAGTATTGCTATAACCCCGCCTACTATTTTCTTCATACCTAATCCCCTGAAATAAAATTATTCTCCACCGTCATTCCGGGCTTGACCCGGAATCAAAATATGTAATGACAAAAGTATTATCTGGCATTCCTTAACGCTGTTAATGTTTCTTTTAAATTCTTTAATTCTTCACCATACTTAGCCCAATTTCCCTGGCGTTGGTACTCCTCAGCCTGTATAAAATGCATATACGCTTTATTAACTAAATCTTTGATTGCATACCCACCATAATACCTTTCGCCAAAGCTACCACCAGTAAATAGCTTTGATAAAGCCAATGATAAATTCTCTTCCATAATTATTTTATCTTTGTAAGATACTATCACACGCTTTAATTCGGGCATTTCACTTGTTTCTGCCTTAAGATACAGTGGTTCAACAAAAAGTATTGAATCCCTGATAGGCAATACAAGCATGTTGCCACGAATTACTCGCGAACCACGTTGATTCCACAGTGACAGTTGTTTTGATATTTCAGCATCCTGATTAATACGGGCTTCTATCTGCATTGGACCAAAATTCAGTTTATCTTTAGGGAGGGTATATAAACGCAACTCACCATAATTGGGTATATCACATCGAGCTACCATAAAAGCAATCATATTGTCTTTCTTTGCAGGTGTAAAAGGTAAAATTAATAAAAACTCTGTTGCAGGTTCGTTTGGTAGCGATGTTACCAGATAGTAACTATGCATCTTTTCTCTTGCACTTTCATAAATTTGCTGTGGTATGTCCCATAAATCTTCATTGTTATAAAAAACATTAATATTGGTCATATGATATCGCAGTAATTGTTGTGCCTGTATATTAAATAGTGCTTCAGGATACCGAAGATGATCTTTAAAAGCATCAGGCATCTGCTCCATGGGAATGAATAGATTTTTAAATATTTTTGCATATGCTTTTATTACCGGATCATTATTATCAGCTATATAATACCGTATAGTCCCATTATATGCATCAATAATTATCTTTATGGGATTTCTTATATAATTAATTGATACACCATTTGTTAATTGTATTGGAGTTGAATATGGAAAATAACTTGAATAAGTATACCCATCTATTATCCAGTAAATCTTCCCATCAACTACAACAACATATGGATCAGAATCGTAATAAATAAACGGTGTTATAGCCGTTACCATATCTACAATATTTCTTCTGAAATGAATCCTGCTCTGGTTGGTGATTACATTTGAAATAAGTATATTGAAATCACCAAAAGCTATCGCATACATTGCTCTTTTCACTAGCGAATTAAGAACATCTCCACCCGTTCCATTGTAGATGGTATATTTATTTTCATCACCATATGGATAGTCAAATTCACCAGGTGTTATCTTTGTGTTAGTAATAATATATGAATTTTGATGCTCACCATAATATATCTGTGGTACTGTTACCGGTATTGGGATTGTACTTTTTGTTGGAATATCATAAAGAACTAATTCAGGTAATCCTTCAGGGGTTATTTTATCAACTCTGCTGGCAATTACACCATAACCATGGGTAAATATAAGATGATTATTGAGCCATGAATTTTTTGAAACTGTTAGCTTTGTATTATCAAGTTCACGGGCGGAAATATTTAACGCTACCTTTTGATTATTGATAGTATAGCGTACAATATCTACATCTATGAAATCATAATACGGCTTTAATCCCTGCAGTTGCTTATATGTTTCCTTTAATGGACGCCAATCCCATAAACGTATATTGTTAACTACATCCCTGTTTTTTTCTAAATCTCTGAAGGTTAATGTTTGTGCATTTTCAAACGGCAACTCTTTAACACCATTCAATCCAAATGCTATTCTTGTATAATTAATATTATATTGTATATATGGTTTTTCTTTTTCTAATTCGTTGGGATCAACAATAAATCGTTGCTGCAAAGCTGGAAATATTGTTCCAAATACAAAATATACGGGTAATAGTGTTATTAACAATATAATGGGCATTTTGAAACTTCTAATGACCATATTAGCAAAGAGAAGTATAGCTGCAATAATAGATATAACCATGCATATGTCATACGCCAATAGTTTAGCATGAACATCGGCGTATCCTGCCCCAAAAAATTTTGCACGATTGTTAAATAAAAGATCAAAAGCCAGTAATCGGTAGCCAGATGCAATGATTAAAACTATCAAACCAAATAAAATTGACAGATGAGCCCGTGCAAACCTTGAAAATTCCAGCTTACCATTTTGAGAAAAAATGCCATTATTGAGTATATGGAAAAAAAATGAAAAAATAGTAATGAATGACAATGAAACCAGCACCCAGCGAAATATAAATTTATAAAAAGGAAGGGAAAATACAAAAAAACCAATATCCATGTTAAATAAGGGCTCTTTTGGAAAATCGGTGAAAGCAACCTCATTTTTAAACATTAAATATTCTTTCCAGTAAGTTGAAGCCCACAATCCCATAAAAAAACCCAGAACAACAACCCCAATAATAAGTATAATAAAAAGTAAATTACGTGTTGTTCCAAAACCCGGTATCCTGATTTTATCAAGGATGTTTTTTGTAAAGATCCTCCCTTTACCGCCCAGTATTCGTATCAAAATAAAATTAAGAATAAACAGGGCAATAAATAAACCCCAGAAAATTGTTTGCACATTGAATTTTGAGAAAAATAAAATCCAGAATATATCTAAATGATTATAAATTGAAAACCATCGGTAATCTATATAAAATTTACCAATTGAATAAACTAGAATATATCCTGTGATAAAAATGGTTAATGCAATCAAAAGTTTACGATTCATCATATCACCTTGCTAATTTTTACTTCATCTTTTCAGCTTTTTCTTTCAAAATTGCATTGAGGCGCGCTTCATCTTCAGGAAATGTTTTAATCATAACCAAAAGTAATAATCCACACAAAAGCCAGAAAAGATTTGCTATATTAAATGCCATTAAACGGCCAAACAGTACAATGAGTGCACTTATAATAACAGGTCCAAAACCCTTACCCAGATCATCCGTGAGGTTAAATAATGAAAAGATAGAACCTCGTGTTTCAGGAGTATT
>Ga0116190_1002988_pt1 | contig 12860 bp, 12 predicted proteins | sample AD_JPNTR4_MetaG_FD_89808 | JGI IMG/M metagenome (GOLD analysis project Ga0116190, IMG submission 89808) | Active sludge microbial communities of municipal wastewater-treating anaerobic digesters from Japan - AD_JPNTR4_MetaG | ecosystem: Engineered > Bioreactor > Anaerobic > Digestate | place... | reverse complement strand
AGCGTCTCGCTGGCGCCGGGCGTCACCGAGACGCTTTATTTTCTGGGTCTGGGGAATCAAATCGTCGGGGTGACGACGTTTTGCAACTGGCCCCGGGACGCGCTCAAGAAACCGCGCGTCGGCGGGTTTACCAATCCGTCGGTGGAGAAAATTGTGTCGCTGAATCCCGATCTGATTGTCGCGACAGCCGACGGCAACCGCAAAGACGTCGTCCTGCAGCTCCAGAGACTCGGCCTGAGCGTTTATGTCGTCAATCCTTCCGGCGCGGAAAAAATCCTGCGGAGCATCGAGCGCCTCGGCGCCGTGACCGGCAGGCGGGAGGCGGCGCGGCAACTGTCAGGGCGTCTCCGCGGCAGACTGGACGCGATCAGGACCCGCGCCGCGGGTGAAAAAAAGCCGCGCGTTTTTTTCCAGATCGGGCTGGAGCCGCTGATAACCGCGGGCGGCGGGACGCTGATTGACGAGGCGATCGCGCTTGCCGGCGGCGTCAATGTCGCCGGGAAGGACGCCGCGCGCTATCCCCGCTACAGCGCGGAAGGCGTGATGGCGCGGGCGCCGGACGTGATTTTGTTTGCGCCGATGGCGCAGGACCGCGAATTTACGGCGGTGAAAAATTTCTGGAAGAGATTTCCGGAAATTCCGGCGGTGAAAAACAACAGAATTTACCCCGTCCCGACGGATCTCATCAGCCGGGCTTCTCCGCGGCTGTTCGACGCGATTGAGGAGATGTCGCGGATCCTTCATCCGGGCGTCGGGATGCCGCGCCGCTGAATGCGGCTCTTCAGCGGGAGTGATTTTGCCTGATTTTGATGTCGTCGAGGACCTGCGTTGCCTGCTTGAGCAAATCCAGAATTTCCGACTGCCGCGACGGGGGCAGCGACTCGAGGCCGCCCATCTGAGCCTTGAGATAATCAATTTTGGCCTGCAAATCCGCCAGCGCCGGTGCGATGCGGACGGGCTCCGGGGCCGGCAGTGGCCGCTTTATTTTTTCGGGCTCCGCGCCTGCTTTGACGCTGATTTCCTCGAGATAATCAGGAATGGAAACGTTGAAGCCCAATTTTTCCCGCACAAGGCCGGCAAAGAGATTCTGCGTTGCAGATTCGCCGTGCACCAGAAACACCGGCATCTTTCGGTTTTGAAAATTGCCCAGCCACTCCAGGAGCTGGCTCTGTCCCGCGTGGGCGGAGAAACCGCCGATCGTCCAGATTTTCGCCTTCACGGCGATGTCTTCGTTGAAGAGGCGGATGGTTTTCGCGCCTTCGACGATTCTGCGTCCGGTCGTGCCTTCGGCCTGAAAGCCCACGAAAACGATGCTCGCGCCGGGGCGCCACAGGTTGTGCCGCAGGTGGTGCCGGATGCGTCCCGCGTTGGCCATGCCGCTGGCGGAGATGACGATGGCCGTTCCCCGCATGGCGTTGATTTCCATGGACTGTTCGGTCGAGGAGGAAAACTGAAGCTGCGGCAAATCCAGCGGATCCTCGCCGTTTTTCAAAAGGGAATTGGTTTCATCGTCGAGGTAGGCGCGGTATTTGCGGAAAATTTCCGTGGCCTTGATGGCCAGGGGGCTGTCCAGAATCACGGGAACGTCCTTGGGCAGCCGGCCGTCCCGGTTGAGCAGATAAAGCGAGTAGAGCATTTCCTGCGTGCGCTCCACGGCGAAGGCGGGGATGATAATCTTTTCCCCCCGCGAGTAACTGTACTGGATCGCTTCGGCCATTTCCTTGAGGCTGTCCTCCTCGCCTTTGTGGTCGCGGTCGCCGTAGGTGGATTCCATGAAGAGAAAATCCGCGTCCGGGATATTGACGGGGTCTTTCATCAGCAATTGATGGCGGCGGCCGATGTCGCCCGAAAAAACCAGCTTGATCACGGAGCCGTCTTCCTCAATGAAGAGTTCTAAAATGGCCGCGCCCAGAATGTGTCCGGCGTCCTTGAAATTGGCGGTGATGCCGGCGGCGGGTGAAAAAACCTGATTGTAGGGTTTTGTCTTAATCAGCGGGGCGACGTCTCCGGCGTCCCTGGTCGTATAGAGCGGCTCGATTTTTTCGAGCTTGCCGTGGCGCTGAAGGCGCCGCATTTTTGATTCGGCTTCGGTTTCCTGAATGTGGGCGCTGTCCAGCAGCAGAATTTTCATCAGGTCGCCGGTGGGCTGGGTGGCGTAAACCGGTCCGCGGAAACCCTGCTGGGTCATGCGGGGGAGCAGTCCGATGTGGTCGATGTGGGCATGGGTGATGATGAAAAAATCGATGCGGGCGGGGTCGTAGGGTTCGGTGTCCCAGTTGCGCTTTTCCACGTCGGCGCCGCCCTGGTGCATGCCGCAGTCGACGGCGAATCTCGTTTTGCCGGTTTCGATGACAAAGCAGGAACCCGTGACTTCTCTGGCCGCTCCGAGGAATTTAATTTTCATAGATCGTCCGTTTCCGCAGATTTGTCTGATCCGCTGGTTGTTGTGGAACAGGAGCTTTCCGGTTTTTTTACAGGCCGGCTTTGGCCGCCTTTTTGAGTTTTTTGGCTTCCTTTTTTTCTTTGGCGGTCTTGGAAGGTTTTTTCTTGCTGTCTTTCCTTACATCTTTGGATTTGCTCATGACAACGTCCTCCTTCGGGAAATGTTCATGTTCCTTAAAAGATTCTTGGTCAATATAATGGAAGCGGCGCGTTTCGTCAAACACAAAAACCCCGGTTTCTTTTTATTGACAAGGGTCGGAGGATTAACATAAGTTCTTTCGTCAGTGCGGAAGAAGCATCATGAACGGAAACATGAAGGCGCGGCCGGTGATTGCCGCGCGCAACCTGAAGAAATATTTCGGCGGATTCGCCGCGGTGGATGATATTTCCTTCGACGTGCCGAAAGGAATCTGTTTCGGCATGCTCGGTCCCAACGGCGCCGGCAAGACATCCACCATCCGCATGATTTACGGCTTTTCGCCCATCAGCGCCGGAACCCTTTTTGTCTTCGGACAGGACATTCAGACGCGCGTCCGGCAAATCAAGGCCCGCATCGGCGTCTGCCAGCAGGAAAACACGCTCGATCCCGATCTCACCGTCATGCAGAATTTCGAGGTGTTTGCCCGCTATTTTAATTTGAACGCGAGAACCGCCCGGGAAAGAGCGATGGATCTTTTGCGGTTCTTTGCCCTGGAGCAGCGCCGGAGCGCGCGGGCCACGGAACTTTCCGGCGGAATGGTGCGCCGGCTGATGATTGCGCGGGCTCTGATCAACGAACCCGAACTGCTGATTCTGGACGAGCCCACCACCGGCCTGGATCCGCAGTCGCGGCATCAGCTGTGGGAGCGGCTCGAGAGCCTCAAAAGACAGGGCATGACGATTTTGCTCACCACGCATTACATGGACGAAGCCGCGCGGCTCTGCGATGATTTGCTGATTATGGACCGGGGGAAAATTCTGGCGAGGGGATCACCCCAGGCGCTCATCAGCGCGCACACGGGAGAAAATATCATCGAGGTCGCCGAGCCGGATGACGCCCTGCGGGAATTCGCCCGCCGAAGCGGGGCGCGCCAGGAAGATTTGGGACACCGTCTGCTCATCTACGCCGAAAACGGACACGAGCTCTATCGGGATCTCTGCGGCCGCTTCCGTCATGACACCTGCGTGTTGCGCTCGGCCACGCTGGAAGATGTGTTTCTGCAGCTGACCGGAAGGGAGCTTCGGGAATGAAGGAAGGCATTTCGTGGCGGTTTTTGAGTGTCTGGCGGCGCAATCTCTCCGTGTACGGGGAGAGCTGGAAGGTCAATTTCATGCCGCCGCTTCTGGAGCCGCTGTTTTACCTGCTGGCGTTCGGGGTCGGCTTCAGCGGGCTCATCAGTGGCGTACGTTATGCCGGCGTGGAAGTTTCTTATCCGCGTTTCATCGCTCCGGCGCTGGTGGCCATCAACATCATGAACAATGCTTTTTTTGAAAACACATACGGCTCCTTTGTGCGGATGTATTACCAGAAGACGTTCGACGCGATGATGGCCACGCCGCTCAACGCCGCGGAAATCATCACCGGAGAAATCGTCTGGGGGGCGACCAAGTCGCTCATCGGCACCGTCATCATGCTGACCGTCATCAGTGTTTTCGGACTGGCAAGTTACCCGACGGCCCTGCTGATGGTGCCCGCGGCTTTTCTGGGCGGCTTCGCCTTCGGTTCCCTGGCGATGATCTTTACGGGCATGGTTAAAACGATCGAGCTTTTCAACTTGCCCGTTTTTCTATTCATTACGCCGATGTTCCTCTTCGGCGGCACGTTTTTCCCGACCGAAAACCTGCCGCTCTGGGCGCAGCATGTCGCTTCCGTCCTGCCGCTCACCCATCTGGTCAATCTGTCGCGGGCGCTGGCCTTCGGCCGGTTCGGCGGCGAGGCGCTGGCCGGGCTTGGTTACCTTGCCGTTTTCTGCGCCGTGATGTATCCGCTTGCCCTTTATCGGATGCGCCGCCGGCTGATCAAGTGATTTGCCGCCGGAAAATAACCCTTGACTATTCATGAATTTTGCGCCTATGAAGCTTGCCGTATTGGCGCTTCTGTTTTTAAACATAAAACCACTCTTTTTGTGAACGAGACACAAACGCCGCGTTAGAGTGAGGCTTTTGTGTTTCTCAGATAAGGGCAATTCAATTATCACCCCGTCTTGCGATAATTAAATTGTGAAATTTGAACCAAAAGCATTGCGTCAGTGATAGAGTTTAGGCAGGCGGGTGTCATATTTTTCTTTGGGTTTTCCGGCAGGAATTCAAAAAAGATGATGACGCCTCGTGACGGCCTAGGAAAAAATTGAGTTCAACCAAAAAAAAGAGGAGATGAAAATGAATAAAAATTTGTATGTCGGTAACCTGTCCTATAAAGTTACGGATGAAGACCTGAGGTCCAATTTCAGCGAAGCCGGCGAAGTTGCCTCGGTCACCATCATCAAGGATAAGTTCAGCGGCCAGTCCAGGGGCTTTGGATTTGTCGAGATGAAAACAGAAGAGGGCGCGGCGGAGGCCATTAAAAAATTCAACGGCGGCACGCTGGACGGCAAGTCTATAACCGTTAATGAAGCAAGGCCGAAGAAAGAATTCGGCGTCGGCGGCGGAGGCTCCAGAGGCGGCAGGAGCGGAGGCGGATTCAGCCGGGGTGGCCACCGCGGGGGAAGGTATTAAAATCCACTGATTCCTGACGATAAGAGAGCGGAAGGTGTCGACAGGAAATCTTCCACTCTCTTTTTTGAAGGCGGGATCATCCGGCTTTCCTGGGCTTGCCGGCAAGCTTCAAAAGCAGCGACAGCAGCCCTCCGCCGAGAATGATCATGCCCAGAAGAAACATTCCCATTTTGTAGGAGCCGGTGGCATCCCGGAAAAAACCCATCAGGGCCGGCCCGGTGAATCCGCCCAGGTTGCCGATAGAATTGATCAGGGCGAATCCCGCGGCGGCGCCCCTTCCGACAAGGAAAGAACCGGCGAACGCCCAAAAAGGGCCCAGGGCTCCCCAGATGCCCGCCGCGGCGATAATCAGACAGAGAATGCTCCCGGCGGGTGAATCGCTGAAAAGCGAAAGGAAAACCCCGCCGCGGACAAAATCAGCGATCCCGACAGATGCAGAATTCTTTCCCCCGTTTTGTCGGATGAAAATCCGATGACCACCATGAAGAGGGCCGCCGCCAGATAAGGAAAGACGGACACAACGCCGATGAGGAAATCACTGAAGCCGGTGATGCTCTCCAGCATGAGCGGCAGCCACAGGGCGATGCCGTACATGGCGACGACCAGGGAAAAGTAGATCAGACTCAACACCCAGACGCGGCCGCTTTTGAGTGCCGCGCGAAGGGTCTGTTCCACGTTTTCTGTTTTTTTTCAGGACAAATTGATGATTGTCTGCCAGTTTTTATTTGTGGAGTTGATGTATTCCGTGAATTTTTCGGCGATGGTCTTGATCGTGCACTCGAATTCATCCACGTCCTTGTCCAGCAGCGTCATGCGGAAACCCAGAAGCGGTGTGAAGAACGAGGTCAGCGGCACGACGCAGATGCCCGTGGACGCCAGCAGATAATAAACGAAGCGCTTGTCATGCTCGATGGGTTCCTTGACCAGGTTTTCCACGAATTCCCGGATTTCTCTGTTTTGAATCGGCAGAGACTGGCGACCGTTGAGGCTGGATTCATTGAAAACAACCGTCATGTAAAAAGCGCCGTTGGTTTTGTTGACCATCATGCAGGGGACATCCTTTAAGATATTGTAGGCGATGTCGGAGAGCTTCTCGTAATGCCGGCGCCGCTTGTCCAGGTAGTTGTCATATTCCGGATGCGTCATGATTTTGGGAATCGCCAGCTGGGGGAGGGTCGTCGAGCAGACCTCTGACATTTTCTGATGCAGGATGGTGTTGATGAAACGGTCGAAAATCGGATCCTTGCCGGCGTTGTAAATTTCCATCCAGCCGCAGCGGGAGCCGGGCCAGGGCAGTTCCTTGGAAATGCCTTTCATGCTGATGGCGGGGACATCGCCGACAATGTCGGACAGCGGCAGCGTTTCCTTGCCGTTGTAGACGATGTTGATGTAAGTTTCATCGAAGACGAGGAAAAGATCGTTGTCCCTCGCTATTTTAACCACCTGGCGCAGCGTTTCTTCGGGATAGACAAAGCCTGTGGGATTGTCGGGATTAATCACCAGAATTCCCACGATGGCCTTGTGGCTGCGAACCTTTTGTTCCAGCTCGCGCATGTCCGGCATCCAGTTATTGTAGGGATTGAGCCGGTAGGTGTTGGGCGGGAACGACGCGTGCAGGACTTCCGCCATGAAATGCGTCGAGTAAGTCGGCTCCGGCATGATCATGCGGGCGTCCACCTGGATGGAACTGTAGGCGCGCGCAATGGCGTCGCCCAACCCGTTGAAAAAGATGATATCCTCCGGCGTAATCTGAACTTTGCCGCGCTTGTTGACGCGCTCGGCTAGAAATTCCCTTGTGGCATCCACCCCCTTGGTCGGCGAGTAGGCGAAGGATAAGTCGTCCCTGATGATGTCAGTGAGGACTGCCTTCATCCAGTCCGGAATTTTTTCGCCTTTCTGCACGGGATCGCCGATGTTTTCCCAGATGATATTGATACCCAATTCCTTGAGTTTATTGGCAATCAGGACGATGTTGCGGATTTCGTAAGTCAGCCCGCTGCCGCCGCGGGAAATTTCAAAACGCATAAATATTTTAACCCCTTAGAGCTTTTTGCCTTTGCATAATACATATTTGTCCAAATATCCAGAATTTTTTGATGATGGAAAAAACTCAAAGACAAAACGTTTTTTTTGTGTTATCGGAGCACCGAAATCAAGCGCTCCGGCGCCACAACAAAGAGGAATGGATATGGACGAAACAAAAAGTTTTTCGGAATTGCTGGATGAAACAACTTTAAAACCCCGACGGTTTGCCGCGGGGGAGAAAATAGACGCGACCATCGTCAAGATTACCGGCGAATGGGTTTTTCTGGATCTGGGCGCGAAGAGCGAAGGCTATCTGGATAAAAAGGAACTGCTTGACGAAAACGGCAACCTCACCGTGAAGGAAGGCGACACGATCACCGCTTACTTTGTTTCTTCGCGTCACGGCGAGAAACTTTTTACCACCCGGCTTTTAACCAGCCGCAGCGTCGATGATTTTCTGCTGAACGCCTATAAAAGCCGGATTCCTGTCCAGGGCACGGTGGAAAAAGAAGTCAAAGGCGGATTTTCCGTAAGAGTCGGCCAGAATATCAGCGGCTTTTGCCCCTACTCCCAGATGGATTTGAAAAAGGTGGATGACGCGGCATCGTACATCGGGAAAAAATTCGACTTTGTGGTCAGTGAATATTCCGACCGGGGACGCAACGTGATTCTGTCACGCCGGCCCCTGCTGGAACAGCAGGAAAAGGAAAAAAAGCAGGCCCTGAAGGAATCGCTGAAAACGGGCATGACCGTCAGTGGCGTTGTCACCGGCGTGCAGAATTTCGGAGTCTTCGTGGATTTGGGCGGCATGCAGGCGCTTCTGCCGGTTTCGGAAATGGCGTGGGGAAAGGTTGATGACCCCAGAACCCTTTTCGCGCCGGGCGACAGGGTGGAGGCCGTTATCATCGGGCTGGACTGGGATCAAAACAAACTGACGCTTTCTCTGAAGGCGGCGCTTCCCGATCCCTGGGATGAAGTCGTGCGCAAATATCCCGAAGGAACCGTACTGAAGGGCACGGTGGCCAATCTGACCAATTTCGGCGCTTTTGTGACCATCGAAAGCGGCGTGGAAGGCCTGGTGCACATCGCCAAACTCGCGCGCGGCAAGAAAATCAAGCACGCCGGAGACGTGCTGAAAACCGGCGACGAGGTCGAGGTCAAAATCGAAAAGATTGACCGCGAGAACAAGAAAATTTCCCTCGATCTGGCCGCGGATGACAAGGGCGCCACGCCGGCGGATGACGAAGATTTCCGCGCCTACCTGGCCAAATCGCCCAGAGCCATGGGCACGCTGGGCGACGTTCTCAAAAAGAAGAAAAAGTAATTCGACCGAGCGGGATTTTTTTGACGGCTTTATGCAAGCCGAAATAGAATAATGAAAAAAATAGAACCGTCCCTTTTGCTACCTTGGCATTAGAGTTAAATCTTGCCATAGTTTCCCCGCTAAAAAAGCAAAAAAGGACGGCTGTTCGTTTTCAATAATTTGGTAACTTTTTGAAGTTTGTCAAATGGCGTTTCGTGATTCAATCCCCCGTGCCCTCTGAGATGAGTATACTCAAAAAGATGCCGCCAAAACTGCACATAAAATCTTTTCCTTCCTCTGCGGTCGGGCGACACTCCCGGGTTGGAGAATAATAAAGATGAAATTATAGTCTGACCTTAAAGCCTATCTTTCAAGATAATAAGCGTGTCGGCGACGACCGGTTCGGCGCCGCTGATGATGATCGGGTTGAGGTCGATTTCCGCGATTTCCGGATGCAAAAGCGCGATGTCGCCCACGGCCCGAATGATTTTGGCAAGGCGGTTTTGATTGACCTTCGGCAGTCCCCGGAATTTTTCAAGCAGTTTGCTCGCGCAGATGTCGGCGAACATTTCCTTTGCGTCGGCCTCCGTGACCGGCGCCAGGCGCAGCGTGGTGTCGCTGAGCGCTTCGGTAAAAACGCCGCCCAGGCCGAACACGACGCAGGGGCCGAAGCCCGCAAAGCGCGTCATGCCCACGAGAAATTCGCGGCTGCCGGAGAGCATGTCCTGCACCAGCACGGGAATTTTCCCGCCGGCGTTTTTCTGAATTTTTCTGAATTCCTTCTTGAGCCGGTTTTCATTTTCAATGTTGAGCGCGATGAGCCCCCTGCCGCTTTTGTGCATGATTTTCCAGAAACAGGCCTTGAGCGCCACCGGATAACCGATTTTTTTGGCGGCCTTCAGCGCGTCTTCGAGTCGTGTCGCCAGAATCTCTTGCGTCACGGGCACGCCGTAGCACGCCAGCAGTTGCTTTCCCTGATGCTCATCCAGCGCCTTTTGTTTTGCACCCAGCGCTTTTTGGACGATGGCCTCCGCCTCCTTCCGGCGTTTGGGCAAAGCAGATTGTCTGTGGGGCGCGCGTTCGCGGATTTGTTTGTAGCGGTAGAGAGAGCCCAGCGCCAGGGCGGTCTTTTCGGGGGAATACAGAACGGGGTTGTCCGTCTCCATGTAGCGGCTGATGTAATTGTCCTCGTGGTCGAAGAAAGAGGAAATGAGCATCGGCATGTTGTATTTGCGCGAAAGGTGAAAGGTCTCCTCGACCATTTTCTGGCCGTATTGCAGAAAATCTTCCAGCGGCATGTTGCCGATCATTTCCTTGAGATTGGGGTAAATTTCCTTGAGGTATCCGGTCATCATGGTGCCGTGCAGGATGACGGCGTCCACCTCGCCGCTTTGCATCACGATTTCAGGCAGGGTCAGCGCCAGCTTTTCCATGCTCAAATCGAAGGTCATGTCCACGGGGTTGGCTGACGAGGCGTGCGGTTCGATGTGTTTGCGGATTTCCGCCTGCAATTTGTCGGAAAAGCGGGGCACTTCGAGACCGACGGTGTCGCAGGTGTAGGAAATGGTGGTGGAAGGGCCGCCGGAATTGGTCAGAACGCCGACCCGCGTGCCTTTGAGCGGCGGCTGGGTGGCCAGCGTCCAGCCGTGCGTGTAGAGGTCTTCCACGGAATTGACGCGGATAATGCCCGCCTGTTTGAAAATGCCGTTGTAGAGGAAGTCCGGACCGGCCATGGCCCCGGTGTGGCTCATTCCCGCGCGCGCGCCGGATGCCGTTCCGCCCGCATATTGCGCGACAATGGGTTTGCGTGGCGTAATCCGCCGGGCGACTTCAAGGAACCTTCGTCCCTCGCGGATGCCTTCGATGTAGAGGATGATGGCTTTGGTCTGTTCGTCTTCGCCCAGATATTCCAGAGCGTCCACCATGTTGATATTGGCTTCGTTGCCCAGACTGATGGCCTTGCTGAACCGGATTCCTCTTTTTCGCAGATACGGCAGGGATTGGCTCAGAAATGTGCCGCTTTGCGACGCGAAGCCCAGTCCGCCCGGTTCTTTCGCGGCGGGTAAAACGGTGGTGTTGAGCGAAATTTGGGAATTGATGACGCCCATGCAGTTCGGGCCGACAAAGCGCATCTGATAACGGTCGGCAATGTCGTTGATCTTTTTTTCCATTTCCCGGCCCTCCGCTCCCGTTTCCTTGAAACCGGCGGTGATGATGATGGCCCTTTTCGTGCCGATGTTGCCGAAACCTTCCATCAGGGAGGCCACGGCGCTGATGGGGACAATCAGAATGGCCAGATCGGGCGCTTCGGGCAATTCTTCCGGCGTCGCATAGGCGGGATGGCCCAGAACCGTCTTTTCTGTCGGATGAATGGGATAAAATTTGCCGCCATAACCGCTTTTGATGATGTTGATTGCCTGAATGGTTCCCATCTTGATGGGGTTGTTGTTGGCGCCGACAACGGCGATGGATTTTGGATTCATTAATAAATGCAGAGGATTTTCAGTCATTGTCTTTCTCCGTAAAAACAGACCCTTGGTCAGTCTTTCCGTCGCAATAAAAGATAAATAAAAGCCTCTGTCAAGAGAAATGATGAAAAATATTCTGGAAAGAGTTGCAGCTGTTGCGTAAAGTCAGGCGACATTCTGTTGAATTTTTCTTGAGGGATTTTTTTCAGAAAAGACAATAGAAGATAGGGCCGCGGGCAACTTCTGAGAGCCATTTCAGATTTTTTTGAAACCCAAGCACTTTTCTCTCCAGTCTATGTATTCTTCGATTTTCTTTATGGCTTCCCGGGGCGTGTTGACAAACTCCACACCCGCTTCGTATGAGGCGTCATCAATGATGATTTTTATCCATTTGATCTTTCCCATGGCGGTGATTTGTTGTTGTATTTTCTTTAATGTGAAGTCTATTTTGACGAGGGTGTCGACGGGTAATAAAATATTGGCGTGAATTCTAGCGCCGGATGAGGAGATATCCTTGCTGTAGTTGTAAATGACCTTTTCTTTCGGCGGGTTTTTGGCGCCGGAAACAACCGTTATGGTGACTTCGTTTTCTTCCTTCAGCCTTTTCGCTCTTCTTTTTTCTTCCATAAAGAAAAGACTCTCCTTTGAGCTGCGGAAGCTTTTGCCGTCCTGTCAAAGGCCTGTACGGATCATCGGCGTATTGTTTAACGGAGCGGCTTACCGGATGATGTAAAAATTATATCAGGTGCCTTCTTTATCCCATGCCTTTACGCGCACGGCCCGCTGAAACCTTTTTTTATAAAACGGCATATCCATGCTGTCGATGCGGACGATTTTGCCCCGTGTCGAGGCATGCACAAATTCGTTGTTGCCGATGTAAATGCCCACGTGCCCAAAGGGTCGGTAAGTTCTGAAGAAAACCAGGTCGCCTTCCGTGAGCTCATCTTTCTTTATTTTTACGCCCACCTTGGCCTGCTCCCGCGCGCTGCGGGGCAATTCCACATTGAACATCCGATAAATTTTTTGGACGAACGCGGAACAATCAATCCCTTTTCCTTCCAGAGAAGATCCGCCGAATCGGTAAGGCATCCCCAAAAAACCGGTGGCCACTTGGATTAATGATTCAGCCTCGTTTTCGCTGTTCCATTTTCCGAGATATTCTCCCTGGCCGGGGGCGTTGTCCTCGTCGGTGAAGCCGGAGGCGGCATGGCCGTCAAAGAGGGCCTCCCGATCGGAATCATTGTCGACATCGTCATCATTGTCCCCGTCGTCGTTTCCATCGTCGGTCTCCGAAAGGGCCACCCTTCTTCCCGCCGCCGGGGCGGCCTTTGCCAGCAAAAGCTTCCGGCCGGGCTTCAGAGTCCTGACGTTGACATGATTCATCGCCATTAACTGCCCGACGGAAACATGGGTCTTCCGGGCGATCTTCGAAAGGGTATCCCCCTTCCTCACCGTGTAATAGGAAGGTCTGGCCTTCTTGACGGCCACCGCCGGAGTGGAACTTTTCTTGCCGATTCTGATGACCTGATTGGCCCGGAGGGTGGATTTACGGAGCTTGTTGGTTTGTTTGATTTCCCTGACACTGACGTTGAACTTCTTGGAAATGCTGTAGAGCGTGTCGCCTTCTTTTACCTTGTAGTAGCTGGCCCAGGAACTGGAACTAAGCGCGAATAATAAAAAAAGGACAAACAGTCCTGAAAAAAGCAAGTTTCGCCGTTTCATAATGCAATGCCTCCTTTTGGATCGGAAGTATTTTCTTATTAACGGTGCACATGTCTCGATTGATTGCCATGTTGTTTACCGAAAAACAAAAAATCATTTTCCTGCACACCTGCCCGAGCGCCGATTCCCCGGCTCCGGGAAAAACCCTTAAAGGTGCAGCTACCCTACTAAAATTATCACCCCCTGTCAAATCTATTTTGGGGTTT